>JGI2924J29684_1077823_pt1 | contig 23063 bp, 18 predicted proteins | sample BenlonsequencITS_FD_29684 | JGI IMG/M metagenome (IMG submission 29684)
CCTGCCGCGACTATCGAGGTATATAGCGGCGGAAAGGCGCTGCTTTGACTCGACATAGCATCAGATAAAGGCTGACCTTCAACCACATTGGACCTGACATCCGCTAAAACTGAACGCACCGCATTTTTTCTGGATGTATCACCCACAGCCGCCAACGCTTCTTCAACTGGCGTCCCAGAGGAGATCAGCATAGCTAATTGTCTTGTTAGTAATACATTGTCTTTAATAGATAATTTTTGGCCGCGCGTTTCTTTTTGGGCTTTAGCTTTGCTCGTTTCCACATTGACAGGCGTTAAACCTTGCCGGCGCAACTCTCTTCGAGCTGATTTCAATGTATCTGCTGAAATAACGCCTTTTTGCTTTTTTCCATGAGCGTCAAGCGCCTGATATTCAAACGCTGCCATCAGAGTCTCTCGCTTGTCTTACCACACGCAGGACTTCTTCAGATGAAGTCAGGCCATTACGAACATGCTCAACTCCGCATGCTTGCAACGTCGTGGAATTTGAAAAAGCATAATTTTCAATATCTTGTTCTCGCGCATTGTCGTGGACCATACTCCTCAACTTGGCGTCCATCTCGATTATTTCATAAATTCCTAGGCGCCCTTCATACCCCTGATCATTACAATGCTCACAGCCTTTGGGGTGATACAAAACATCAACTTGATTGCGCGATAAACCAAGCAATTCTAGTTCGGCATCTTCAGGCTTGTATGGAACACGGCAATGAGAACAGAGCCGTCGCACCAAACGCTGAGCGACAACGGCTGTTAAGGTTGAAGACAGCAAAAATGGTTCAACCCCCATATCCCGCAATCGTGTCACGGCAGCTGCAGCAGAATTTGTGTGCACTGTGGACAACACCAAATGCCCCGTCAAACTTGCTTGCACCGCAATTTGGGCCGTCTCGCCGTCGCGGATCTCACCAATCATCACAATGTCTGGGTCTTGTCTAAGTATCGCGCGTAAACCCGCAGCAAACGTCATCCCGACCTTTGTGTTGACTTGCGTCTGGCCAACACCGTCCAATCCGTATTCAATAGGGTCTTCAACCGTCAAAATATTGCGGGACTGATCATTTAACAGCGTTAAAGCTGCATACAATGTGGTCGTTTTACCAGATCCAGTCGGACCGGTAACCAGCACAATTCCATTTGGCTGTTTTAGAGCTTTCTTTAAGGTCTGGAGCATTGCCTCAGGCATGCCCAAGTCTTCCACATCCAGACGCGCAGACTCTTTATCCAGCAACCGCATAACCACGCGTTCGCCATATCTTGCAGGCAATGTAGAAACCCGAACATCAATGGGACGTCCGCCCAAAGACAGAGAAACGCGCCCATCCTGAGGAACTCTTTTTTCTGCAATATCAAGACGCGCCATAACTTTGATACGAGACACCAGCAGAGGCGCAACGCGGCGTGATGGTGTGAGAACTTCTCTCATCACCCCATCGACGCGCAAACGCACAGACAATCGATCTTCAAAGGGTTCAATATGTATATCAGACGCTTTGGTACGTACCGCTTCGGCGATTAGTCCATTGATGAGCCTGATAACAGGGGCGTCATCAGAAGTGTCCAGCAAATCGGCGTTTTCAATCAAACCAGCGGCAAGACTATCTAAATCACCTCTTTCATCCAATGCATCATCTATGTCGGATGAATTAATACCATCACTTGAGTAGATTTCAGATAAATAGCGATCAAATTTTCTACGGTCTAATTCTACGATTGTGAGAGGCTGATCAGCGATGCGGCGGGCTTCAAGAATCGCTAAGGGGTCAGCATCTTTACGCATGCCCATGCACGCAGTTTCACCATCAAGATAAAGGACTAATCCTTTTTCTTTTGCAAAACTATAATTCAACCGCTTTTCGGCGAAAACACTCACACGCTAACCTCTACTCAACAAAACACTATTCTTCGGTATCGACCCCTAATACCTCTTTCATAAACACATCTAAACCCGCGCGTTCACTGCGAGACGCTGACATTTGTTCTTGGCGAATATATCTATATTTTTGATCCGTGGCGCGCTGCATGGTTTCAGCATCACGTACAATAGTTGGTTTCAAAAACACCATCAAATTGGTACGTTTTTTTGTCGTTCCTTCCGAAGAAAACAACCGCCCAACCCCTGGAATGTCACCCAACAAAGGTACTTTGGAAATGTTTAGTGTTTCTTCTTCTTGGATCAAACCACCAAGCACGACAATCTCACCATCATCAGCCAAAATCGTGGTGTTAATCTCGCGATTATTGGTAATGAAATCTGTGCCGTCTATTGAGTCAAATATAGATGAAACTTCTTGGCGTAAGTTCAGTTTAATACTGTCGCCTTCACCAATTTGAGGTTCAACCTCCAACGTCACCCCAAGCGGTTTACGTTCAACCGTCCTGAATGGATTGGAATTGTTCGTTCCCAAGGCTTCACCCGTTGTGATCGGGACTTCCTGACCAACTGTGATTGAAGCTTTTTCATTATCCATCGTCAAAAGGTGAGGCGTAGAAAGAACATTAGATGTAATGTCAGAGTCGACCGCATTTATAATCGCTCCAAATATTGTTCCATCTGATGATTGCCCACCAATTCCAAGCAAACCACCTGCACTGCCTAATAATGAGCTGATTGCAGCGCTACGAAGTGATGAAACAGTTTCCTCACCAACAGTGTCTGAATCCAGAGCAAGTGCCCCGGCCAGAGATAAGACATTCGTTGTTGATCTTGTGAAATTCGTTGCCGCAAATGGAGTTGCAGAACTACCTGAACCTGACAGCACAAACTCAAGACCTAATTCACGCGCTGCATTGTCAGATAACTCAACAATAATCGCCTCAACAAGTACTTGTGAACGGCGTTGATCCAGCTCTTCAACCACTCTCTCTAATTGGCGCAGCACCATTGGGGACGCACTCACAACAAGAGAATTTGTGGGTTCATAAATGGCAATTTTTGGAACGCTCGACGCGTTGGCACCAGGTCTGGCTTGTTCTGCTAATCTCTGCCCCATCATTTCAAGAATAGGTGCTATATCTTTCGCTTCGGAATGCTTCAAAGATAGAACTTTTAAAGATGCATCATCTTCCCTGTTGGCGACATCAAGGTTTCGCACAATCTCATGGACTTCAGCGACGTCTTTTATGTCACCTTTGACGATCAAAGAGTTATTGCTCTCTACCGCAGTTGCCGTGACCTTAAAGCCAGCTGAACCACGTCCCGTACTCTTCATACTATTGACAGTATTTGCCATTTCTGTGGCCGACATATTTGTCAGCGCTATCGTCAAGGTTTCAGATTGATCTTCATCTATCTGCGCAACGACTTTGCGAACCCTTGAGATATTGGCTGCATAATCAACGACAATCAGCGTATTTGACTCACCACTTGCAGTCAGTTGCCCCTGCGGGTTAGTGATCGGTTTAATCATTTTAGCTGCTTCAGTCGCGTCAAAATTACGCAAACGAATAACTGCCGTTTCAAATTGATCACCACCTACAGATGGACGCGCTAAACCAGCCTCCGCAGACGCTGATTGTTCGGGCACAATTTTATAAACACCGCCACGTGAGGGAATGGCTGTAAATCCATGTACTCTCAAAGTAGAGAGAAAAACCTGAAACACTTCTCTATTCGTCAATGGTGTCTGAGAGGAAACACTTACGCGCCCTCTCACACTTGGATGCACAACAAATGTATGACCAGTGATCGCTGATACATCATCTATCAATACAGATATATCGACATCTTTGAGATTCATGACGTGAACGCTGGTTCCATCCGCGCGCACGCTGGTTTCACCTAATTCATCGGCGATCGCTTGCTGACCCATTGGCGCAATAAATCCCCCAAGCATGGCCAAAGCTGCGCCATGTAGAACCTTATTTCTTTTTGAAACCATAATCCCTACTCACCCGCTTCAACGTTAATCTAGCACGTTGATTGTCAGCCTCACTGGTTGCCCATTTCGAATAATATGTATGACCACTTGAGAAGACTTCCCTAAGGAATCCAATAAATCCTCATAATCGGTCGTTTCGTTCAAACTGAAATCATCTATTGCTTTAACAATATCTCTCGCCTGTAAGCCAGATTGAGAAAAAATCTGACTATTCAAAGGAGAAACAGATACACCATTCACACCATCAAACACGACCGGCTCAAACCGAGCCCAGTTCATAAGATTTTCTATATCTGATCGCGCCATACTGGCGTCTAAGAACTGCGTATCAACGACAATTGGTATAGACGTTTCAGTCCGTTCGTCTGAGTTCGTTTTTAAAATCTCTGCTCGATCAGGTGTAGACCTCACAACGCTTTTATTTTCCGCAGCCAGAGATTTTATGCCGATATTCTCATCATGAAAGTTTGATAAGCGCTCTACGCGGCCGGCACGCGATAATAAAACGCCATCCAGATATATGCTTTTGACTGTTACGTCCTGAAGACCCGATACCGCATCACCTACGAAATAGCGTTTCTGAATATCTTTTCCGGTAGAAATAAAAGCGACGCCGCTACCCTGCCCATCTGCACGCACACCGTTAAGCGTTATATCTAACTCAGTTTCTGGCGCATCCGGGTGATCTTCCAATATCAAGTCAATATTTTCTTCACCTTGCACAGTTTTAAAGGGAGTCACACGCGACAACATGCTCACATCAATAGCACTTATATTATTGCGACCAAGTTGCGCAGGTGAGAGGCTTGGCATTGCTACCCCTCCATGAATACCCGCCAAAATGAGCCAGAAAAAACGCGCACAAACAAAGGCTATTGCAATGATCGAAAAAGCAACCAACAAAAAGCGAACCACACGCTGTATCAGCGGAGACACCATTTCGAGATTGGAAACGCTCAATGACATACACTGTAACCTTTTGACCTCTGCTATGTCTAAAGCAAAGACCGAACTTGAATATTGGACAATCAATTCTCCAATAAATGAAATCTATTCGTGAAGAAACACTCTTCTACTTAATAGTCTATCTAAAAAAGTAGCTACAAGACACTAATATCCTGTAGCTACTCAAAGTTAAGTCTCTAATAAACTTAGAATACCACTAGAACTTAGCAGTTACGCTTGCGGAAATACTTGTTCCACGATCGTAAGTGTAGAAATCAGTTTCACCTACATCACCTTCACTGACTTGAAACTCTTTATGTTCCTCATCAAGAAGGTTTCTAGCGCTCAAGCTGAATGTAAAGTCACGTCCCACGATTTCTACATCATGTTTGTAAACAAGATCCAACTGAATGCCCGGGTCTTCAACGATATCAGGAACTGTGTTTCCTGCGTTGCTTAGACCACGTTGCAGAATACGTTCGTCTACCCAACCAGCAAGCAATGTAAGTTGGTCATTTGGACCTTCCCAACCAAATTGCAAGTTCAAGATGTGCTCTGGTGTACCCTGTAGTTTGGCACCATCCAAAGCAAAGTTTGAAGCTGAAACAACTGTACGAGAAATCGGGTCATACAATGTTTCGCCAGCTTCAGCCTGAACCTCTGATTGTGTGTATGTATAGTTCGATGAGAACATCCAATTGCGATCAGCAAACCACTGACCAGGAATTGGCATGTCAAACTGCGTGCGATATTCTAATTCACCACCCAATAACTCAGCCTTTGGTGAGTTAATAAATGTCGTTTCAAACACAAATGTTGAAGTTGAGAATTGAACTTCTTCAATCGGATTCAAGATCTCTTTATAGAAACCAGCAATCGACACAAATTGGTTGCGACCGAAATAATATTCCAATCTCGCATCATAGTTGGTCAACTCACTGTCGATCAAACCATCACTACCACGATATACGCGATCTGTATCTGGATCAGTATAACTTGCACGTGCCAATTCACGGAATTGAGGACGCGCAATTGTTTGAGAGTATCCCAAACGTAGCTGCAAATCATCCGCGAAGTTCCAGTTGATCAATGCACTTGGAAGCAAGTATTCATTTTCCAAGTTCACATCACCCGTACCCGGGTTGCCAAAACGGTCGAATGTACCAACAGTTTGCTCGGCTTCTTCGTAACGTACACCCAGTGTTGTTTGGATGAAGTTAGTCAAATCAACTTCAGCTTCAACATAAGCAGCCGAAACATCTAAAGAAGCTTTGTATGAGTCAGTTGTTGACGGAAGTTCTTGCAGAACAAAGCGTGCGTTATTGATATTGTCAGGTGAGAACAAATAGTCAGTTCTTGCTTCTTCAACATCGTCTGGCAAAGAGTTACCACCGGCAAAGCGGAAACCGTAAAATTCATAATCACGTTCAGTGGAAGAGTAATCAAAACCACCAGACAATTGCATTTGACGATCGCCGTCAAAATCAACAGTGTAAATTAGGTCACTTCCAAAGCTTCCTAGTTCATCTTGAAGGTATGAAAAATTGATGGAATTTGCATTTGCCAATGAATATCTTGGCACACCATCATCACCATAAAGACGACGAACTGATCTTTCATATGGTGCATCACGAGATGATTCAGAAAGAGCCCCTCTCCAATTGAATTGGAAATTGTCTATTTCGTGCTCTCCACGCAATTGGAAGAAAGTAAGCTCGCGCTCATACCAACCCGTAGATTCATCAAAAACAATACCAGTACCCGGCGCGTTAAAGTCACTTCCAGTATCTATTTGCGCTTCTTTAGTTGTCGAGTGAACATAGAACAAAGTTGCAGCAACCTGGCTCATATCCCAATCAAACGTCAAAGATCCAAGCGCATTTGTCGTGACATCCATGGCTGTTTCAAGCGTGTTGATCTCTGAACCTAGCACACCACCTTGCACGAATTGGCGCGTAATATCTTTCGTTGTCCATTCCTGATCATAGCCTGCAACACCAACGAAACCAATACCTACTGAACCTAACTCATAATTACGTCCAAGAGAGATTGAACCTTCATAATTTGGTCCAAGCTTTCCGTTTTGAATAACGCTTAAAGGAGAGTTTACAAGGCTCTCACCAACCGTTTCTATTTCAGAATCGCTAAATTCTTCAAGACGTTGATCAGAGCTCAATACTGTCTGAAGAGCAGAAGGGATTTCACGCAATCCATCATCATATCCCGTCCAATCAGAGTCACTACCACTTACGAAATAACCTTTTTCGGCAGTCGTAACAGTATCACCACTCACACCAAATTTTAGTGTGGTGAAGTTTTCAGAAGGACGAGAAATCGTCTTTAGATTGATTAGACCACCACCAAATTCACCCGGCGCAGAAACAGAGAATGTCTTCTCTACAGAAGCACCTTCAAGAATGTTTGATGGAAACAAGTCCAAAGGAACAGTTCTTCTCAAAGGCTCAGGACTTGGCAATTGAGAACCGTTCAACATCGAAGCAGAGTACCGGTCACCAAGACCACGAACAAAAGCAAACTTATCAGAAACAATACTCAAACCACTCAAGCGTGTAAGAGCTAGAGCCGCGTTTGAATCACCAGTCCGAGCAAGATCATCGGCAGAAAGAAAAGTTGCAACTTGAGATGTTTCACGCTGTGGATCAGGTATAAATTCACCACGGATTACAATCGTATCCTGACGCGCGGTATCTACGTCGTTTGCTTCTTGGGCTGAAACAGCTGGAACAGCTAGCACAGCCAAGGAAGTCGTCAATAAAAGTCGACATGTATATTTTGATAACATTGGAGGTGAAACCTTTTAAAATTTCGAGCCCGATCCGATTATTCGCAGTATGAGCGACAGTCGCAGGCTAATTTAAGAAACGAAAAATTCCGGAGAAAGAAAAACACCTCTCTCCGGAACAGTTTTCAATTAGGCTACTAACAAGGGTCGCTAGCTTCCAAACCGCATGACCAGCCTTTCCACCAGTTATCATCAGCGTCTTTAACAGCACCAATGTAAGTTGTGGCTTCTAGGTCAGCATCAACAGTCGATGGGTCCATCGCAATTACTGCATTCTCAGCAGCACCATTCACAAAGATGTTGGACAATGTTGTTGATGCTTCTGAGTTGTTTGCATCAGCTGCAACAGCAGCAGCTGCAATACCAGCTTCAGAGTTTGCGGTGTCTAGTGAAGCCGTACAGTTAAACAATACTGATTGGAAACTTGGGTCAGCACTTGCTGAGTAAGATCCGTTGCCGTCACCGGCACTTGCTTCAAAGCGGAAACACTCTTCATTGTGGTTTACCACACCATTCATGTATTTACCGATTGTTCCAGTGTTCAAACGGAAAGCGTTTCCATTGTCACCAGTTGAACCAGATACGAATGTGAAGTTAGCAATTTTAGCATCAGAGAATGGTGCAACATATCCACCAGCACTTGAAGCTTCTACAATGTTGTCACCACCATCATCGCGCTGCACAACGATAGCGTATTGAATTGTACCGTTATAACCATTGTCAGTGTCGATTGAGTCGTCATCATTACCAGTCAGAACAAGGTGTTTAACGTTTACTTCACCACCGAAGAATTCAACACCATCATCTGAGTTGTTGTGAACTTGGATGTAATCAACAACAGTACCTGAACCAACACCACCGAATGTAATACCGTTCAACTCGTTACCAGAGGATATCTCGTTACCCGCGTGCTTTACAACAGTGTACATAATAGAACCACTACTATCTGTTGAAAGCGCTCCACCATAAATACCGTCTGGAGCTGTCACACCCTCTACAGCATTCACACAACTTGCTGTTCCTGGTGTTGTTACACCTGGACAATTGTTGATTGGTGCACGTCCAAGAATAACCAATCCACCCCATTCACCGATTGCATTTTCAGCATCGATTTGAGTGTCTCTTAGGTCTGCTTCTGATGTGAATATAACTGGGTTTGCTTGAGTTCCGTTTGAGTTCAATTTAGAACCACGGTTTACGACTAGATAATCTGCACCAGAGTTACCAAAAATTGTCACTCCAGATTCAATTGTCAGAACAACAGCATCACCATCAGTTGCAGTGCCATCAGCACCGACATCGACACCGACATCAACACGTCCATCCAACTCATAGATGTTACCACGTGTAAGGCGTGTGTCTTCATTCACAGTACCAGAAACACGACAGATATTCTTGCCATCAAAATCTTGGCCACTGTCTGTTGTACCTGTCGGACAAGACACATCACCAAATAGTCCAAACGTCCAACCAGTTGCCCAGTTGTCAGTCGCTGATTCAGTCGCACTAAATGCACCAACATAATCTGTTGTGATAAGGTTAGAGTTCACAGCGTTAGGATCAGCAGCTGTTACACCAGCCTCTGCTGTTCCTGGGAAGAAAACAGATGAAAGCGTGCTTGTTGTGATCGTGTTGTTTGCATCAGCTGCTACCGCTGCGGCGGCAGTGCCAGATTCTGAATTGGCTGTATCAAGTGAAACAGCACAATCAAAAAGAACTGATTGAAAGCTTGGGTCATTTGCAACGGAGTATGCAGAAGTTGCGTCTTGACCAGCACTTGCTTCAAAGCGGAAACACTCTTCGTTGTGGTCAACAACACCGTTAATGTATGTACCAATTGTTCCAGTGTTCAAACGGAAAGCGTTTCCATTATCACCAGTCGAACCAGATACAAATGTAAAGTTAGCAATGGTAGCATCAGAGAATGGTGAAACATATCCACCAGCACTTGAAGCTTCTACGATGTTGTCACCACCCTCATCACGTTGAACAACCGCCGCAAACTGAATTGAACCAGCATAACCATTATCTGTATCGATGGAGTCATCATCGTTACCTGTCAGCACAAGGTGAGTAACATTCACATTACCACCGAAGAACTCAACACCATCATCAGAGTTGTTGTGAACTTGAATGTAGTCAACAGTTGTACCTGAACCCACACCGGCAAAAGTAATACCGTTTAGCTCGTTACCTGAAGCAAGCTCGTTACCAGCGAAACGCACTTGAACATATTTTAGAGTACCAGAACTATCAGTTGTGTCGTTACCACCGTAAATCGCGTCAGGCGCAGTCACACCTTCAACAGCGTTTACACAACCAGCTGTCCCTGGAGCCACACTACCAGTACAGTTATTGATAGGTGCATCACCTAAAATAACCACACCACCCCACTCACCAGTGGCATTTACAGTGTCGGTTTGTGAACCTTCAAGGTCAGCCTCTGAAGTAAACACGATTGGTTGAGTTTCTGAACCGATTGCTTCGATCTCAGATCCACGGTTTACAACCAGATAGTCTGCACCAGAAGCACCAAAAACAGTTACACCCGGCTCAATGATTAAGCGACCATAGTTTGCTGTTGGTGTCGCACCAGTTGTCACACCAGCATCTGTTCCAACGTTAACACGACCGTTCAACCGATACGCAATACCGTCAACTGCCGCCAAAGTAAGTGTACCATTGATTGTACCAGAAACTTCACAAACAGTCGTAGAATCAATTGGGTCTAGCGTGTTAAAGCCTGTTGGACAGGAAGCAGTTGCACCGTCACCTCCACCGCTTCCACCATCAGACCCACCACCTGTCGCAGGTGTTCCAGCGTCAGTCGCTCCTGGCGAAGTAATATTTGAACCTTGTGTACAAGCGAAAACTGCTAGACTAGCAGCACCGATTAGCAATGCGTGGCGAAAATTCTTAACCGAAGTCATATGGGTAAACCCCCTAACAGAGTGGCGTGAAGCAAAACTTTTGCTTTAAAGTGACAAACCGCCCCTACGGCTTAAACGTCACTAAAAAGGCCTCTGCGATATCGCACACCTATATGACAGTCATGTTACAGCTCTGCGTTTCTGGGCCGACTGCACCCAGATTAAACCACTCAATCTTCTAATTTCTTCTCCTCACCTATAATTGCTCTTAGATAGCCATTTCACAAAAAACGGCATATACAATATAGTAACTCATTGATTTTTAATTTAATTTTATATCATCATGTAAAAATGCCTGATAATCACATTTTTATTGAAGGACCCAAAAGCCACACTACCCAGAAACCAAATGCCAAATGCGGACCGAATGCGATTCGAACATCACCGCGAATTTGCCTTTGCTTCAAACTTTTCAATCCCACCAAAACTAATCCTGAAACAGCCGCTATTAATAAGATATATGGCAATGCGACCCAGCCTGACCATGCACCTGCTGCGGCAAGCAATTTGGCGTCACCCATCCCCATTCCGGCCACGCCTTTACGCACTTTATGCAAATAGGACACGCCAACAATAAGACCATATCCAACCGCGCACCCAATGACATGGTGATGCAAATCCTCCAATTTAAAGACGCTTGCCCAAACCAGCCCCGCAATCAAAAGTGTGTATGTCAATAAATTGGGTAAGATATGGCGTTCGATATCTACAAAAGACATCCAAGACAGAAAGATAGCGATAAATATACTTGGATAAAAAAACTCAAGCGGCAGACAAACCAGCGCTGTCAGCATCGCAAACAATGCCACGCTAGCACACAATATATATCGAATATTAGATTTTAACTTCAGCCGCTCATCCATAAAGATATCCTTTAACGGACAAGTTTTAAGATTTGCTATTCAGCCACATCTTCAAATGGTGCGATAGTTACACTTTCACCACACCCACATGCATCGGTCTGGTTTGGGTTTCTAAAGACAAATTTGGAATGAAGTGGCGACACTTCATAATCAATCTGCGAGCCCAGCAAAAACAACACAGCTTTTGCATCCACAACGATCTCAACATCATTGTCAGCAACCCGCTCATCAAGAGGCTCAGGCGCTTGTGCATAATCCATGACATATTCCATGCCAGCACATCCGCCATTTTTGACGCCAACGCGCAAAAATCCTGCACCACGTTCTGACATAATCTCTTTGACGCGCTTAGCAGCAGCGTCTGAGAGTGTCACTATTTTGGGTCTGGGTCTTCTAGCCATGATACTTATATGTGCTTTGTGATTATCAATTACAACATGTTCAATTGAAGGCGTGCTTCATCTGACATGCGCGATGCATCCCATGGCGGATCAAACACAAGACTAACCTTACAAGTGTGAACACCATCAACCTTAAGAACAGCCTCTTCAACCCAGCCAGGCATCTCTCCGGCCACAGGGCATCCAGGCGCAGTCAATGTCATTTCCACATCAGCATGACGATCATCATTCAAATCCACTTTGTAGATAAGCCCAAGCTCATACACATCAACAGGGATTTCAGGGTCATACACTTCTTTAATGCGCGCAATAATGCCATCAGTGATACGGTTTAATTCATCCTGAGGAATAGGTCCCTTAGATGCTGGCACTTCTGGCGCATCTGGTTCAATTACATCGCGTTTTACATCGTCTGCCATATTCATCTCTATCTATGCCAATAACATGGCTCGCGCTTTATCCAGCGCTTCCACAAACATATCAGCTTCTTCTAGTGTATTATAGACCCCAACGCTTGCACGCGCCGTTGCACTTACCTTTAAATGGGACATTAAAGGCTGAGCGCAATGGTGACCGGCACGAATTGCCACACCATACCGGTCCAAAATCTGTGCCAAATCGTGCGGATGTGTTCCCTCAATTGAGAAAGTCAGCACCGGCCCTTTATCTTTGGACATCCCATATATCGTCAGACCATTTATACCGCGCACGCCTTCAGCCAAGCGTTCGTAAACAGCTTTTTTATAAGCTCTAGCTTCAGGCGTTACAAACTTTTGCATCCAAGCAACAGCCGCCCCAAACCCAACAGCTTCTAAAATAGCAGGTGTCCCAGCTTCAAAGCGATGAGGAGGTGTATTGTAGGTCACACTTTCGCGCGTGACCAAATCAATCATCTCGCCGCCGCCTTGATAAGGCTGCATATTGGCTAATATGTCCAACTTACCGTAAAGCGCACCAATACCCGTCGGGCCATACATTTTGTGCGCAGAACACACATAGAAATCAACATCCATTACCTGAACATCAACGTCCAAATGCACCGCCGCCTGACAGCCATCCAACAAGACTAATGCACCAGCTGAGTGCGCTTCTTTGATAATTGTTTTGACGTCAGGTACCGTACCCAGCACATTCGACATATGTGTCACAGCAACAAGGCGCGTTTTTTCAGACAATTGAGACCGAAAACTCTCCATATCTAGAGAGCCATCTTCTTCAATTTCAATCCATTTGATGACTGCACCAAAGCGTTCCCGCAAAAAATGCCATGGCACGATGTTGGAGTGATGCTCCATAACCGAAACCATAATCTCGTCACCCGCTTTGATCGTCGCACCTAATCCAGACGCAACAAGATTAATCGCTTCGGTGGCACCTTTGGTAAAGATGATCTCATCGACAGATTTTGCATTCAAATGTGAACGCACAAGCTCACGTGATTTTTCAAATGCATCCGTCGTTTCATTCGCAAGGGTATGCAATCCGCGGTGAACATTTGAATAAGCGGTGCGCGCTTGATTAAACATTGCATCAAGTACGTAATCAGATTTCTGAGCTGAAGCTGCACTATCAAGATAAATTAGCGGCTTATTTCCTATCTTGCGTTCAAGAATAGGAAATTGCTCTCGAATGTTTTGAATATCAAATTCTGATTTTAAAGAGACTTCATCAGCCATTGGCGCGCCTCCTCTTCCAAAGTATCACGCAAACCATCATCGTTTATGTCTGCAAATGCTTCCGCGATGAAACTTTGCGTCAACATGGCTTTTGCTGTGATTAATGGAATACCGCGCTGACGCATATAGAAGAGCGCTTCTGCATCCAACGCGCCAGCAGTATTTCCATGCGCACACTGCACATCATCTGCATAAATCTCTAATTCAGGCTTGGCATTCACTTCCGCGCCATCTTCAAGCAGCAAAGTATTGTGCGCCATAGATGCGTCAGTTTTCTGAGCGTCGCGTGCAACGTAAAATTTGCCTTGATAGGCACCTTTTCCGCCTTTTTTTACAGCACCTTTGGTCACCTGACTTGTCACACAATGACCAGCTGAATGTCTCACAAAACTTGTAAAGTCTGCATGGCGTTTATCATCAAGCAAATAAGCTGCATTCAAAATTGCTTCAGCATCAGGCTCACGATGAATGAGGCGCGTCTCTATCCGGCAAAGTTTGCTACCTGTTGCATAAGCTGTCTGATTGAATTTCGTACCTTCATACAAATGCACATTCGCCGAAACAATTTGAACAGCATCGACGCCAGCAGACTGATAGATAACGCGATCGACCTTGGCACCTTTTTCAAGATTGTATTCCAAAACAACAGATGAAAAACCGCCTTGGTTTAAATGCGTTTCAACAATGGTAGCAGAAGCACCCTCACGCAACAAAACCTCGACATGCGCGTAACAATCTTTTGCATCTGCATCGACAATTATTCGCAACGGACTCGACAATTTTGCGCCAATTTCGATCGTCAAAACGCTCGGACCAGTCGCCAAAGCGGATGCAAGCGCTCCCATCGGCAATTCTTCAGCGGCCGCAAATGCAGGTGCATCAATATTCTCAGTCCAACGCACACCAGCGGGCCGTTTTGCAGGCGCTTCCAACCCATTACGAGTAAATCTAAATACAGGCGCATCTACATCCGCAAATACATCTTTGATCGACAGATCAACCGCCGCCTCAACTGGCTTTAGTGCAGCCCGCAGATCAGACCAGCGCCAACCTTCTACACGCCGATGCGGAAGACCTTTTTCAGCAAACGCCTCAAAAGCTCTTGTGCGACGTGCATCAGACTTTAACCCCTGAAAAGTTTCAATAAATCGACCTTCAGCTGGGCTTGGATTTTCAATCAATGTGGAAACAGCTTGTTCGCTCACGCACTCGCCTCCGCTAGTACGCCATCATAGCCTTCATCTTCAAGACGAAGCGCCAATTCAGGACCGCCTGTTTTGATGATCTTCCCATCTGCAAGAACATGTACTTTATCTGGTTTGATGTGATCAAGGAGGCGCTGATAGTGCGTAATCACAAGCATACCACGATCTGGCGCACGCAATGCGTTTACACCTTCAGACACAACACGCAGCGCATCAATGTCCAAACCAGAATCTGTTTCATCTAGAATCAAGAATTTAGGCTCAAGCATCATTGCTTGGAAAATTTCCAAACGCTTTTTCTCACCACCAGAAAAACCAACATTGAGCGGGCGCTTGAGCATATCAGCATCAATCTTCAATACTTTGGCGATCTCGCGGGCTTTGCGTAGAAAATCAGGCGCTGAGATTTCCTCTTCGCCGCGCATTTTACGTTGTGCATTCATAGCCGTACGCACAAATGTCATCACTGGCACACCTGGGATTTCAAGCGGGTATTGGAAAGACAGATATAAGCCTTTAGCTGCGCGCTCCTCCGGGTCCATCTCCAAAAGGTTTTCGCCGTTCAGCTCAGCTGTTCCAGACGTTGCTTCATAACCATCACGGCCAGTCAGCACATAAGACAGAGTCGATTTTCCCGCACCATTGGGCCCCATAATGGCGTGTACTTCACCTGCAGGCACATTAAGGCTTAGGCCTTTAATAATTTCCTTGCCTTCGCCGTCTTCTTTTTCAACGCGAGCGACGAGTTCATTTAGGGCTAGCACGAGATGTTACTCCAACAGTCTTTTAGTGTTCCATTTAGATGGGAACTGGTTTCTATTTCACAATACCCGACAGGGTTAGTATGTTATTTCGTCACAGGGTCAACCGGAAACAGCCTTTAGGTTTAACCAACGCTACCTTCGAGGCTGACTTCGAGAAGCTTCTGCGCTTCAACAGCAAATTCCATGGGCAATTTCTGAATAACGTCACGCACGAACCCATTGACGAGAAGCGCCACAGCTTCTTCTTCACCCAAGCCACGCTGGCGACAGTAGAATAACTGATCTTCAGATAGGCGCGTTGTCGTGGCTTCATGCTCAAGCTGAGCATCTGCACGTTTGTTTTCGATATAGGGCACGGTGTGCGCACCACATGTCTGACCGATCAGCAAACTATCACATTGCGTAAAGTTGCGAGACCCTTTGGCCTTACCGCCTACAGACACCAAACCACGATAGGTCGAGTTTGATTTACCGGCTGATACACCTTTGGAAATTATACGCGACTTGGTACGTTCACCAAGGTGGATCATCTTCGTCCCTGTATCGGCTTGTTGATGACCATTCGTGACAGCGATAGAATAAAACTCACCAACACTATCATCACCGCGCAAAATACAGCTTGGATATTTCCAAGTCACCGCAGAACCAGTTTCAACTTGTGTCCAAGAGATCTTAGATCGTTTTCCGCGACAATCACCGCGCTTGGTCACAAAGTTATAAACGCCGCCCTTGCCATCAGCATCACCAGGCCACCAGTTTTGAACGGTTGAGTATTTAATTTCAGCATCATCAAGCGCAACAAGTTCAACAACAGCCGCATGAAGCTGGTTCTCATCACGCATAGGTGCCGTACAGCCCTCTAGGTAGGAAACGTAAGCACCTTCATCTGCAATGATCAAAGTCCGCTCAAACTGCCCAGTTCCTTGTGCATTCATACGGAAATAGGTCGATAATTCCATCGGGCAACGTACACCCTTGGGAATGTAGACAAATGTCCCATCGGAAAAGACCGCACAATTTAGCGTCGCGAAAAAATTGTCAGACTGAGGCACAACCGTCCCAAGGTATTTTTTCACCAACTCAGGATATTCAACAATCGCTTCAGAAATCGACATGAAGATCACGCCGGCTTTTTTCAGCTCTTTTTGAAATGTCGTCACCACCGACACAGAATCAAACACAGCATCCACAGCAATACGTGGTTTCTCGCGTGCTTCAGCCGCAGATTCAGCAGCACCTTCCACACCCAGCAAAACTTCTGCTTCACGTAATGGAATACCTAGTTTTTTATAGGTTTCCAGAATCTCTTCGGGCACGTCATCAATAGACTCGTATTTTGTTTGCCCTTTGGGCGCTGCGTAATAATAGGCATCCTGATAATCAATCTTTGGATAATTCACCATCGCCCAGTCAGGCTCTTCCATGGTGAGCCAGCGCTCATATGCTTGCAAACGCCATTCAAGCATCCATTCAGGTTCATTCTTCTTCGCAGAAATGAAGCGGACAGTTTCTTCACTTAGACCTTTAGGTGCAAATTCTTGTTCAATATCAGTGGTAAAACCAGCATTGTAATTATCCGATTCCAACGCACGCGCTGCATCAACTGTCGCCTGATCAACGCCATCTTTTACGATATCTTGTGCACGTGTGTCGTCGGCCATCAGGCAGTCTCCTTATTCGGGATATTCATGTTTATCCCTTTTCGCTGCGCCGCTTGTAACCATGCGTCGCCAGCTTTATCAAAATCTGTATCTTGTGAGGCCCAACCAAAGCTGAGCCTGATTGCACCTTGTGAGAGTTCCTGCGCAACTCCCATTGATGCTAAAACATGTGATTGCTTCACCTTGCCAGATGAACATGCTGAACCCGATGACACAGCAACGCCAGCAAGGTCCATAGCCATCACTTGGGTCTCAGCTCGCAAACCTTCAACACTGAGGCAAGATGTATTTGCCAATCGTGGAACATTTTCAGCAAATACCGTCACATTTGCCACAGTTTTCAAGCGTTTTTCCAGTGTATCACGTTTTACGGCAAATTCCTGAAATTTCTCTAAGTCTTGAAGTGATACGTCTACCGCCGCCGCAAATCCCGCTGCACCAACAAGATTCTGCGTTCCTGAACGACGCCCTAATTCCTGACCGCCACCAAGTAATGTCGCTTTAAACGGTGCACCTGCACGCACATAAAAAGCGCCTATACCCGATGGTCCGCCAACCTTATGCCCCGACAAGGTCATGTAATCTATTTCACCATCCAGCACAGAAACAGACATCTTGCCGACACCTTGAACCGCATCACAATGGATTAAACCATCAGCTTCATGAATTAGATTTGCAGCAGCTTCCACGGGCTGAATCGCGCCTGTTTCGTTATTTGCTAGCATCAAAGAGAGCAAAGGCTGTCGCCCTTCATGGGGCCAATTTTCTAGTAATTCCTTTAGCCACTCAAGATCTATCAATCCATCTGGCGTCACTTGCGCTTTTATTGCGTCTGGCAATTGTGCCAACACAGCATCATGCTCAAACCCGCAAACAATCGGCATTAATAACGGTTCTTGAAGACGAATACCATTGAGTATCGCAGCATTGGCTTCTGTGCCGCCACTCGTAAAGGTCAGGTCTTCGCGGCAAGCCCCAATAGCGCCCGCAACCACTTCCCGTGCATTCTCAAGACATGCGCGTGCAGCACGGCCTTGGCCATGCACGGATGAAGGATTTGCCCCTATGTCCATAGCTGCAATCATCGCGTCTTTAGCCTGCGGCCTTAAAGGTGCGGTTGCGTTATAATCGCAATATATGGCGTCAAACTTCGCCAAAACTTGAATTCCTATAATCTTTCCAAAACGCCGGACATGCCTTTAACATTACCCGACAAAACATCACTGATAGACACACCAGACAGAAATTGAATTATGTGAAGACGCAGCTCACGCCAAAGGTCATGTGTGGCACATCTTTCCAACCGCCCGGTACATGGTTTCCCTCCCATTTCACCGCAACGTGTCGTCTGAATTGGTTCATCAACGGCGACGATAATCTGACTTACCATGGTTTTTGAGGCGTCATTTAACAACAAATAACCACCGCCCGGCCCACGTACACTTTTCACGATGTTTGCTTTTCTCAGTTTGGCAAACAATTGTTCCAGATATGAGAGTGAAATCTTCTGTCGTTCAGCGATATCGGAAAGAGAAACCGGACCGTCCATATCGTTTGACGCAAGATCCACCAACGCCATAACAGCGTACCGACCTCTAGAACCCAATTTCATTAAACTCTCCTGCAGACTATTTCAGGCTTAAATATATACCCGATGAAATTAGTCAAGTAATAGACCAATTACAAACTAGAGTCAGAAAAACTTGTAATTTACCCACAGAATAGGGTATCGCCTGTTTTCTACATTTTATTGGTTTTAGAAGGATTCCGTTTATGCCAGAAGTCATTATCCCTGGTCCTGCCGGTCGCATTGAAGCCCGTTACGAAGAATCCGAGATCCCCGGCGCTCCTATTGCCCTTATCTTGCACCCTCACCCAAAAGCGGGAGGAACTATGCAAGACCCTGTTGTTATTACGCTTTATGAAATGTTCGCTAAGCGTGGATTTTCTACATTACGTTTCAATTTCCGTGGTGTTGGTCGCTCTCAGGGGTCATTTGATGCAGGTCCAGCAGAGCTGTCTGATGCGGCATACATTCTTGACTATCTCGAATCAATAAATGACAGCGCCCGCGCTTGTTGGGTTTCGGGTTATTCATTTGGTGCGTATATTTGTCTTCAACTTTTGATGCGCCGCCCTGAAATCGATGGTTTCATCGCCGTATCACCACCAGCAAACCATTATGATCTCGCATTCCTTGCGCCTTGTCCGGCATCAGGAATAATCATAGCTGGCGATAAAGACGGTGTCGCAGCCCCTTCTGATATTGAGCGCTCACTCACAAAAGTGCGTGTCCAAAAAGGTGAAGAGATTGAACGCGCCATCGTTCCCGGCGCAAACCATTTTTATCAAGACAAACTTGAAGAGCTTGAAGCGACAGCGGCTGAATACCTCGACCGCCGTCTCGCCGCTGCAAACCCAAGTACACTCCCATCAATCGAAGAACTCGAAGACGAGATCGACGATTTTGATGAAGAAGAATAAAGCACAGCTTTAAGATATAGATTTATCTCTTACGGGTGGTTGCTATATGGCGGCCACCCGTAATTGGTTCTGGAGCACCTGTCGTTTCAGGAAAACTTATTGGTAGCTCCAACGCCGAGCGTGCCGCCAGAAAAGCGAATGCTTCTGCTTCTATCGCATCTCCTCGCCAGCCAATACTTGATGCATCAATTAGGGCATCGCCTAATTCATCTCGAAGATATTGCATAATGAGAGGATTGTGACGCCCACCTCCGGTTGCCACCACCATTTCCGGCTTTTTCGGCATACTCGACAAAGCTTGTAATACGGTTCGCGCGGAGAAGGCTGTGAGTGTCGCTGCACCATCCTCGAAGGACATATCAGATACCAATTTTTCAGCAGAAAAATCATATCTGTCGAGTGACTTTGGTGGCTTGGTCGAAAAATAGGGGTGTTTTAGCCAGTCTTTAATTTTCTCTTCGTGCACTTTGCCAGCTAAAGCAAATTTGGCATCAGCATCGAATGCGCCTTTTCCATGCTTTTCAATCCACTCATCTATCGGCCCATTTCCCGGTCCAGTATCAAAGGCAATTGGCGGCTGATCACTTGTTTGCCAAGTGAAATTGGCGACTCCACCAAGATTTAGCACTACGCCTGTAAATTCATTTTGATTGCGTTTAGCAGCTTCCATATCCAAAAGCGCGGTGTGATAGATTGGCGCCAATGGCGCACCATGCCCTCCAGCTTCCATATCAGCTGTACGAAAATCATAAACAACAGGAATGCCAAGCTCTTTAGCCAGCAATTGACCATCTCCTAATTGGAGCGTCTTTCCCTTCTGACCATCAAGAGGAGGCGAATGCAAAACCGTCTGCCCATGAAAGCCAGCAAGAACAGGTGTCTCACCTCCCCCAAACTGCATGAGTTTTTGTGCAGCCTCAGCATGAGCCAGCGTCATCAAGCGCTCAGCCTTATCAAAACTCTTTGGACGAACGCCTTCCCAATTCCATTTTAGGGCATCTTGTGTTGCTTCTGCCAGCACTTTCCTTTGAGCATTCGTATAGCTAATCGTAATCCACGACCCAAGCTCTTCGATACGCTCACCATCTGTTTTAACAAGCGCAACATCGACGCCGTCAAGAGAAGTTCCACTCATAAACCCAAGCACCCATTGAGGACCGGTTTTAAACAATTGAGCTAATTGGCTAGACATTACGCCTCTTCCCTCTTTCAAAGCTTGCATCTCTTGTGTTAATCGCCCAACTCAATCTAAGGAGACGAATCTTATGGCCGACGATGCCTTCATGCCTCAATCTGAATTATTACGCACTCTTTTTGAGCGCGGATATGTCTATCAGATAACAGATGAAGCAGGTTTGGATGAATATGCTAAATCTGAAATGCCCATTGCATATGCCGGCTATGATGCAACTGCTTCAAGTCTACATGTAGGTCATCTTGTATCTATTATGATGCTGAGACGCCTTCAACAAGCTGGTGGTAAACCTATCGTCCTTATGGGCGGCGGCACGACAAAAATCGGTGATCCGACTGATAAAGAAAAATCTCGCCCGATTCTGACCGAAGAAGAAATTCAGAAAAACATTAATGGCATTAAATCCGTATTTGAAAAATTCCTGACTTTCGGGGATGGACCAACAGATGCTGTCATGGTCAATAATGATGACTGGCTAGGTAAGATCAACTATCTCGAATTTCTGCGCGATTACGGGAAACTGTTCACCATCAACAAAATGATTATGCAGGACACTGTAAAACGCCGCCTCGAAAACGAACAACCTTACACTTTCCTTGAGTTCAATTATGCACTTCTGCAAGCATATGATTTTGTCGAACTAAACCGCCGCCTTAAAGTACGCCTTCAACTTGGTGGTTCCGACCAATGGGGTAATATCACCAATGGTACAGAATTGTGTCGCCGCGTAGAGAATGTTCAAGCCTTTGGGTTCACAACGCCCTTATTGACAACCGCTTCCGGTGTTAAAATGGGTAAAACAGTTGGCGGAGCTGTATGGCTCAATGCTGACTTGAAAAGTCCATATGACTATTGGCAATTCTGGCGCAACACAGAAGACGCAGATGTTGGAAAATTCCTGAAACTGTTCACCGACCTTCCATTGGATAAGATAGCAGAACTTGAATCGCTTAAAGGTGCACAAATCAATGATGCTAAAATTGCGCTAGCTGATGCGGCGACAAGTATGCTCCACGGAGAAGAAGCCGCCAAAGAAGCTAATGCCGCAGCTGCGAAGGTATTTGCCGAAGGCGCGACAGCAGACGGTATGCCTTCCTTTGATGTTGCAATGTCGGAAATTGAATCTGGCTATAGCGTGATTGACGGTTTTGTCGCGTCAGGACTCGCCAAATCGAAAGGTGAAGTTAGACGTCACATTAAAGCTGGTGCTGCAAAATTAAATGGTGAAACCATCACTGACGAGCTTGCGACAATAGGCACAGCCGATCTTGAGAGCGACAACACTGCTCGCTTATCAATTGGTAAGAAAAGACACGCTCGTTTAACAGCGAACTAACAAAAATTGCCCACAACCTCGATAGATTGTGGGCATTTCAATCACTTAAAACGATACTAAAACTATCTAAGAGCCGCAGGTAAACAACGCGACTTACCAAATGAGACATAGTCTTCATATTGCCCTGCTGTAGCCTGAGTAACGCTCACAAGCTGATCATATCCAGCGTAATTTTCTGTTCCGGGTACACCCCATTCAATTCGCGAAGCAACAGACAATTCAGGAATAAACGTTGTTGTTTCAGGTACATCAAAAGTTGTTTTAACGTCAAATGCTGGCAACGCTCCGAATCCGATATCCTCAGATATTTTTGTCGAAACAACAGAAACATCCACAGGAATGGGCTTTCCGGCTAAATCCGTACCGCTTAATATTGTGCTATTTCCCTGTTGAATAGGCCACAATGTCTGTAGGGACTGCCGTTCGGATGCGCTCGGCATTACATCACCACATACTTGCCAATAAACCCCTGAAAACTCTAGGAAAAAATCTTCTTCAGCTGGTTGTTTTCCCATCTCTGAAACATTTGCATAAAGCGCGTAATCACTTCCAGATTCAACGACCACCTGCTTAAGATTCAAATCAGGTTCGCCAGCTGCATAAGCGGTATATTCTAAAACAGTCCCAACTTTAGGAGGGGTATATACTGAATAAGGTGAAACTTTATTCGCTGTTCCGGTCGCACAACCAGCCAACAAAACCAAACTCAATGTCGATGCTGCAAAGATACGCGTCATGATATTTCGCTTTCGCAAGTTTTTCTTACCAATATTCTTTAACACTAGGGAAAACATTTTCCTCAGAATATAGTCAATAGAATTCTCCAATGACGATATATCTGAATTACTAACCCTAATGACCGATAGCGGCATGCTCGTTTGCTGCACAAGCAGCTTTCAACA
>JGI2924J29684_1077822_pt1 | contig 23023 bp, 23 predicted proteins | sample BenlonsequencITS_FD_29684 | JGI IMG/M metagenome (IMG submission 29684)
CAAAGGATAGCAAAACTATGCCCTACCAGTTTTAAAAATGACTGAACAAGCCTATTTTTAGATTTTCTCTTTCAGAAAAAATAGCAGGGACATTAAAATCCAAATAATTCGGTTCAAGATCTAAAACTAGCGTTATCAAACCAATGATGGCAGAGGGAATAGGGATTAACCATCCAATTTTCTTGTACTTGTTAGGAAACAGATATTTTAATTTCATAATACTCAGATTTAGTTCTATCTAAATGTAAAGTAATTAAATCATTTTGTCAAGTTTACTTTACATATAGTAACACAAACACTACTTAAATTTAGACACACAGCTCATGGGAAGTTAAGTGTTTGACTTGAAAGCTAGCACTCAATTAGAGTGTCAAATGTAACCTTGAACCCGATGAATTAATCAGCCAACAGTCAGCCAAGGCCTGCACATGTTCCTCCTCTTTGCGGTGGTGAGGATAGATGAGGCTAAAAGCGAGTTGTGATGAGGCTGTTATACTTTGTGCCCAACACTTGCTAAACCCAGGGATAACATTTAGTTTTAATTTAAGAATAACAAACCAAGCCATAAACCGTCCCAAGCGCTTTCATCCCTTGGGCATAATTTACTTTTATGTCAAAAATAGCCGTAATAGGATCAGGCACCATGGGGAATGGTATCGCCCATGTATTTGCCCAGCACGATCATCAAGTATCCTTAATCGACAAGGATGAAAAAGCCTTGGAAAAGGGGCTGGCGACCATTGCCAAAAACTTGGACCGACAAATCGAGAAGGGAATTATTCAAGCTGAAACAAAGGATTCCACTTTGGCCAATATCACCCCGTATTCCGACATGGAAAAAGGGGTGAAAAATGTGGCCATCGTGGTAGAAGCGGCGACCGAGAACACCGAATTGAAATTAGAAATTTTTCGACAGCTGGACCAGTTCAGTCCTAAAGAAGCCATCTTGGCCACCAATACTTCCTCCATTTCCATCACCAAAATCGCTGCTGCCACTTCGCGGCCAGACAAGGTCATTGGCATGCACTTTATGAACCCGGTTCCCGTGATGCAACTGGTGGAGGTCATCAAAGGATACAAGACATCCGAAGAAACCACCCATCAGGTGATGTCTGTCGCTAAAGCACTGGAAAAGGCACCTGTGGCAGTCAATGATTACCCGGGATTTGTCGCCAATCGCATCCTGATGCCCATGATCAATGAAGCCATTTACGCCCTTTACGAAGGGGTTTCCGGGGTACAGGAAATCGACACCGTCATGAAGCTGGGCATGGCCCATCCCATGGGGCCGTTGCAGCTGGCAGATTTTATCGGTTTGGACGTCTGCCATGCTATCTTGGATGTTCTTTACCAAGGCCTGGGCAACCCAAAATATGCCCCATGTCCACTCTTGGTCAATATGGTGGAAGCAGGAAATAAAGGGGTCAAATCAGGTGAAGGTTTTTACATCTATTCACAAGGAAGCAAAGAACTGGTCGTATCCGAGCGGTTTCAGAAGCAACCATGATCCCTTTAAAAACAGCCAAACCGACTGTCCCTGAACACTAAATTGGACGTTATGTCCGCTTACAAACCGTTAACTGCTCAATCTTATACCGAATATGCACATCGCGATAGCTGGAAACATCGGAAGTGGTAAGACCACCCTGACCAAAAAACTTGGCCATCATTACGGCTGGAAGGTCGAGTTAGAAGATGTAGAGGCCAATCCTTATTTGGAGGATTTTTATGCGGACATGAAAAAGTGGTCCTTTCATCTTCAAGTTTTCTTTTTAAACAGTCGTTTTAACCAAATCAAGGAAATTGCCCGCTCACCCGTATCGACAGTACAGGACCGAACCATTTACGAGGATGCCTATATCTTTGCCGCCAACTTGCACCAGTCAGGCTGTTTCGATGAGCGGGACTACCAAAACTACCTAAAGCTTTTCCATTCCATGATGGAATATGCCGCTGCACCGGACTTATTGATCTACCTGCGGGCAGACATTCCCAAACTGGTCGGCCAGATCGAAAAAAGAGGCCGGGATTACGAAACCACCATCAGCATCCATTACCTCAAAAGTCTCAACCAGCATTATGAAGACTGGATCAGCGGCTATGACAAAGGAAAACTGCTAATAATTGATGTCAATGACCTGGATTTTGTGTCCAACAGGGAAGATTTCAGCTTTATCGTCAATCAAATCGATCGGGAGATCAATGGGCTTTTTTCATACCCCCCCTATAAAACGGAAGCCAAACCTGCCATCCCCTAAACGGTTTTCCGCTGAAGCCAATTCAAGATGGCGTTGTAATTTTCCTCTTTTGGATTCAAGAGGAGTTGGTCGATTTTCTTTAGGCTCCCCCCGGTCATGATGTTTTCGTACATGGGAATTCGGATAATCTTATAGCCGTGAAGCCTCGTGAGTAAATCATACTGGGCATCATTATAGGCATTTAGCTTCCATCCTGCCGCGCCATTTCCGGTAAGATCCCCCGGTTCCATGGAGCTGCCAAAGCACTTAGAAGCAATCGGTGGCCCATTCCAAATCCTGTCATGCAGTCCGGCCTTATGGCATTCCCGCTCAAATGTCCTGCACAGCCGCTTATAACTGTCCAACCACGAAAAAGTAAACACCTCATAAACGGAAGTCTTCAAGGTCGCCAAACGATACCGGTTAAAATGAACGGCATCATCGTATATAAACAACATTCGATCAATCCTAAAATCAAACCGCAGCCTATCCAACAAAATTGGAGACCCTATCCCGCCCAGACATGCATAAAGCTCCGTCTGCAAATCGAGTGCTTTATCATCAAGCAATTTTTTATTGATTTCCAACCGGAAATCCTCTTCCAGCTCAATTTTATTCTCCAATAGGACCTTGATCAGGTTTTGGACTTTTAATTGGTGCACGTTAATAAATCTTTTTACAGGTAATTTGGATGATTTAACTTATTCGGAATCCGAATTGATAATCCGCTCTTTTAGATTCCCCTTAGACCCCGGAAAGGTCGTTTTGGACGAAATATCAAGTCCGATCAAGATCATGATGATCAGAAAAATAATACTTACCAAGAGAAATATTTTTTTCTTTGTTTTCATATTGAAATCTTTTCGCCTATTTTTCCAATATAAATTTTGCCAAAAATAGTTTAAACTTAACGTTCTTAAAACACTATAAGCCCCTAAAACGTTAAAAAAGCCAATTTTAGGTTTAATTCTTTACTGGCAAAACAGACAAACTATTACTTCTTAACCCTTTTCTTTCATTGTCAAATGTACGAACTTATCAATAAGGATGTTATTTTTCAGTTTTTGGGGGATGATCCAGAACTCATACGCCCTATGCTGGAAATGGTGATGAACAATAACCTCACTGAACTCGACGAACTGGACAGCCTGTTCGACGAAGGTAACTATGAAGAAGTCCGAATCAAGGTTCACAAGGCAAAATCAGCCATGGGGTATGTCGGGGCTTCATCCACCAAGAAAATGCTTCAGGAAATCGAAAAAGACGTCCCCAATATCTATCCTCAAAACATCACGGCCCTCAAAGCAGACATTGAAATCATCAAACGGGAAATCTCCGACTTTCTGGGCACCCTGTCATGACATATTTTTATTCATAAGCTTTCGTAACCATTTAACCTTTTTGCCTTGCAAGGCATCGACTTCTTGAACATATTGGGAAAAAATCCCAAATATGAAAAAAGTTTATTTCCTGTTTTTAATCGTTTTCGGCAGCATTTTGACCTCAAGTGCCCAGCAGAGCACGCTCACTGTGGAAAAAATCATGCAAGACCCCAAGTGGATGGGCACATTCCCCTCCAATATAAACTGGGGTGCAGATGGTAAAACCATTTATTTTCACTACAATCCAGAAAAAGATCCTGCCGATTCACTCTATAAAATCACACTTTCCGATACGGAAAACATCATCAAGGTGCCCGTAGAGGAAGAAGAACACCTGCTCCCCTCCTCAGGAGATTTCAACAAGGCCAAAGACCTCAAAGTTTATACGCGAAACGGTATTTTATTTCTGTACGACTTTGAGAATGGTCAAGAACAACAGCTCCTCGAACTGGGAGAGCGTATTTCCCAACCAGTATTCTTGGCCGATGAAGATTTCATCGCATTTCAGGCCACAAACAACGTGTTTACCTATCATCGCTCTTCTGGAAAAATCAAAAAGCTCACCAACATCATCAGTGGTGAAAAACCAGCGGAGAAAGCCTCTCAATTATCCGAGAAGGAGGATTGGCTAAAATCCGAAAACCTTGAACTGCTCCAAGTGATTCAAGAACGGGAAGACAAAAAAGAAAAGCGAAAAGCTTATCGCGAGGCCACCAAAACACCGGAAAAATTCGCCTTTTATACAGACAAAAAGCGCTTGGCAAACCTGAGTATTTCGCCGAATGCGGAATACGTCACTTTCAATTTGATAACCCCTTCCAAGGAACGAAAAAACACGTTTGTTCCTGATTATGCTGACGCCTCCGGGTACACCACTGACCTGGATGCCCGACCAAAAGTAGGAGACGAAGCGTCCAAGGTCGAAATGGCTATTTATAATTTGGAAAAGGACACGGTCTATTTTGTCCAGACGGATCAATTGCCGGGCATCAAAGACCTCCCCGACTATGTAAGCGACTATCCTGAGCGGGAGTGGGAAAAGAAAAACCGGTCCGTTTCCACTTCTGGAGCCTATTTTTCCCGAGACGGTCAGGCCATCGTCAATATTCGCTCCGCGGACAATAAGGACAGGTGGATTGCCTTGATCAACTTGGAAGATGGCACATTGGAAACACTTGACAGGCAGCGTGACGAAGCTTGGATTGCCGGGCCGGGCATTGGCTACAGTTTTTGGGGAGGGACATTGGGCTGGCTTCCTGATGGCAAGCATGTATACTTCCAGTCGGAAGAGACAGGCTATTCCCACCTTTACCTCTACAATGTCGAAAAGGGCACCAAAACCGCTCTTACAGAGGGTGAATATGAGGTTTTTTCACCAATGCTCTCCCGAGACGGCAAACATTGGTACCTGACCACCTCTGCCGTACACCCTGGTGAACGACACTTTTACAAAATGCCCGTCATGGGCGGAAAGATGGAAAAACTCACCTCCATGGAAGGGAACAATCAAGTAAGCCTTTCCCCGGATGAAAAGCACATGGCCATCTTACACAGTTACAGCAACCGGCCTTGGGAGCTCTACCTAAAAGAAAGCAATACCAAGGCAAAGCCCATCCAGCTTACCGCTGGTCAAAGCACTGCCTTTGAAGCCTATGAATGGAGAGATCCACAGCTGATCCACTTTGAAGCAGCGGATGGCGCAAAAGTGCCCGCTAGGCTGTATACCCCTGCCCCATCGGCAGCCAATGGGGCTGCCGTGATCTTTGTGCATGGAGCGGGATATTTGCAAAATGCCCATAAATGGTGGTCGAGCTATTTTCGGGAATACATGTTTCACAACCTACTGACTGATCTGGGGTATACCGTATTGGATATTGATTACCGGGGAAGCGCAGGTTATGGCCGGGACTGGAGAACGGGGATCTATAGGCATATGGGGGGAAAGGACCTTTCTGACCAAGTGGATGGCGCCCATTACCTGACCCAGCAGATGGGCATAGATCCGGAAAGAATTGGCATCTATGGCGGCAGTTATGGTGGGTTCATTACACTGATGGCCTTGTTCAATGAAGCGGAAACCTTTTCCTCAGGGGCTGCCTTACGCTCTGTAACGGACTGGGCGCATTACAATCACGGCTATACTTCTAACATCCTCAATGAGCCGGTCAATGATCCGATCGCCTATCGTAGAAGTTCTCCAATCTATTTCGCCGAAGGCCTGGAGGGAAACCTCCTCATTGCCCACGGTATGGTGGACGTCAATGTACACTTTCAAGATGTGGTCAGGCTCTCCCAGCGGTTGATCGAATTGGGCAAGGATAATTGGGAAATGGCCGTATATCCCGTGGAAGACCACGGATTTGTGGAACCCAGCAGCTGGACAGACGAGTACAAACGTATATTGAAGCTCTTTAACGATACACTACTGAAATAGCCCTTTCCATCAGCCAACAAGAACAGGAAGCTATGCTGGTCATAATGCTTACCAGCTAAAAAAGGTTATAAAAAGTGTGTCATTATTGAAGGTTATATCAGGGGAATGGCCCCGGTATAACCTTCTTTTGTTTGGAACTCAAGGAAAGTAAGAGGCCAATGCATCATGCGGGTTTAGGGCAAACACCACTTCCCCGTGAGCAAACCATTCCCTAATATATTTCCCAATCGAAAAATTAGGTTATCTTAGTAATCAAAACCAAAAAGCCACTTCCACTATTTAGCCCGATAACCGTTATGAAAATTCTTAAAACCATCTTGCTTTCAATCCTCGGACTAGCACTTTTGGTGCTGATTGCCGCTTTTTTTGTACCGAGGGAATTGAATGTCGAAAAAAGTGTAATGATCAATCGTCCGGTAGAAGAAGTTTTTGAATATGTAAAAATGCTCAAAAACCAGAACTCATTTTCCGTCTGGATGACGATAGATCCCAAAATGGAAAAGACCTACGAAGGAAAGGACGGCACGGTGGGGGCCATCACCAAGTGGGACAGCCAGCACCAAGATGTGGGCAAAGGTGAACAAGAAATTACAACCCTTGAGGCCAATAAAAGAATCGATTATGAGCTGAGGTTCATCAAGCCTTTTGAATCCACTGCCCAGGCCTATATGGTCACCGAAAGCACTTCTGCCCACCAAACCAAAGTGATCTGGGGCTTTCATGGCGAAAGCAAATACCCAATGAACCTCGTCCAAAAGGTGATGGGCATTGAAAAAATGTTAGGAGACCAGCTTCAACAGGGGCTGGATACGCTTAAAGATCAAATGGAAGGCTCATTTTAGGGGTAAGCCATATTTCCACGAAGATACGTTTCGACCAGTTTTAGGGAAAAAGCGTGCCCCGTTAAGAGGATGAACTTCCGCTGTTAGCCATAAAACAGGTTTAGGCGGAAACTCATGGGGATTCGCGCCAGGCAAACGCATTTTAAAAAACAGCCATCAATATATTCACCTGAGGTCAATTTTAAAACCGGCATTTCGACCCGCCGCGACGGAGAAGCCTGCCTACGGTCAGGCAGGCTTCTCCGCTCGTAATGACGGATTGTTCAATCCTGAGACGGCCTCTGGTGTTTGGTTAAGTATAGTTTTTTAATTGGCATGGGAAACGATACCACCTGACCTGCTAACTTATCTGACAAGGAAGAAAAATCATTTCATGCTTGCCTTATCATAGGCCAAAGGAGACGCTCCCCATCTGCATTCCAATACTGCCAGGAAATCAATCGCGGAATCAGCTAGGCTGCTCAAACCAACGCCTTTAGTCAATCACGACCATTTCCACACGCCTGTTTTTTTCTCTTCCTGCCGCCGTGTTGTTATCAGCAATCGGCTCACTGCCGCCCAGTCCACGTAACATGATCCGTTCAAAAGCGACCCCGTGATCTACCATATAATCCCTGATGGATCCAGCCCTTTCCATGGACAATTGCTTGTTGAGTGCTGCATTCCCTACATTATCCGTATGTCCTTCCAACCTGATCTTCTTGGAAGGATTTTCTTTCATAAAATCCACCAATTGATCGATATAGGTCAGGGAATTTTGGTCGGCCAATTCCGCTGTTCCCTTCTTGAATAACACTTCTTGCAGCACCAAACTGGTACCTTTATCAGCCGGGGTCAGCATGACCAGTTCCTTGTCCCTGAAATCGGTGACCAAGATCGTCTCAGGAAGGTAGTTTTCAGAAGAAACGGTCACTTTAGCGGTATTTTCCCGTAACGCCAGCTCATGAGCCCCCTTTAGCCCTTCATCAATCCCAAGCTTATCACCATTGGCATTTTTAAACGTTATTTTATAGGGAATCTCAGCGTTTGTGTTTTTATCCAATGCACTGACCTTGATCATCGAGTTGGTTCTTGCGGCGTCCATGGAAGGCGCTTGCTCTTCCTCGGCTTCTGCCATGGGTACCTCCTCCACGTTTTTCGCTTCTTCGACTTGTACGGCTGCACTTTCCTGAGCGATTTCAACTTCTTGTCCTTGCTCCTCGGAAACTGCAGCAGGCCTCTCCTCTTCTATTGTGGGCTGTGCAGGTGTTTCTGGCACTTTCGGTTCCTCAGGGGTTTCCGGAACCACCTCGGCGGCATTGGTCACGGATACGGAGCTGCGATCGCTCACGGGGAAATTCGCTGCCAAAAACCTTTCATCTTCCACAGGAGTCACTTCTTCCAACACGATTTCCTCTTTCCTTCTCATGAGGATGTCACCATACCCTTCACTGTTTTGGGTGGTAGTGACAAAAGCCGTATACGGGCTATTGGGGTCGATAAAATACGACAGTTCCACGCCCCTGGAATTGATATCATCTTGTAGCATTTTGGGCTTGCTCCACCGCTCCCACGAGTCATCGAGGCGCTGGGAATAGTAAATATCCCTGCCTTCACCGGTTCCATGCCCATTGGAAGAAAAGTACAACACCTGTCTATCATCCGACAAAAAAGGCGTCATTTCCTGTTCGAAACTGTTGACATCGGCGCCAATATTCTTTGGGACAGACCATTTCCCTTCAGATTGCTTGAAGCTCACATAAATATCCTCATTGCCAAAAGTTCCATACGTATTCATGGCCATGACTAGAATCTCTCCAGATGGATGCAATCGGGCGCTAAAGCTTTTGCCATTGTTCTTAAAACTGCCAAAGTCAAGCTGGTATTCATATTTCCAATCCGTCTCTCCCGTGCGCCGGTACAGGTGAATACCGTGGGGTTTCTTTTTCCCATCATGATACACCAAGGCCGTCTGGTCATCAGGAAAACCGATAAAAAGGTCGTAACCTTCGGTACTCAGGCTGGCCACAGGTTTAGCCGCTTGCCATTGGTTGAATTCATCCTTCTTGCTGTACCAAACATCACCATAATCCCGGCTGCCGCCGGTATTTTCTGGATGGAAGGCTACACTAAGGAACAATTCTTCCTGGGCAGACAACACGGGCTGCTGCTCATCATAGGGAGTATTGACTTGTTTTAGGGCATAAACACCCTGTCCTAAAGATGGTGTAAATGCACAAAAAGCAAGCACGGGTACCGTGCTTGCTTTTAGAAATGCTGATGTTAGTTTTCTTGTTACGCTCATTTTATTGATCTAATACAATCGCAAATACCAATGGGGCCACAATGGTCGCATCAGATTCGATGATGTATTTTGGCGTGTCGATCCCCAGCTTACCCCATGTGATTTTTTCATTCGGCACGGCGCCAGAATAAGAACCATATGAAGTAGTCGAGTCGGAAATTTGGCAGAAATACCCCCAAAGCGGTACATTTTCTCGCTGCAAATCCTGATGAAGCATCGGCACCACACAGATCGGAAAATCTCCCGCAATCCCTCCTCCTATCTGGAAGAAGCCTACCGTACTGTCGTCGGTAGCATTTTCGGTATACCACTCTGCCAGATACATCATGTACTGAATACCGGTTTTAACGGTATGGACATTTTTCACATCTCCTGTGATCACATGTCCTGCAAACATATTGCCCAGTGTAGAATCTTCCCATCCCGGTACGATGATCGGAAGGTTCTTTTTGGCCGCTTCTAGCAGCCAACTGTTTTTAGGGTCTATCTGATAATCCTTTTCCAGTTTTCCCGAAAGCAAGATTTTATAGAAAAACTCATGAGGGAAATAGCTTTCGCCTGCACGGTCGGCTTTTACCCATTCCTCCAAAATGACATTTTCTATCCTCCTCATCGCTTCCATTTCCGGAATACAGGTATCCGTCACCCTGTTCATGTGTCTGTCTAGCAAATCCTGTTCCTCTTGTGGTGAAAGCTGACGATAATGTGGTACTCGCTCATAATAATCATGCGCCACCAGGTTAAAAACATCCTCTTCGAGGTTAGCCCCGGTACAGGTGATGATCTGTACTTTGTCCTGACGGATCATCTCTGCTAGAGAAATTCCCAATTCTGCAGTGGACATGGCCCCGGCAAGGGTCACCATCATTTTACCGTTATTGTCCAAATGGGCCTTGTAGCCGTCTGCTGCATCGATCAAAGCGGCAGCATTAAAATGTCTGTAGTTGTGTTTGAGAAATTCTGTTATTTTCATCAAGAATATCGTTTACGTCCTCACTAAAATTACTGATATTATCTGATACAAAAAAAGCCCGGACATTTCCGGGCTTTTGATCGTTTCTATTGTCCCTCAGGATGGCTTATTCACCTGCAGCTGTACTGTCTTTTTCTGCTTCTGCTGGAGCAGCAGTGTCCCCTGCTTTATACGCTTCATTTAGGCCCTTGGTCACATCCTTGGTGACATCCATGGCCTCATGGGCATACCATACCCCTCCACCTCGGGTATAGCTCAGCACCATCTCCAAGCCATTTTCTTCCGCATAGCCTTTCATGAATTCCTGAATTTTATCGTATACCTCATTGTAAAGGTTGGTCTCATCGGCAGAAAGCTCTTGCATCAAGTTGTTCCTATAGGTCATCAGGTTTTGCTCTTTCTTCATCAAATCCTCCTGCTTGGCCCTGGATTGGTTCGGTGTCATGTTTTGAGCAGATTGCTGAAAATTGGCTACCTCCTGCTCAAATCCCTTTGCACGATTGGCCAACTCGCTCTCATAACGTTTTCCTTTCTCGGAGATCTCATCGGACTTGTCCTTGAAAAATTGATAGTTATTGATCACACTATCGGTATTGATATAAGCAATTTTCACTTCACTTAAATCCATTGTACTGCCCTTGGAATCATCAGAGCTTGTAGAGGTTCCTTGGTTTCCTTGGTTACAGGCTGTAAAAAGAATTGCAGCCATTCCTAAAATGCCTAATGCTTTGCTAATGTTTTTCACTTTTTTTCTTTATTATTTCAACTTGCCGCAAATATAAACAAAGTTCTCATTCTACAAATTGTAATTGATGATTTGAAGGCTATAATTAACACCAACCGGCCCCAATCATGCCTTTGGTGCATTATACAATACAGCACCTATTTTTGCTTTGCTCCAGAAAAACCGTTAAAAAAACAGCTCTTGGGCCAATCGGTATGTGTTGGCGTGGGCTTCAATGATATGACTGATTTTTTCGGAATATCCTCCTCCCATGCAGCACATGATGGGCAATTCATGCTGATGAGCCAGTTCCAGCACCAAACGGTCGCGCTCCTTACACCCTTCAATGCTCACTCCCAATCGTCCCAGTTTATCGGTGGACAAGACATCCACGCCGCATTGATAGATGATAAAATCAGGCTCCACCTGATCCAATAACGGCGGGAGATGTTCTTTAAGCTTCCTGATGTAGAATTCATCCCCCACTTTGTCGGGCAAGGGCACATCCAGATCCGATGTTTCCTTGTGCAGGGGATAATTGGCCGCACCATGCATGCTGAATGTAAAGACTGCCGGATTGTCTTTGAAAATTTCTGCCGTCCCGTTGCCTTGGTGCACATCCAGGTCCACCACCAACACTTGCTTGGCCAGCTTTTTCTGGACCAGGTAATTGGCTGAAATGGCAATGTCATTGAGCAGGCAAAACCCTTCTCCTCTGTCCGAAAAAGCATGATGGGTGCCTCCGGCAATGTTCATTGCTATCCCATGTTTCAGTGCAAAAAGACAACCTTGGACAGAGCCATCCATGATGTGAATCTCCCGCTCCACCAAAGCAGCACTTAGCGGAAAGCCAGTCTTTCTGATTTCAGATTTGGTAAGGGACAGTTCGGTAAGTTTCTGGAGGTAGCCTGCTTTGTGCGGGCCGACAATCCACTCCTCGCTCAGCGCGTTAGGTTCGAAAAGGTTATGCGCCGCGATGGTGCCTTCATACAACAGCTGTTCTGGGAGCAGTTCATATTTTTCCATCGGAAACCTATGCCCTGCTGGCAGCGGATGGGCATATTTGGGAGACCAAGCAATCTTTAACATAAGTAAACAAATAAAAACCGTTTGCTGAAGGTCAACAAACGGTTTGTCCAATAAGTTTTAAAAATGACAATTACTCCTCAATATCCTCCGACTGAAAAGAATAAAGGGTGTCATCCAACTTGATCGTATCATCGTTAAATTCCTTGATAAATTTTTTGATCACTGCATCGTCAATATGATCAACGTGCAATGCCGCATCCACTCCAATCCCAAAATCATGGTTGGTATCCATGTCAATAAACTCCTGTACTTTCACAGCTTCTTCCTCTTCCAAATCCATGATGATCTCCGTTATAAACCACCCGATCTCTTCTTCATCATTGTCCAAGGGTTTCAGGTTACCATTCTCATCCTCCTCATAGTGAATTCCTTTGAAGTTAGGGAATTTCTGGGCAGCCTTATGTTCTGCCAGCTCATAAATTTCGCTCGAGTGATGTAGCCTCAGCGTATAAAGCGCTGCGTCATATATCACTTCCCTTCCTTCAAACATCCCAATAAAGTAAAAGTTGACAAATTCTTCATTGTTCCCATCTGAAGGAATTACCTTGTAGGATTTACCTGAAGCCTTTAATTCTTCCTTTAGGGCTTTGATTGTCTCGGGCTTAAACCCATCATTCTTATATAACATATCTACTGTCAAAAGGGTGTATTAACTAATAATCTAATCAATTGATATAAAAATGTACATCCTGAATTGTACCAATCTACACTCAAACTTTATAAGTAATTAAATTACAATTAATTACATTAAAAAGAAATGAATGTAGAAAAATTTCAGAAGCCTTGTTCCAACATCAGCCTTATGCCAATTGAATTATGCGATTCCTCAGAAATTACCGATTCATGTCACCTCCAAATTAATTCTTTCAGGGTAACAGAACCATTCATAAACGTCGTAAAGCAGTTTTTTGTTTAAAATTGGCACATAGCCTGGAAAATCGAAATCACTTTTCATTATCGAACAAAGAAACGCCAAAAATGGCATTGATAATCGACAAAATAAAACTGAATAGCAGCGCCCACCAAAAGCCGTCTACCACAAAACCCGGGATAATTTCCGCAGCAAATAAAATAATCAGTGCATTAATTACCAGCAAGAACAACCCCAAGGTCACAATTGTAATGGGAATGGTCAAAATTATTAGGATAGGTTTTATGGTATAATTCAGTAAACTGATGACCGCTGCGATGACTATCCCTATCCAGAAATCTTCCACATATACTCCAGGCAAAAGATATCCTGTAATAATGACCCCCAAGCCCCCAACCACCAGCTGGACGAGGACATTACCCCAGCTATTGCGATTACCACTCATAATTTTTGCATTTAATCTTTAAGTTCCCCATAAAAGTATGTGCATAATACCAGTTTAAAAACGCTTATACAATAAAAATCTTTACAAAAAATCATGAATAATGTCATCTTTAACAAAATTTATCTGACCTTACTCAAATTTTACGGTTTAAGAAATTATCTTTGTAATCTTAAATCAACAATAAAATCAAGTGATACTAATCGTATTCTTCCTTCTTCACTGGTATTTCTCGCTGTTTTGCCAGAGTTTCTTTCTGCACCGGTATGCAGCACATCAGATGTTCATCATGAACAAGTTTTGGGAAAAGTTCTTTTACCTTTTCACTTGGGCTTGTCAAGGCAGTTCTTATTTGTCTCCTAGGGCTTATGCGATCCTACACCGGATGCACCATGCCTATAGCGACACCCCAAAAGATCCCCATAGCCCACATCATACGGAGAACCTCTTTACCATGATGTGGAAGACTAAAAATATTTATAACGATTATTTCAGCTTTAGGCTCAAGCCTGAAGAAAGGTTTTCCAAGGATGTTCCCGACTGGAAAAAATTTGACCTGATGGCGGACAGTATGTTTGTCCGTGTGGCCTGGGGATTAATCTACGTAGCGATCTATGTGCTGAGCATAAGTGTTTTTGAATTGGCCGGTACACATTGGTGGATGTACTTCCTACTACCGATCCACTTCTTGATGGGACCTGTACATGGCGCCATTGTAAACTGGAGTGGACACAAGTACGGTTACGCTAATTTTGACAATAACGATCAATCCAAAAACAGCTTGCTACTGGATGTACTTATGCTAGGTGAATTGTTCCAAAACAACCACCATAAATTGCCAAATCGTCCCAACTTTGCCGTAAAGTGGTATGAATTTGACCCTACTTACCCTGTGGTGAAATTATTGCACTTTACACGCATCATTAAGCTGAGAACGACCTGATGTAAATATTATCCCATAAAAGATCATATAAAGGACTGCCCTACCCGAGCAGTCCTTTTCTTTTTTCCTAAACAACTAACTTTTTAATTAAAACTAACAAAATAGTTGTTTAACTAGATTTTTCAGGCTAATTTTATCCTTGCCTAAAGGAAGATCTGTCCTTACTTGTTATTTTCAAACTAAATGATTAAGTTGACAGAAAAACATACAGAACCAAAATGAGAGAGTTAACAAGAGCAGAGGAACAAGTAATGCAAATCCTGTGGGATATCGAGAAAGGCTTTGTCAAGGATATCCTGGCCAAAATGTCATCACCCAAACCCGCCTACAACACCGTTTCTACCATTATCAGGATTTTGGAAAAGAAAGGTTTTGTGAAACACAAAGCCTATGGAAAGTCCCATGAATACTTCCCTATCGTCACAAAAGACCAATACAGAAGTTTCTCTATCAAGAACCTATTGACAGGTTATTTCGGCGGTTCATTTTCAAAGCTGGCATCTTTCTTTGCCAAGGACGAAAACCTGGACATTAAAGAATTGGAAAAATTAATGAATGAGGTAAAAGACGATGTAAAATAAACTAAATGGCACATCTGATCGACTATATCTGGCAGAGTTCATTCTGCCTGTTATTTTTTTTCGGGATATATTGGTGTTTCCTGAGGAGGGAAAAGGTTTTTGGTTTTACGCGGGTGTTTCTGCTAATCACCCCTGTGCTGGCCTTGCTTTTCCCCTTGATCGAAATCCCGGTGGAGTTTTCCAAACCCACCATATCCTTAGAAAACACGGACTTTTTACAGTATTTGACTGCTCAAGAGGCCAAAGAGGACATTGCGGCGAGTTATGGCCTTCCTGAAGTCACCGTCGAAAGCACCAAGCTTCCCATCCTGTTGGAATGGAAGGACTATTTGTTCTTGGGGTACTTGGTGATCGCCCTGTTACTCACCTTCCGACTGTTGTGGCAGTTTTTACAACTAAGGTTATTAACGGAAAAGGGCTGGTATCAAACTGTCTTCAATTTAAAAAGCAGTTACTTTTTGATTCCTACCTTCGGCCTGGCACCGGTTTTTTCTTTTTTCAATCGGCTATTTTGGGATGACAGCCAAGAGCTCAGGCCAGAAGAAAAAGAACATATCATCAAACATGAAATTGAACATATCCGGCAAGGGCATTCCTGGGATATGATGTATTATCAAGTGTTGAGCATTTTATTTTGGTTTAACCCGGGCATCCATTTGATGCGGAGTGCTTTAATTGACACCCACGAATATTCGGCAGACGCCAACGTGGTCAAGCAAGCTGCAAATAAGGATACCTACACGAATCTTATTGTCAAAATAGCATTTAAGGGACTAGATCTTCCTGTTGGCAACTATTTTATTAGATCGACAACCTTAAAACGCATTATGATGATGAAAAACAACAAAAAGACCAATTGGTTTAAGTTGCTGATGGTGGTGCCCCTTACGGGGATGTTACTGGGCTTGGTCTCCATGAAAACCATTTCCACTTCCGGTTTCTTCAACACAGAGTCAAGCATGAGCTTGGCTAATATGAAGGAGCTGATCGAGCAGGCTCAAGACACAATCAACGTAAGCACAAGAGTCGTGCACATTCCGAATCCTACCCATTATGAATATGTTTCGGATCTAAAAGACGGCAAAGTCACCGCCCAACTTGGAAACCTCCAATATGAAATTGGCGATATTTCCAATGACCAAGAATACGCTGATGTCATGGCTATGATCAATGTATTCAAGCGACACAGCAACTTCATCAAAAAATATGACACGCAGGAGCTCCATACCTCTGCTGATAAAATGCCGGAGGCAAAAGGCGGTATGGGGGAATGGAATAAGTTCCTATCCAAAAACCTAAAATACCCCACCCAGGCCCGTAAAATGGGCATGACCGGAGACATCTACATCGAGTTTGTGGTCAGTAAAGCGGGCGAGGTCTTGCAGCCCACGCTTAAAAAATCTTTGGGCATGGGACTGGACGATGAGATCCTGAGAATTTTCTCCCTTGAAAGCATGCCAAAATGGAATCCAGGCATCATCGATGGAAAACCCGTCAACACCTTAATGGTGCTCCCCATCCGGTTTAAACTCAAGGGTGAAGTGGCCAAATCCTCCACGTTCTTTTCCCCTCCCTCCTACGCTTCCGATAAGGAGGTGTTTGATGTTGTCGAAAATATGCCCTCTCCACAAGGTGGCATGGAAGGCTGGACGGATTATGTGTCCAAAAATTTGATCTATCCCAAAACCGCTCAGGAAAAAGGCGTGGAAGGAACCGTTTATGTCAGCTTTATTGTAGATGAGGATGGCAGCCTTCAAAACCCTAAAATCCTAAGAGGGATCGGCAGCGGAGCGGATGAAGAAGCCATGAGGTTAGTGGCAAACGCCCCCAAATGGACACCTGGTCAGCAGCGTGGCAAAAACGTACCAGTCGAGATGAAGGTACCCATTAAATTTGAATTGAATACCAAGGCAATTGGCACTCCCCAGCCCAACCAACTCGATGATGTGGTAGTCGTAGGATACAATACCGTAAGTATCAAGAAAGACGACAATGGCCGTCCCCAGAAGCCTGCCATAGATTCATCCGGCAAGTTCGATGAAATAGGAGAAGATCCGCTATACGTAATTAACGGCGAAGAATATCCAAAGGAAGATATCAGTAAGGTTTCCCCTGAGGACATTAAATCCATCAATGTCCTGAAAGGAGCATCAGCCATTGAAAAATATGAAGACAATGGCAAGCATGGCGTTATTGAGATTACTTTGAAAGAGGGGGTGTCACTTCCGAAAAAGCAACCTGCTAGCAGTATCCAAAAAACCAAAAATAGTGAACCAAAATTAACTTTAGGTGCGGACCCTATTTTCATGGTGGATGATGCATTCACTAGAAAATCGGAGCTGAAAAATGCCTATGATCCAGAGGATATAGAATCTATTTCAATCTTAAAAAATGGAGACGCTATTAATCTCTACGGTAAGAACGCTCAAAATGGTGTTGTACTCATTACCACTAAGAACAACCCTTAAACAGATCTATCCATAGCTCATTTGTTGTTCTCTTTTATGACTATTACCTTAGCATTTATAGATGAAATAAATTCTTAAACCGTAAAAATCATAAAAATATGGGCAAAGGAGATATGAAATCCAAAAGAGGTAAAATCCACAACGGAACCTTTGGTAAAAGCAGACCACGAAAAAATCAAAATATCGCTACGAAAAAAGAGCAATCGCAAGCCACCAAGTAAGGTTTATATTGCTAAAAATTAGAAGTCAGGCCGGATAAAACTCCCGGCCTGACTTTTTTTGTCCCTATCTACTAACCCGATTTCGGATCAAGCGGGGATCAAGCAATATTTCCGAGAAGCTAATTTTGACATGGTCTTTTAAAAGAAAATTTCATACTGTTAAAGCGATGGGCTTCCTCCCCAGGACAAACGACTTAAAAAAAAATGTTCCTATTTGCATTTATATCTGCCGTTCCTACGGAACTTACCCTTTTGTCCGTAATCATTTTTGGATGCAGGTTGTCACCTGCAACTTCTATATGACCCTCCGCCAAAGGCGGATTAGGCAAGATGCTCAGTTGCCAACGCATATTCAGGGTGTAATCTCAACCAAGCCAACCACTATACATGAGCAGATAGCTGCGACGGCTTGTACGATCCAAATCAACAACTCATTCTCATTCTTCAGCCTATTCCGCCATTCGGCAAAATAGGCTACTGCGGTTTCCAATATACAAATTGGGGCAAAGTGCCTGCGGCACGATAAATTTTTTAACCTGCAGATTCATCCGCAGGAACTTAAGCTCTCTCCTCAACCTTCCAAAGGTGTGCCAGTGGCACGGTTGGAACTTCACTTCAGGTCCCATATCGGATGCAGCGTAGGCTCCTAATAAGCGCCCAATACTGAAACGCTTTCCGCCACACAGTAATCACTTTTTGAATAATTGTCCGGTTGTTTATTTAAAGTTCCGTCACTTTTACACACATATTTCCCTATTTAATCTACTTTTGATGCCATTACGCTGATCCAGTTCATCTATCCAGGTCGTATATAGTTTTCATAAATCACAACGCACTATCTTATGAAAACTTTAACAAACACTATTTTAAAGACGACACTCATTGTACTACCCGCATTTGGCTTTTTTGCCTGTGACAATGATGAGGACATGGACATGCCCGAAAACGATGTGGCATCGTTATTTGTTTCCAGCAATACCAGCGGCATGATCACGGTCATGGATTTCTCGTCATCCGATGTCAGCAGCAGTACCTTTGCTTCAGCAGGAGCGGATGCTGACGGCATCTACTACGATGATAAAAATGACGAAATCATCCAGTTGGTTCGATCAGACAATTCCCTGAATGTTTATGCTGATATCATGGCGGCCAAGATGGATAACGGCCTGTCCATTTCTTTGGGACTATCCGGATCGGGGACTTTTGTCAGTGGACGCGAAATAGCCGTCATGAATGATATGGTCGTCGTGGCAGAGTCACCTGTAGAGGCAAATGGCAACCAAAGCAGCTTATATGTCTATCAGAAAACCAACAACGGCTTCACGCTACAAAACACTTATGAAGTGGACTTTGCACTTTGGGGCATTCACCTAGAGGGCAATACGCTCTATGCCGTCGTGGACAAAACCGCTGACTTGGCAGTGTTCAACAACTTCATGGCCAATACAGACGGCATGATCAGCCCCGATAAGCGTGTGACCATCGAAGGTCTGGGCAGAACACACGGGTTGACCTATTCCATGGAAGATGACCTGATGGTCCTCACCGACATTGGTGATGCCTCTTCAGACAGTGACGGTGGCTTGGTGATCATTACTGACTTCACCAGTACCCTAAACGGCACCACAGACGGAGGAACTATTGCTATGGCTGCGCAGGCCCGGATAGAAGGTAACAACACCATGTTGGGCAATCCAGTAGATGTGGCCTACAGCGAAGACAGCAAAATGATCTTCGTCGCCGAAAGAGCAAATGGAGGCGGTAGAGTATTGGTATATGATTACTTCTCCACCAACGGCAACCCTTCACCAGCCTTTAGCCAAGACGTAGCAGGTGCATCTGCCGTTTATTACTATGAAGATTAAACCCATCACCTAATCCATACGCGATTTGATCGCAGGTCAAACAATATTAAGAAACTACTTACTCTACTACTTCTAAAGGTGTGCTGATGTCCTCAGCCACCTTTTTTTATACCTTGCAAAACGCTTTCGATACCTTTCGGCTCAACACCCCTTCTAATTACGCTTTTCGGTATATCCTTTGAGCCAGAAACCTAAAAACAGTATTCTCTATCGATTTTATAGGGTTTTATGATCGCTTTAATTTTTAAAAAACTCTTTTTCGAATACTTGCAAATTCAAAAATTGGATTGTTACTTTGTGCTATCCTTTACTTTTTAAAAGTACAAGGATTTATACAGAAGAGGTGAGAGACAGGCTCGTAGACCCTCTGGCAACCTGGAAAATCCAAGGTGCCAATTCCTGCCGAATGTGAATATCCGCATTTGGAAATATAAATTCTTAAACAATGAATTTTATAAAAAGGATACACACAGCAATACAACTTCACACACAAAGCATCATCGAATTAATTTTTATCCAAAGGGAAAGTGCCTTGCATCAACGAATGTGCATGTGCAACTAAGCACCCTCCTATTTTGCCCGTTTCGGGCGTCTTTACTTGCTTTTATTCCCATTCTTGATGATCCCAGTTGGCCGAAGTCAACGCTAAACAAAGAGTAAAATGAATCTAACATCACCGTATCTGATTACCGATATGACACAGGAAACATTCCACTGTGAAGAGGAATTAAATCTCGAATCAGGAGAATCACTACCAGGATTTGAGATTAGCTATACCACTCAAGGGCATTTGACGCCTAAAAAAGACAATGTCATCTGGATCTTGCATGCGCTTACCGGCGACGCCAATGTACACGAATGGTGGAGTGGTCTCGTGGGAGAAGACAAGTTTTTTGACCCTACCAAATATTTTATTGTCTGTGCTAACCTGCTAGGATCTTGCTATGGCTCTACCCAGCCCCTTAGCGATAATCCCAAAACCGGCAAACCGTATTATTACGATTTCCCAAACCTCTCCACCCGGGACATGGCCAAGGCCTTTGACCGGTTGCGGCAACATTTGGGTATCCAGCAAATTGACACCATCATCGGGGGCTCGCTTGGTGGACAAGTCGCCTTGGAATGGTCATATAACCTACAGGAGCAAGTGAAAAAGACCATCATTGTCGCTTCCAATGCCAAGACTTCCCCGTGGACCATTGGCTTTAATGAAGCCCAAAGAATGGCCATAGAATCCGATAGCACCTGGGGACAGAACTCACCGGACGCCGGCAAAAAAGGCTTGGAAGCAGCTCGTGCCATCGGAATGCTCAGCTACCGGCACCAAGATATCTTTCATGCCAGCCAAGCTGAAACAGAAGAAAAAACGGATCACTTTCGGGTAAGTTCGTATTTGCGCTACCAAGGTCAAAAGCTTTCCAACCGCTTCAATGCCCTCTCCTACTGGGTACTCACCAAAGCCATGGACAGCCATGACCTGGGCAGAGGCAGAGGAGGAACCGCCAAAGCCCTGTCAGCAATCAAAGCAAAAGTGCTCTCTATCGGCATCAATACCGATTTGCTGTTTACCAAAGAAGAGTCCCAGTTTATCAGCAAAAATGTCCCTAACGGCACCTACAGAGAGATTTCTTCCATCTATGGACATGATGCCTTTTTGGTAGAAAACGAACAATTAAATTATATTCTAACATCTTTTTACTTGGAAAACAATGACTAACCGCATTGGACTGTTTGGCTTTGGAGTGGTCGGACAAGGCTATTATGAAATCGCTAAAAATGACCGCCCATCGCTTCTGCCCGAAACGATTGTCGTACAAAATAAGAATAAAGAAAGGCCCCATTCGCTCCAATTATCCTTTGACCCAAAGGACATTTTAAACACCCCGCATGACATTGGAATAGAGCTGATCTCTGATCCCATTCAGGCCTATGATTATGTCAGCAGCCTGTTGAAATCAGGAAAGAAGGTCATCTCTGCCAATAAAAAGATGCTTGCCGCCCACCTTCCTGAGCTACTGGAATTGGAGAAAAGCTATGGAGGCAGTCTTCTCTATGAAGCCTCTGCCGCCGCAGGCATTCCGATCATCACGTGCCTCGATTGCCATTTTGCGGGTGATCACATCAGCAAGCTCCAAGGCATCCTCAACGGTTCGTCAAACTACATCCTTTCCCGGTTGTTCCAGGATGACCTCAGCCTGTCGGATGCCGTAAAGCTGGCACAGGAAAAAGGCTTTGCCGAAGCAGATCCTACCTTGGACATTAATGGAAGCGATGTCAGCAGCAAATTGACCATCCTTAGCCTCCATGCCTTTGGAAGGTACATTCCTGAAAATGAAATCCTGACCATTGGGGTACAGCATGTTCATGCAGAGGATGTGGCCTTGGCCAAGTCCCTTGGCCTGAAGATCAAGCTGATCGCCACGGTACAAAGGAGCCAAGACGGATTGAGCATGTATATCCTCCCCGCTTTGGTGGGAGAAAGTGATCCATTGTTCTTGGTAGAAAATGAATACAATGCAGCAAAAGTCACTTCCCACAATTTGGGTGAGCAGTTTTTTCAAGGAAAAGGTGCAGGCAGTCTGCCCACGGGCGCTTCCGTTTATGCGGACCTGACCAAAGCCATAAAAGGCTACGCCTATAGCTATGACAAACTGCAAGGAGCGAAAATCAAGCGCGAAAAACCGCTCACCGCATCCTTGGAAGTCATCGTCAGTGCTGACACTGCTGATGCGCTGGCCCCACTGATCGGGCAAGCCACCATCCATCAGGCCCAAGAACGGTACTGGTCGATCTGCACGCTCGCTACAGAAGATCTAATCAAACACCTTCCTGCCATAGAAGCCAATAACGTTTCCATAATCGCACTTAACGGCTCCGTCCGTCAAGAACGCATCCTTGACAGCATCCAAAAGCTGGAAAATGTCCATTTAGGTTAATCCCTTAATGCGATAAGGCTTTGCATCAGGATGTGGTTGATGAAAATCCCATCGTTTTGGTTATCTTCACGTTATGGAATTTTCACAAATAAAAGAAACGTGTCTTTATATCCCTGACCTGGATCAGGCAGAAGATTTCTATCATAAAAAACTTAAGATGCCGGTGATTTCCAAGGAGAAAGGCCGGCATATTTTTTTCAGGTGTGGCACCTCCGTCCTGCTGTGCTTTGTCCCGGAAACTACCCAAAACGAACAAGTGCTGCCGCCCCATTTTGCCCATGGCAAACAACACATTGCCTTTGAGGTAGAAGCCAGTGCTTATCCCGAAAGCAAAGCAGCCTTGATCGAGCAAGGCATCATCATCACCCACGAACAAGAGTGGAAAGACGGATTGGAAAGCTGCTATTTTGAAGATCCCTTTGGGCATGTCTTGGAAATCGTCCCGAAGGGAATTTGGGAGTAGGGATCAAGCAATATTTCTGGGGGATGATTTTCGACATGGTCTTACAAAAGAAAATTTCAAACCGCTAAAACGATGCTTTTCCTCCATCCGCTCGAATGGGTTTTAGCGGGAAGTCATGGAGAATAGGGCGGTCAATGCGGCTAAAACGGAAAACGTTGAATGGGGTAATTTACCATGGACTTCACCCATGGCTATGAATGTGTCGCCCCTCTGGGGCTGGCTTTCGAGGTTACATTATACACGATACCAGGGATTTGCCATTTCTTAA
>JGI2924J29684_1077819_pt1 | contig 23002 bp, 18 predicted proteins | sample BenlonsequencITS_FD_29684 | JGI IMG/M metagenome (IMG submission 29684)
GGCTTTGTCCGTGTACTTGTCCGCCTTCTTATCGTCGGCTTTGTCCGTGTACTTGTCCGCCTTCTTATCGTCGGCTTTGTCGTCCTTCTTGTCCGTCTTGTCGTCAGCTTTGTCGTCCTTCTTGTCGTCGTGTTTCTCGTCGGCTTTGTCGTCAGCTTTCTCTAGTTTCTCTTTGTCGACGTCGTCGTCGACTTTCTCGTCGGCTTTGTCGTCGTCCGTCGCGATCACACCGGCACCACTAACGACGGCGACCGCCATCATCAGTGCCATCACGAGCGCGATCGAGCGTTTCGATATGTTCACCATGGGTATCTCCGCACACCCGCGGCGGCTATCGGCGATCCACCGCTCCGGGTGCACACGAGCAGCTAACTATCGATCGGATAGTAAGTATCTGCCAGCTACTCGTTTTCAACCGGTGCCGAACCTGTAGCTCTACACCTCCACTTCCCCTTACATTCCGTGGGGCGATCGTTTGTAGCGACAAACAGTTCCGCAGCCGTGACTTCATCGACAGTCGATACGCCTGGGAAGCCACTCTCGGCTCGCTGTCCGAATCACACCGAGGACGTCCGTCGTCAGTTCATGACCGTCCAGTAATCGGTACATACACCTCACGAGGACGTCAGGGTGAGCAAGACAGTCGTCGTCGCCGAGCGCCACGAGGGGCGGGGCGAGCGCGTCGTCGACGCGGCTCGCTCCGTCGGCGACTACTCGTCGTCGGGATCTTCGGGGGCACCGTAGACCGTCTCCGTTTCGTCCTCGCGACCGTCGGCGGATTGCTCGGTGTCGTCGTCCTCGGGCGGGTCGTCGGTTTCCGTCTCGGCGTCGTCGTCGGGATCCGCCTCCGCCGTCTCGTCGTCGCTCTCTTCCGCACGGTCTGCCTCCGACGCCTCGTCGGTCGACTCCGTCTCGGGGGCCGATTCGGCGATCGGCTCCGCCTCGCGGCTCGAGTCGGGGACGATTCGTCCGCGGATCTCTCCCGTCGGACAGGACTCGGTGGCCACGGTGACGTACAGCTCCGTTTCGGTCAGCGCGGTCGCGACCGCCTCGAGATCCGTTCTGTCAGCAGCGTCGAGGAGGTCAGTTACGGGAAGCGTCCCCTCCGTGAGCGTCCCGTCGAACCGACCCTCGATATCGTCGGTCGACGCCGCGTGGGAATAGAGCTGGACCAGTTCGTGGCCCGCCTCGTCCTCGGTCCCGTAGCGGATCTCGACGGCAGTCGGGTCGCAAAGCCACTCGACGTCGACCGAGTAGCGAACCGTCCGCGCCTCGAGGTCGAGTTCGAACGCGGCGGTTCCGCTGGCGTTCGTGTCGACCTCGCGCGGAATCTCCTCGTCGGTCATCGCCGCCGAAAACGCCGTCGGCAGCTCGTCGGTACCGTCCTCGTCGTGTTCCTCGGCGTCCGCACCAGCGGTCCCCGCCGCGAGTCCGCCGCCGATAGCAACGCCCGTCGCCTGTAACACCCGTCGTCTGGATCGAAGCTCGTCACTCATGCGTCGTTGAACTACTCTTGAGTACGTATTTCCCCAGACCCGATAAATTCATTTTACGGAATAGTTTGAATTTCATAAAATCCAATACAATTCGTACGAGAACCCGACTAGGGGTTTGGTGCGGAGTCCGGGTGGGCACCGTCGCCTAGTACGTCGTCGCCCTGAGAGTAGCTCACGACCGAGACGGCGTCGCAGCTCTGATTCGTCGGCATCGCGACGAACATACCGCCATTTAAATACGTTTGCGACGCGAGACGACGATACCAACCAGCATGACGGCCCAGACAGATTCCCCGGGCGGAACGCTCCATATTCTCCCGTTCGACGGCGGGTCGCTCGCTGCACGCGTCGCCGACATCTATGCGGACGCGTTCGACGCCGGCAGAGAGCCGGAGGATATCTTGGTGCTCAAACGGCTTCCGACCGGCGTGCCCGAGTTCACTGCCGACCTCCGCGAGCAGGCCGACCTCCAAACTCGGCCGAACGTCAAGTCCCTCCCTCGCCACGCGACGACGGTGCTCGAGGAAGCGCGGCCGGACGCGACCCGGCTCTCCTACGAGGAACGGATCGAGTTTCTCGCGCGGATCCTCGACGGCTACAACTGGTCCTCGTACTTCGAGGGGGCCAGCGATCACGACTCCTTCGGCCGCGACGTTGGACAGCTCCTCCTGGAGGCCACGTGGCAGGGCGGGTTCGACGTTCCCGAGGACGGCGGCGAGTACGACGACTATCTCCGGGAACTCGAGGCGGTAAACGAGTTCTTCCACGAGAAGCTACGAGAGCGGGGACTGATCGAACAGGCGGAGACGATCTCGGAAGCGATCGACGCACTCGAGCGGCCGTCGGTTCGTGAGCACATCGAGCGGGAGTTCGACGTCGTGGTCGTCGTCGAGTTCGAGGAGTGTTCCCCGATCGATCGCCGCTACCTGCACGCGCTCGCTCACAACGCCGAGCTGATCTGCGTGGCCGAAGAGCACGCGAGCATCGAGCGGCTCCGGACGGAGTCCGGAAGCGTTCGTCAGCTCGCTGCGGGACTCTCCGTCGTCGATCACACGACCGACGGCGCCGAGACGGCGGTCTCGATCCCGACTCCGGAATCCGAATCGGCCGGACGGGCGTTCGGCAGATTCCTCGCGACGGGGACGTGCGACGATCTCGAGGGAACCGCCCGCCAGATTCGTACGACCACGCTCGACGGGCAGGTCGAGGAGGTCGCTAACGAGATCGAACACCTCCGTCGGAGCCGCGGGTGGGAGTACGACGAGTTCGCGGTGTTGCTGCGGACGATCGGTGACCCGATGCCCCGCGTGCGGCGGATCCTCCGGCACTCGGGCGTTCCGACCGCCTCCGCCGGGGTCAGCGGCCTGGCACAGGACCTCGCCGTCCGGGAGCTCCACGCGCTCGCCCAGTATCACATCGACGGTCGGGAGCGAGCGTACGAGCTGCTCGAGTCGCGGGTTCCGGCGTTCGACACGGAGCTGGTGGAAGACTGCGTCGTTCGAAACTCCATCTCGAAGAGCCTCAAGCGGTGGATCGTCACCACGGATCTCAAACGCCGCATCGCAGCCGACTCTTCGGATATCGACGCGAGAGAGCAGTTCCAGAACGTTTCCCGACTGCTTTCGATCGCCGAGTTCGTCGACGCACAGGACATCCTCGACAACGACTGGACGCAGTTCGCGACGATGCTCGAGCGCGCGATCACCTACGACGCCCCCTACGCACACACCGCCGAGGTGAACGTCCCCGAAGGCGGCGTTACCGTCGGCGACGTCGGGATCGTCAAAAACGACAGTCGGAAGGCCGTGTTTCTGCTCAACGTCGTCGACGCCGAGTACCCCGGCACCGAAACGCTCTCGCCGCTGTTTCCGACCGCCTGGATCAAGCAGATGGAGGGGTATCCCGCAGTTACGAACCCCACCGCCGAGGACGTCGCGGCGACCTACGCGACGGCGTCCGAACCCGACGGAAACGAGTTCGAGCGCTACTACGATGAGCTGGCGCGCCGCCAGCTCGCGATCGGGGCCCGAGCCGCCGAGGACGTCCTCTACTTCTGTACCTACCGCCGGGCCGACGGCTCGATGGGTCGGCTCCAGCACCGATCGCGGTACCTCCACGAGATCGAGTCCCACCCCTCGCTGACCCTCGAGGAGGTCGAGGGAGCCGGCGTCGATCGGGACCTCCACACGCTCGGCAGCGCCTCGAGCGAGATCCTGGCCCAGCCCTGGACCGAACTCGAGCGGATCCAGGCGGAGGCGAGCACGGGCGGCGAGGTCGCCCTCGAATCCGCCGAGGAGACCCTGGCCGCCATCCAGGCCGTTCTCGAGGAGGGCAACGACGTCGACCCGCGGTTCGAACGGGCCGTCGAGACGCAGTTCGACTTGGCCCGCGGCGCGATCCGACCCGAGGTCGACCGAACGCGCGGTCCCGAGGAGGTGGTGGACGATGACTGACCGTCGAACGGACGAACACGGCGACAGCGCGGGAACGAACGACGCCGACGAGCCGCCGGTCGTCACCGCGAGCCAACTCGCTACCCACGTTGTCTGTCCCCGCCAGCACGAGTTCGAATACGATCGCCCGATCACGCCGCGGGCGACCAGCGACGACAGGGTCCGTCGACGACGACGCGAACTGCTGCGGCGATCGATCGTCGCCGGCCTGCAACTCGAGGACGTCACCCCCGACGAGCGCGTCGCCGCCGCACTCCGTCGGCTCGATCGGCTGTGGACGTCCTCGGAGGCGTCGTACCTGGCCGACGAACAGGCCCAGTACGACGAGCAGGCGATCCGGACAGCGATCGAGCGCTATCTCTCGACCGACGGCCACGACCACGCCGAGGACGTGGTCGACACCGACGTGACGGTCGGGTACGAACGTGATGGGATTCGATACGAGACTACTGTCGACGCCGTCACGAAGCGCGACGGACAGTATCTCGGTATCAAGTACCTGCCGGATATGAACGGCGTCCTACAGGTAACGTGGTACGACAACAACGTCGAGCGATTTCACAACGGTGAGGGGTACTATCCTCGACAGATCGGAAGCTTCGTCGAGGCGGGGGTTGCGATTCAAGGACTCATCAACGAATACGGGCTTTCACCAGACTACGACTTCGCCTATACTGGGCTGCTCGAAACGACTCGACCGGCGTACGAATCGACAGGCGAGATCCACGTCGAGACTGAACAGCGCCGCTTCAAGAGCGCGTTCGAAACGGAGCGAGACGAACTCAACGAACTGATCGAGGACCGTGCCGACGCGATCATAGACGGAAAGACCGATCCCAAAGACTGGCGATTTAGCCGCATAGCCGAGAGGTCTTGTAAGTACTGTGCGTATCGCGATGGGTGTCCGGATTGGATGGAGTCGGAGATGTCGTTTACGGATCGACGACTGAGCGAGAAAGACGGGGGCGATGACGGTGACTGACAGAAACGGCGCTGAAAGCGGGCCGTCTGGATTGGAACCGACATCGGCGACGGAAGCCGACGCCGAGGACGTCGTCCCCAAGGGCAACCAGCCCGCGGTCATCGAGGCTACCGGCGGCGCCCACAAGGTCGAGGCCGTCGCGGGCTCGGGGAAGACGACCACGATGGTGTTGCGCCTCGAGGAGGAGATCCGGGAGCGCGACACCGCGCCGAACCGCCTGCTCGTGTTGACCTTCGCCAACGAGGCTGCCCACGCGGTTCGAGAGAAACTGCGCGACGTCCTCGGTCCGGAGGACGCGTTCGACGTCGACGTCTACACCTACCACTCCTTTAGCTACCGGCTCCTGCGGGAGTACGCCTACTACATCGGCGTCTCACCGGAGTTCGAGCTCGTGACCGACGAGGATCGCCCGCAGTTGATCGAGTCGGTCTACGACGAGATCGACGTCTCGTTCGTGGCGCCGGGATCGCCCGCAAACGGCGGCACGCACGAGGGAACGTTCCGGTCGCTGAAGGGATTCATCGAGGCGATGCGCCGCGAGGACGTCGCCCCCGACGAGATTCGCGCGTACCTTCCGTCCGACGAGGAGCTGCGCGAGTTGCTCTCGCTGGTCGACTCGCTGGGCCGAATGGCGTCCGATCTGGTCGACGTCGACGCGAACGACCTCATGTGGGACGCGGAAGCGCTGGCGGACCGCTGTGAACGGCTCGCGATCGTCTACGGCGCGAAAGCCGACGAGTTCGACGGCGCCGGCAGGGTACAGAGTGCCGTCAGCGACCACCTGAACGCGATGTGCGAGACGGCCACGGCGCTGGCCGAGTACCTCCACACTGCGGACGACCTCGAGTGGCAGGAGTACAAACTCCCGCAGGCGATCTTCGGCGACGATACCGGCGGCGGTCTCGGTGCCGTCTCCCAGACGCCGATGGGACGGCTCGAGAACTACGTCCACATGCTCCGGCGCTCGCGGGCGTTCGTCGGCGCGTACGAGGCCTACCTGGCCGAACTCGACGCCCGCGACGCGTTCGACTACGACGAGCTGATCCACCGGACCGTCGAGCTCCTGCGAGACGAGGACGTCCGGGACGACGTCCTCTCGGAGTGGGACGCCGTCTACTGCGACGAGTTCCAGGACACCGACGAGTCCCAGCTCCGGCTGGTCGAAGAGCTTCGCGACGAGCTCGAGATCATGGTCGTCGGTGACAGCGACCAGGCGATCCACGAGTGGCGCGGCCAGGATCCGGAAAACATGTCGAATCTCCCCGACTCGTTCGAGGAGATCGATCTCGAGACGAACTTCCGGTCGCGACAGCCGATCCTCGATCTGGCGACGACCATCGATTCGGCGAAAGACGAGATCGAGGCTCACCGCGATCCCGCACCACCGAACGTCTTCAAAGTGAACAGCGAGGGGATCGGCACCGCCGAGCAGGTCAGCACGTCGATCTCCCATCTCCTCACCGGACGTTTCGAGGACGTCCCGGCGCGGGAGCTCTCCGACGTCGCCGTCCTCGTTCGCCGGAACGAGGACGTCCGCAGGATTGCAGCCCAGCTCGACCGAGACAGCGTGCCGTACGCGCTGTCGAACGAGACGACGGAGGGGCTCGGCCAGGGTGTGCGGACCGTCCTCTCGTACTTCCGGATCCTGGTCTCACCGGAAGACGACGTGAGCTGGCAGCGGGTCCTGCTCCATCTCTACCGGGTTCCCGAAGCCGATGTCGACGCGTTGCTGGCCGCCGGCGAGACGGTTCCGGAGGGGTACGACGCGGTTCGGGAGTCGGCGCTCGCGGCGCCCGACCGGGTCGCCGAGGCGATCGCGGAGTACGAACGGCTCGGCGACGTCGCGACCACCCACTCGATCTCCGAGCTCTACCGCCACTTCAAGCGGGAGACCCGCGTCGAGTGGTTCCTCCGGGAGACCGACCGCGAGGCGTTACACAACGTCGACCGGCTGATCTCGTCGTTCAGCGATAGTCCGGTCCAGTCGGGGCTCTCCGAGGAGTTCGTGGGCTACCTCGAACGGCAGGCACACCTGCTGTCGACCGACGACGGCGCTGCGACCGAGACGGGATCCCAGTCCGAGGACGCCGTCGACATCATGACGATCCACCAGGCGAAGGGGCTGGACTTCGATACCGTCCTCCTGCCGTATCTCACCGAGGAAGAGTTCGGCCACATCACGCTCGCGAACTACCAGCGAAAGCTCTACGGCTACGACGTGCTGGTCGAGGACGTCAAGGGCGAGCTGTCCGATCCGCTCCGTGCGGACTGTAGCGACGACCAGATCGCCGAGGAGTGGCGGATCCTCCACGTCGCGCTCACGCGGGCGAAAGAGCACCTCTTCCTGTTCGGGAACGACGCCTCTGACGACGATCCCGCACCCGCGATGCTAGACGCGCAGCTCCCCGGTGCCGAAAGCGAGACGCCGATCGAGTGGTCGTCGGAGGGGCCGCGGATGCGGGTGTGGGAGGCGTTGATGGACGGCTACGACGCGATCGAAGCGGAGACCCCCGACGCCGTCCGCGACTACACCGACGTCGTCAACCGGGGCGTCGACGAAGACCCCGGCACGATCACGTACTACCAGCGCGAGCTCTCGACGGCGGAGGCCCTCGAGACGCTGCTCGAGTTCGCCGACGACGTGGCTGCGGGAACGCTGGCCGACGAGGCAGCCTCCTCGCAGTTCGCCGACGCCCCGCTCGGCGAGAGGGTGGCCCGCGAGCTAGCACGGCAACACAGCCACACGTCGCTCGAGGCGGCAAGAGCCTGCGAACGAAAACACGTCCTGGATCACGTCGTCGGCGCGTTTCCGGATCCGCGGACAGACTCCGAGGCGGAGGTCACTCGAGCCGACGTCGGGACCCTGTTTCACGACGTCGCCGAACTCGCGTACTGGCGAGGGTACGACGGACCGGCGGAGTGGAAGGAGGCGTGTCGGTGGCTCGCCCGCAGTGACGACCGGTCGGCGGCCCTCGAGCCCGCGCTCGAGTGTATCGATCGGTACTTCGAGACCGAGGCCGCAGCGTGGCCCGTCGTCGTCGCCGAGCTCCCGATCGAGCTGGACGGGCTCGCTGTCGACGGCGACGTGACCGGGTACGTCGACTCGGTTCGCGAACACCCCGACGGCGGGCTCGTCGTCCTCGATTACAAGGCGACCCGCGCCCGGAAATCGATCGAGGAGAGCCACCAGCTCCAGCTCTACGTGCGGGCCTGCCAGGAACGGTTCGACGAACCGGTGACCCACGCCGGCTACGTCTACGTCGGGGAGGCCGGCCCCGACACGCAGCTGTTCGAGGCCGCCGAACTGGCCAAGATGTGGGAGTCGCTGCTCGAGGACGTCCGGAGTGCAGAGCGGTCGGCGTTCGAGAACTACACGCCGGGACCACACTGCGAGTACTGCAGCCACCGGTCGCTTGGCTGTGCGCCCGACGAGTTCGCGGACGCGGACGACCACAGCCTCCGGTAGGGTGTCGCCGTCGGCGTCGAGTCGAAGACGACCGTTCGATCTCCCGTTACTCGTTGTTGGGGTTGCTCGGGTGGTAGTCGGTGTCGTACTCGCCGGGCTGGTCGTCGACGCGGTCGGGATTGATCCGACCCGACAGCAGCATGAAGTCCACGAGGGTCAGCGCGAGCATCGCCTCGACGACGGGAACGCCCCGCGGCGGGAGGACGGGATCGTGGCGGCCGATAACCTGCTCCTCTTTGAGCTCGCCGGTCTCCCAGTCGGCCGTCTGCTGGCTCTTGGGGATCGAGGTCGGCGCGTGGAGGGTGACCTCGCCGTAGATCGGCTCTCCCGAGCTGATCCCGCCCTGAATGCCGCCGTGGTCGTTCTCGACGGGCGTCGGGTTCCCATCGGAGTCGAACTCCCAGTCGTCGTTTCGCTCCTTGCCCGTCCACTCGCGGGCCTCGCGGCCGAGCCCGAACTCGAAGGCCGTCGTCGCGGGAACGGCCATCATCGCCTGGCCGAGCCGCGCCGACAGCGAGTCGAACCGGGGCGCGCCCAGTCCGACCGGGACGCCCTGCGCCTCGAAGTAGATCGAGCCACCGATGGAGTCGCCCTCCTCCTGGTACTGGGCGATCAGCTCCTGCATCTGCTCGGCGGTTTCGGGGTGGGCACAGCGGACGTCGTTTTCCTCGCTGTGCGCTTTGATCTCCTCGAAGCTCACCTCGGGCGCCTCGATATCGCCGATCTGGTTTACGTGAGCCTTGAGCTCGATCCCCTCCTGCTCGAGGAGTTTCTTCGCGATGGCGCCCGCGGCGACCCAGTTGACCGTCTCCCGGGCCGAGGAGCGGCCGCCGCCACCCCAGTTGCGGGTGCCGAACTTCGCGGAGTAGGTGAAGTCGCCGTGGCTCGGCCGAGGTGCGGTGATGAAGGGTTCGTACTTGCCCGAGCGGGCGTCCTTGTTCTGGATCACCATTCCGATCGGCGTCCCCGTAGTGTAGCCGTCCTGGATCCCCGACTTGATCGAGACGTCGTCGGGCTCGCCCCGAGAGGTCGTGATCATCGACTGGCCCGGCTTGCGTCGATCGAGGTCGGCCTGGATATCCTCCTCCGAGAGCTCGAGGCCAGCGGGACAGCCCGAGACGGTACAGCCCATCGCCTCCCCGTGGCTCTCGCCGAACGTGGTCACCTGGAAGAGGCGACCGAAGCGGTTGCCGTTCATTGCCACTCTCTCGGTAGCGCGCGTACTTATGGGTGCAGGATTGGCGCAAGTTCGATCGGGCCGATCGCTCGAGCGACGTCCTCGATCCGGTTCGCCGACGCGAGGACGCGATCGCCGACTCCCGTCGTTCGCTGGCAGCTGCAAATAGTTTCATACTTCTTGAGTGTATCGTCTTCGTATGGGTGGGACGTTACGAGATATGGGTGACCGGACGACGCCTGCCGAGTGTGCCGCGATCGAGAGTCGACTACCAGCGTCCGTACGAACGGGGTCCGATCGTGACCGCGAACACGTCTACTGGCACGTGGTGCTCTCGCTCAGGCGGTGGATAAACGGAACCGAGGACGTCTCCGAGGCGACCGTCGAGCGACAGCTTCGGCGCTCGATACGGCGCGACCTGCGGCGGCTGGGACATCCGTCGGCGGCCGGCTCGATCACGCGGCCGAAGGAAACCGACTACTGCGACGTCGTCGTCGACGAACGGATCGGTCTCAAGGTCGTGCACAACCTGACCAGCCGATCCAGAGAGTGGATGCACAAACAGCTCCGTTCGCTACTCCGGGAGTATGACTACCTGATCCTGTACGGACACGGGATCTCGCCGGAGACGATCGACGTCTGGCGGCAGTTGAAACGAACGCTCACCAGAGCGGCAAGCGACGAGCGACGGTTCCACGCGATCGGGACGATCCGCTGGGGAAAGCATCGGACGGCGACCGAGCCAGCCGTTTCGCGGGCGCGTCGCTGGTCGGTCGCTCTCGGGCCAGTCACGGTCGTCGGCGCCGTGACCGCCACCTTCGCCGCAGCCGGGACCGTGGGGGCGGAAGCGCCGATAGCGGTGGTCGTCCTCGGGTCGGCCGCCACGGCGGTGTTCGTGGCACTGCTCGCGAGCCGTTTCGTGGATCGGTCGTCGTGAGCCGATGTCGGCACCGCGTGCGTGCCATCGAGTTTCGGCAGGCGTTCCGATCGAGAAGGGGTCGCCTACGACAGGGATCGAACCGAGGACGTTATGGGGACCGCTCTCGCCGTCCCGAGCCGATCGAGAACGGGTGCGATCTCGACGGGCCGATAGGCGCAGCGTACGCCGACGGTTCCCGTTGCGAGCGGTTCCGAACCGATAGATAGGCAGCGTATACTCAACTCGTCGAACGCGATACGCTCGCTCATGCACAGACGAACGGTGCTACTTGGAACGGGCGTTGTGAGCTCGGCCGTCCTCGCGGGCTGTGCCACCGAGGACGAAGCCGACGAGACCGGAGCCGACGACGCGGACGACGACGCCACAGCTCCCGACGAGAACGGCGACGACAACGGCGTCGACGACGAGGACGCGACGGACGACGAAGGCGAGGACGACGCGGACGACGAGGAGCCCGAAACCGACGCGGACGGCGACCTCGAGGAGCGCATCGAGGACGAGCCGCCGATGGAGGGGCTCGCGGTCACGGACCACGAGCTCGTCGAGGACGACCTCTCGGCGACCGTCGAGGGGATCGTGGCCAACGAGACCGGCGAGGACCTCGGACCCGTCGAGGTTGGCGCGGTCTTCTACGACGCGGACGGCGAGGTGGTCGACGAGTCGGTGACCAGCACCTCCGAGCTGGAGGACGGCGAGGAGTGGGCGTTCGGAATCATGAGCGTCGCGGACGACGTCACCGGCTACGCGGTCGACGTCGTGGCCGCCGAGCCGATCGAGCGCTCGCCGATCTGAGACCCATCAGTCGGCGAGGTAGTATCGATTGTAAATCGCCAGCAGTCCGACGAAGACGGCGACGAACGCGGGCACCGCCACGGCGTAGGCGAGGACGCCTTCGAGCCCGCTGCGGCCGACGATTGTCGTCGTCGCCAGCCCGGTAAGCAAAACGGCAGCGACCAGATACAGGAAGTTCCCCAGGTACGGCGGGTCCTCGCCCGCTCCGGGTGCGCTCATGCGCCAACCAGGCGAAAGCGACGGCATATGTTTTCCCCCCGCTATCGGCCCGCGCGCAGCGCGTCGAGCCGCGCCGCGGCCAGCGGCACCAGCATCTCCTGGTCCGTGAGTCCGCCGTGCATCCCGATCGAGTCCATCTCCGCCCACCAGAGTCCGCGGTTCCGGTGGACCGCGATCAGCTCGCCACAACGCCGTTCGAACAGCGCGGACGGCTCGCCGGGGCCGAACAGCCCGCACTCGAGGGCCTCCTCGCGGGTGAACGTCCGTCCGTCGAGGTTCGCCTCGACGATCCCGCGGGCGTCCTCGAGACGGTCGGGACGGACGTGAAAGTGGACGTTGCGGGGGCTGCCCGTCGGTAGGCGCGGATCGCCGTCCGCGCCGCGGCGAAACGTCTCGCGCAGCGACGGCCACGCCTCCCAGTCGGTCATCACGACGTTCTCATCTGGGGCGGTGTCGACGATTCCGTGATCCGCGGTCACCACGAGCAGCGTCCGTTCCGCGAGCTCGGGATCGAGCCGCTTGATCAGTTCGTGTTGCAGGCGCTCAAGGACGGCCGCGAGGTTCTGTCGGTAGCGCTCGGTGCCGGTTCCCTCGGCGTGGGAGATCGCGTCGATCGTCGGCTCGTAGGCGTAGACGTAGGCCGGATCGGCCGACACCTCGAGGGCACGCCGGATCGACAGCGCGAGGTCGGTCGCGGTGTCGTACCCGACCCGGGTGGCGCCCGCGGTCGTCGCGCGGGTGTACCCCGACTCGACGAACTCGGCGGGCTGGATCGCGTACGTGTCGATCCCCGCCCGCTCGGCCCGCTCGTAGATCGACCGCCCGGTACACAGCTCGGTCGCCGACGACGACGGCGAGACGTCCGCGAGGGGATCGCCTTCGAGGGTTCGAAAGGGGAGCGTCTCGACGATCCGCCCGGCCGACTCGAGGTACTGGAACCAGCCCAGCAGACCGTGTTCGACGGGTACGGAGCCGGTGCTTACCGTCGTCAACGCCGCAGCGGTCTCCGAGGGGTAGATCGTCGTCAGCGGCGCCACCGTCCCGGCGTCCTCGAGCCGGCGAAGGAACGGGTGGGCTCCGCGGTGGCGCTTCCAGTGCTCGTAGCCGAACCCGTCCAGCAGGAAGACGACGACGTTGTCGACATCGGTCGCGACGTCCCCGAGGACGTCCTCGGGTAGCCGTCGCTCGAATCCGTCGGCGAGGAGGGAGAGGGCCGTCTCGGGGACGTTCGCGACGCAGTATTCATCGTAGTCGGGGACGACGACGCCGTCCTCGGCGGTGCGCTCGCGGAGTCGCGACTCCAGGGACGCGCGCATACCGGTTCCGACGCCCCCGTGTGAGATAGTACCACCGCCTGGTCGCGCCGACGCCGGTAGGGGTGTGTTACTCAATGCCAAGGACTATACTCGTTCCGCGCGATGACATCCCGTATGCGCGCACCCGAGCGGCCGACGTTCGAAAGCGAGGCGAGCAAGACGATCTACCAGTACGTCGAGCGACACGGGACGGCGGCGCGACACCGGATCCGGGAGATGACGTCGCTGTCGCCCGAGGAGTTCCGGTCGGAGCTCGAGGGGTTGGAGTCCAAGGGCTACCTGGAGGAAAGCGGCGGGACGGTTCGGCTCGCGCTCGACGTCGGCTCGGTCGAGGAGTACGAGACCGACGCGGAGACGTACCTCATCCGTCCCGGGCGGAACCGGGACTTCGACGGGCTCGTGGAGACGATCCGCGAAGTGACCTCGAAGGAGTCGTACGTCGTCGCCGAGAGCGTCGCCGAACAGCTGCTCTACGAGGACGCCGTCACCCGCCACAACACCGTCGAGTCGCGGGTGTTTTTCGTCGCCACGATCGACGACGAGGTCGCGGGCTGGGTCCACCTCGATCTCCCGCAGGTCGAGAAGCTCCGCGAGACGGCCCAGCTCACCGTCGGCGTCCGGCCCGACCACCGCAGGCGCGGCGTCGGCGACGCCCTGCTCACCCGCGGGGTCGACTGGGCGGAGGCGAACGGCTACCGGAAGGTGTACAACAGCGTTCCGGCGACCAACGACGAGGCGCTGGCCTTTCTCGAGGGTCACGGCTGGAACACCGAGGGGATCCGCCGAAACCACTACACGATCGACGGCGAGTTCATCGACGAGGTGTTGATGGCCTACACGTTCTGAGCGCGCTCGATCGTCCGAACCCGGCGAGCCGCGCTCAGTCGTCGCGCTCGAGGGCAACGCCCAGCTCCTCGAGGACGTCGAAGAATGTCGGGAACGAGACGTCGACGTGTTCGGCCCCTGCGATCGTCGTCTCGCCGTCGGCGACGAGCCCGGCGAGGGCCAGCGCCATCACGATCCGGTGGTCGCCGCGGCCGTCGACCGCGGCGCCCTCGAGGGTCGACTCGCCGCCGTGAACGGTTAGCGACGCCTGCTCCTCGGTCGTCTCGACGCCCAGCGTGCCGAGCTCCTCGGCCATCGCGCTCACGCGGTCGGTCTCCTTGTAGCGGACGTGCTCGGCGTCGACGATCCGGGTGTCGCCGTCGGCGACCGCCCCCAGCGTCGCGATCGTCGGCAGCAGGTCGGGCGTGTCCTCGACGGAGACCTCGATCCCTTCGAGATCCCCCGCGGCGACGTCGATCGTTCCCGCCTCGCGGTCCCAGTCGACGTCGGCGCCCATCGCCGAGACGATCTCGACGATCGCCGTGTCCCCCTGGGCGCTCGGCCGGGCACCCTCGATCCGGACGCCGTCGTCCCCGGCGATCGCACCCGCCGCGAGCAGGTACGAGATCGAGGAGAAATCGCCGGGAACGCGGTACTCGCCGCCCGCGGGCTCGTAGCGCTGCCCGCCTGCGACGGCGAACCCGCGCTCGGTCTGCTCGGCCGCGACGCCGAAGTCGTCGAGGACCTCGAGGGTGATGTCGACGTACGGCGCCGACTTGAGCTCGGTCTCGAGTTCGATCTCGAGGCCGTCCTCGGTGACCGCGCCGGCCATCAGCAGGGCCGTGATGTACTGCGAGGAGACGTCCCCCGGAATCGAAACCTCGTCGCCCGAGATCGGCCCGGTAACCACGAGCGGGGCCTGGCCGTTGCCGCGGGTGCTTTCGGCCTCGCCGCCCAGGTCTGCGATCGCCTCGAGCAGCGGCCCCTGGGGGCGGCTGCGCAACGATTCGTCGCCCGTGAGAACGGTCGTGCCGTCGGCCAGTGCCGCCGCGGCCGTCACCAGCCGCATCGTCGTCCCGCTGTTCTCGCAGTCGATGACGTCGGCCGGAACGCCCGGCTGGCCGTCGAAGCCCGTAATCTCGAGTGTGTCCTCGTCACGGTCGACGCTCCCGCCGAACAGCGAGACGGCGTGGGCGGTCGCCTCCGTGTCGGCGCTCCAGAGCGCGTCGCGGACGGTCGTCTCCGAGGCGTAGCCGGCCGCGAGGATCGCGCGGTGAGTGTAGCTCTTCGAGGGCGGCGCTCGCGCCCGTCCCGCGACGCGGGACGGGGTGATGGTGACGTCCATACTGGTCCTGGGTAGGGGCGCCCTATCACGGTACCGATGGTGGCCGTATTGCAGCCGCGCGTCTCCGAGCGATCGGACGGTCCCTGGAGAGCTCGAGACGACGACCGTACTGGCGACGTCGGCGCGCGAAATATCGTCGCGGTACTCGAAAGGCACCGAGACGCGGCCCGTCCCCTCGTCGTCGGTCAGCGCCGTCGGCCGGAGGATCGTCGCGTCCAGCGAGGGAGTCGTCGGCACAGCACCTGGCCACCCGGTAGGGGCGGATCGCCTCGGGATCGGCCAGCGGTTCGCTGGCCCGGGAGGCCCTGCACATCACGGCGTCGTCAAAAGACGCTGCGGTCGGCGAACCCCGGGCGAACGGGTTCGAGTGAGCGGGCCCCCGTCGTCGAGGCGCGCCGCAGACGCGGCGTGGTCACTCGCTCGCCGTTCCGGCCACGGCGTCGCCCTCGAGGACGTCGTCGAGCCTCTCGACTTGCTTCTCGACGACGACGTCCTCGAGAACGAGGACGTCCAGCCCCATCCCGTAGAAGTCCTTGATCGCCTCGGTCGGCGTGTTGACGATCGGTTCGGCGTGGTCGTTGAAGGAGGTGTTCAGGAGGACGGGGACGCCCGTGATGGACTCGAACTCGGAGAGCAGCCGGTGGTAGCGGGGGTGTTGGTCCTCGCGGACGGTCTGGGGTCGGGTCGAGTCGTCGGCGGGGTGAAGCACCGCCTCGAGCTCGTCGACCTTCTCCGGGCGGACGTCGAAGGTGTCGATCATGAAGGGTGCGGGCTGGCCGTCGATCAGGTACTCCTCGGCGGCGTCCTCGAGCATCGAGGGGGCGAAGGGGCGCCACTCCTCGCGGTGTTTGACGTACCTGTTGACCCGATCCCTCGACGCTTCCGTCCGGGGGTCGGCGAGGATGCTCCGGGCGCCGAGCGCCCGCGGCCCCATCTCCATGCGCCCCTGGAACCAGCCCACGAGGGCGCCGTCGGCGAGCCGCTCGGCGACGTAGGCTTCGAGGTCGTCGGGTTTCCCGTACCGGATCTTGTTGGTCTCGAGCAGCGACTCGATCTCGTCCGTTTCGTACTCGGGGCCGAGGTAGACCGTCGTCTGGGGCTCGACGGCGTCGGGACGGCGATCGAGCCAGCCGGCGCCGAGCGCGAGTCCGGCGTCGTGGGCCACCGGCTGGATGAACGTGTCGTCGACGGCCTCCAGCTCCCGCACGTGCTTGTTGAGCTTGCAGTTCAGGGCGACGCCGCCGGCCAGCGCGACGTCGTTCGAACGGCAGGCGCCCAGGTAGGCCTCAACGATCTCACAGACCGTCTCTTCGAGGAGCTTCTGGGCGGTGTGGGCGAGATCTTTCTCCCACTGGTCGAACTGGCCGGGACTGTCGTTGCGCGGCCGGGCGAACGCGTCCTCGAGCTTCTCGACGCCGTATCCCGTTCCCCAGCGCTTCGTCAGCGGCGTGACGTCGTAGTCGACGCCGGTGTCGATCAGCTCCCGCAGGGTGTGTTCGATCTCGGGGCGGCGCTCGCCGTAGGGCGCGAGCCCCATCACCTTCCCCTCGCCGTTGAACATCCGGTAACCCAGGTACTCCGTGATGATCGCGAAAAAGAGCCCGAGACTGTTGGGGTGCTCGTAGGTTCGGACCCGCGCCAGCCCGTCGGGGGTTCCCCGCCAGATCACCGTCGAATCGTACTCGCCTTTCGCGTCGATGGTCAGGATCAACGCGTCGTCGAACCCCGAGGGGTGGAACGCGCTCGCCGCATGACAGCGGTGGTGGGAGCGACAGTCGACGGGCGGCACCGGTGTCCCGATCGACTCGAGGCGGGTCTCGACCTGCCGGGTCGGGAAAAAGCGGCTCCGGATCTCGTCGACGACGGTCTCCTCGAGGGCCGACACTTTCCTGGCGATCCCGGGGGCGCTGACCGCGTCGCTGACGTAGTGGCGTCGGATTCGGGAGCGAAGCTGGGGATCGTAGGGGAGCAAAATGCGATCGAGATCGGGGAGCTCGAGGTCGCGATACTCGAGACAGGCGCGGATCGCACGCTCCGGAAACGTGTCGACGGCGTGTTTGTCCCGCGTCAGCCGCTCCTCCTCGATGCCAAACACCGGTCGACCGTTTTCGAAGAGGACGGCGCTTGGATCGTGCTGACCGTACAGTCCGATCGCGGGTTTGCAGGCGAGAATATACGAACTCATTAGCGGGGACTCGTTCACTTACTCCGTGAAGAGGGGTCAAAACGTTCCCGAAAAGTATCTCGTTTATCGGAACCGGGGCGGTCTGCGAGGGGATCTGGCCGGGCTCTCGATCTCCTCGGCTGGACTCGTCCAGGTCGTCCTCATCTCCGCGGGAACGGTACCGATTCCGTTCTCGGTGCGGTCGCACCTCCGGTCCCGACCGGTTGCAACCCACGCAATTATGTGCGGGGGTTCCCCAACCACCCGACATGGAAACCGATCTCGATCCCTTGCGGTCCGTCCTCGAGGACGAGGGTCACGACGGCTACCTCATCAGTGACGACGACTCCGACTCCGACCAGCGGTACGTCTCCGGGTTCACGGCGCCCGACGCCTATCAGACGCTCGTAACCGCGGCCGGCGAGGTCCACCTGCTCGTCTCGGGCCTAGAGTACGGCCGGGCGCAGAAGGAGGCCGACGCCGACTCCGTGAGCCGACGGGCCGCCTACGACTATCAGGAGCTGGTGGCCGAACACGGCTCCTACGAGGGCACCCTGCGAACGATCGCCGCGTTCCTCGCCGACCACGGTGTCGACTCGATCGCCGTCCCGCGAAACTTCCCGACGGGGACCGCCGACGGGCTCCGGGAGCTCGGTCTCGAGGTCGCGGTCGAGAGCGAGGACGTGGTCGAGGAGATCAGGTCCCGGAAGACCCCCTGGGAGACGAACCAGATCAGCGCGACCCAGTCGGCCAACGAGGCCGCGATGGCCGCCGCCGAACGGCTCATCGCCACCGCCGAGATCGAGGACGGCGCGCTCGTTTTCGACGGCGAGGAGCTGACCAGCGCGCGCGTCAAAGAGGAGATCGAGATCACGCTGCTTCGCCACGGCTGTGGGCTCGACGAGACGATCGTCGCCTGCGGCGCCGATGGCGCCGACCCGCACAACCGCGGCAGCGGCACCCTGGAGGCCGGGAAACCGATCGTGATCGACATCTTCCCGCGGGACAAGGGGACCGGCTACTTCGGCGACATGACCCGCACCTTCGTCCGCGGCGAGCCGACCGCGGAGGCGAAACGTCGCTACGAGGTCACTCGCGAGGCGTTCGAGACTGCCCTGGAGACCATCGAGGCCGGCGTCACGGGCGCGGCGGTCCACGACGCGGTCTGTGACGTGATCGAGGACGCCGGCTACGAGACGCTGCGAAGCGATCCGAGCGCCGACATTGGCTTCATCCACAGCACCGGTCACGGCGTCGGGCTCGACCTCCACGAGCAGCCGAGCCTCTCGCCGACGGGCGAGGAGCTCGAGCCGGGCCACGTCGTCACCGTCGAGCCGGGGCTCTACGACCCCGAGGTCGGCGGAATCCGTATCGAGGATCTCGTCGTCGTCACCGAGGACGGCTACGAGAACCTGACCGAGTATCCGGTCGCGTTCGAACCCCGGGCGAACTGAGGAACTCGCGCCGCCACGAAAATTCAGGTATGTTTACCCAGAAAGTATTTATTATTCGTATATCTATGAAAAGATAGCCGGGATCGATCACCCCCCACAACCGCGTCCGGATCGCTGGTACGCCGTCCCGGCTGAACCACCCCCTCTTCCCCCTTTCTCAACCGTCAGCACCGACAGTCAGCGGCGATCCGCTCGCCGACCTCGAGACCGCTTCGCAGTGCCGCGTGGATCCGTCCCTCGCCGACGGTCCAGTCACCGACACAGTACAGCCCCGTGGACTCGGCTCGCACCAGCGGTTCGCTCGGCGCGCCGTCTTCGGGAATCGCATAGCGCCACCCCTGGTGGTCGGTCCAGTCGGGTTCGGTGAGACGGTCGTCCTCGAGCAGTCCGGCAGTCACGGCGGCGAGTTCGGCGAGATTGCGCTCCGGATCGCGACCGTCGTTGGCGACCGACCACTCGTGGTTGGCCTGGACGATCAGTAGCGACTCCCCGTCGGGGACGTGGCCCGGTTTGCACTCCTCGCGGCTGATCCAGCCCACCGCGTGGTCCTTGTCGGTGTTGACGAGCGCGTAGTAGGGCCGATCGAGTTCGAACGGATAGTGGTAGACCCCGGTCCAGACCCGACGGTAGGAGACGTCTTCGAGCGTCGCCACCAGCGAACCGCGCCACCCCGCGTCCCACGAACTCGCCTCGAGTATCGCGGCCGTCTGAGGCGCCGGCGGGTTCAACACGACGACGTCGTACGGTCCCCACGGGTTGCCCGCGGCGTCCTCGAGGGTCCACGTTCCCGCTTTGTCGTCCCGCACCAGGCGCTCGACGCGGGTCTCCCGGTGGATCGTCGCGTCGGTGCGAGCGAACAGCCGCTTCGCGAGCTGGGTGAGTCCTCGCTCGTAGCTCCACTTGTGGTCGTCGGCGTCCCGACCCGGTTTGATCTCGCCGTCGCGGTCGAACGTCCAGACGGGGTCGGTGACGTCGACGAGCCCGCCGGTCGGGAGCTGCTCCGTTACCAGCTCGACGATTCGCTCGTCGGCGGCCTTCAGATAGTTCGCGCCGTAGTCGTAGACGAGGCCGTCCCGCCGTCGCGTCGCGGCTCGCCCACAGAGCCCGCCCGACTTCTCGAGTACCGTCACCGACGTCTCGGCGGTCGCGTCCTCGAGGGCGAACGCCGCGGCGGCCGCGCCGGCGCCGGCGCCGACGATTCCGATCCGTTCCATACGCGGCGTTCGAGGTCAGTCCTGAAGTACCCTCCCGCAGCCGGCGCGGATTGCCGGCTCGTCGCCGAACCGTTTCCTGCCGGGTTCCGCCAGCGGGTAGCAACGCAGCGATTGCGCTACTGACGCCCGTCGCTCGCAGGCCGGCGTGCATCGGACGGACGATCGCGACGCGCCGCGAGCCGTCCCCCGACGTACCCGCCGAGCGCGCCGAGGACGCCGGCGAAGGCCACGACGAACAGCGCCGACAGGAGCAGGGTCGCGCCGACGACGACGGCTTCCCCGGTCTGGCCGACCGTCAGCAGTCCCGAGAGCACGCCGCCCGCGACGAAGACGAGCATCGCCAGCACCGGTATCGCCGGGAGCAACCCCGCGAGCGTGCCGACGCTGACGGTCCGATCGGACTCGGCGCGCTCGAGGTAGCCCGCCAGCGCGCCCCCGAACGCCGGCGAGAACGGCAGGAACGACAGCGCGACGGTGACGACGGCGCCGAGGACGGCGTAGGTTCCGTACGAGCTCGCGGGTTCGCCCGCCTCGCTCCGACGGCGGGTGCGTCGTCTCGCGACGAGGTAGCCGACGGCGGCCAGCACCGTTCCGACGCCGACGAGCGCGAGCCCCGTTCCGGTCCAGGAGACGACGGCGTCGGCCACCGCGAGTGCCTCGGCGTCGGTTAGCTCGGTCGTGCCGACCGTCACCGTCACCGCCTCGTCCTCGATCCCCGCGGCGAGCGCGTCACGATCGACGAAGACGAGGACGGCGCTTCCGGCGACGAGCGCGAGCGTGCCGACCAGCGCGACGATAACGGCGAGAATCCAGTCGACGAACGCCGGCAGCGGTCGGTCGGCGGTCGAACGACCCTCCCGATCCACCCCTTCGGTCGGTGTCGATCCCATACGGATAGTATGCGGTGTGGTACCTTATATCTGGGTCCGGCGAGGAACGCGGCGCGAACGCGGTTTCGGCCGATCGCTACGTCGACGCGTCCTCGCGATAGGAGGGACGCTCGTCGTACGCGATCGGGTCCCGGACGTCCAGTCGCTGGAACGCCTGCAGGCGGTAAGCGCAGGCGTCGCAGGTGCCACAGGCCGGTTCGTTCTCACGGTAGCAGCTCCAGGTGTGCTCGTAGGGTACCTCGAGTTCGAGCCCCCGCTCGGCGATGTCGGTCTTCGAACACTCGACGAACGGCGCCTCGATCGCGATCTCGGCGTCGGGTTTCGTACCGACGTCGACGACCCGCTCGAAGGCCTCGAAGAACTCGGGTCGGCAGTCGGGGTACCCCGAGAAGTCCTCGCTGTGGGCGCCGATGAACACCGCCTCGCAGCCGTTGGCCTCGGCGTAGGAGACCGCCATCGCCAGCAGGTTCGCGTTCCGGAACGGGACGTAGGACGTCGGGATCTCGTCGCTTTCCATGTCGGCGTCCTCGACGTCGAGTTCGTCGTCGGTGAGACTCGAGGCGCCGATCGCCGAGAGGTGGCCCGTCTCGATCCGCAGGAAGTCGGCGGCGTCGAACGCGTCGGCCAGCCGGCGGGCGCACTCGAGTTCGCGCTCGGCAGTGCGCTGGCCGTAGGAGGTGTGCAAGGCGTAGATCTCGTAGCCTCGCTCTCGGGCGACGGCGGCGGCGGTGGCGCTGTCCATCCCGCCCGAAAGGAGGACGACGGCGCGTTTCTCGTTCGGTTCGTCGGTCGTCGGCGTGGTGTCGTCGGTCATCGTGTGGATCAGTTGACTACGTTTCGGGGGCGTCGTTCCAGAGGTCGACGTGCAGGCGGGGCGTGTACCGGAACCCGTACTCCATCGCCAGCTCGGCGACGCGCTCGCGAGTCTCGGCGAGGCGCTCGCGAGTAGCACCCTCTGGCATCAGGAGCACGTCCTCGTCGTGGATCGGCTCGCTCGTAACTCTACGGAGGTCCGCGAGCAGCCCGCGGATCTCGGGCATGTCGTCGGCGTCGGTAACGACGAACTTCAGCTGGAACGCGTAGTCCTCGACGAGCGCGGACAGCGCCTCGAGATCGATGCGGGCGTCCTCGTGGCGCTGGGCCCACTCACCCTCTCCTTTCGGGTCGCGGTCGGCGGTGGGCGTGGAGCTCTCGAGCTTCGGGCTGATCGAAGCGAGGTCGATCGGCGCCTCGCGGTGGATCGTCCCGTTGGTTTCGACGGTGGTGTGGTACCCGCGCTCGTCGAGGGTTTCGAGGAGCGCGACGCTCTCCTCGTGAAGCAGCGGTTCGCCACCCGTGAGGACGACGTGGTCGGCCGGGTGGGACTCGATCTCGGCGACGATCTCCTCGAGGCCCATTCTGGCGTGGGTCGGCTCCCAGGAGGTGTGATAGGAGTCACAGAACCAGCACCGCAGGTTACAGCCGCTGGTGCGGACGAACACCGACGGGACCCCGGCGAGAGTTCCCTCGCCCTGCAGCGAGTAGAACAGCTCGTTGATCGGGAGCCCCTCCCCGCCCGGATCGCGGTCGGCGACACACTCGCGGTCCGGAGAGTCGGAGACGGGCATCTCAGACCCCGCCGCCCCCGCAGAGTTCGCTCGTCTCGTTGACCTGGACGGCGACGTCGGTCACGGTCTCGGGGAGCGCCGCCGCGAGTTTCTCCTCGAGGACGACGCTCATCACCTCCGCGGTGGGCGGGTGCTCGAGGACGACGACGCCGTCGGCGTCGCCCGCGTCCTCGAAGGCCTCGATCAGGGGGTCGCCCCGCTCGAGCAGGAACATGTGATCCCACTCGTCGATTACCGCAGTAATATCGCCCTTGTCGGCGACCCACCCTTCCTCGGTGAGTTCGCCCTCGATCCTGACCGACACCTCGTAGTTGTGGCCGTGCGGGCGGGAACACTTGCCGTCGTGGTGGAGCAGTCGGTGGCCGGTGCTGATCCGGATCGGCCGATCCCGACCGATCTGAAGGACCCGACGGCTGCCGACGACGTCGGCGTCGGCGTCGGCGTCCTCGCGAGTGGAGAGCGTCTCGGTCATACTGGGATATTCGTAGCCGAATACTTAGGGCGGTCGGTCCGTCCTCGGGCCGACGGATCAAACGTGAGAAGAGTACGTTTCCGCTGTTCTTCGCTCCCTGGTGGAGGGGGGAGAGTACATTTCCGCTGTTCTTTGTTCTGCAGTGGGTGTGAGAGAGTACGTTTCCGCTGTTTTCGCTCCTTGGTGGAGG
>JGI2924J29684_1077820_pt1 | contig 23002 bp, 21 predicted proteins | sample BenlonsequencITS_FD_29684 | JGI IMG/M metagenome (IMG submission 29684)
CTCTCCAGGCCACGAAAAACCGGGCCGGAACGGCCCGGTCGCTATCGTAGCTTATTGCGCGCCAGACTCAGGGCTTGCTTGTCTGAACAGGCTTGCCATCAGCATCGAGCACTTCGACCTTGCCCAGATTCAGAGCCCGCACCGGCGCCTCGATCTGCTTGAGGTCACCGACAATCACCCAGGTCAGGGCCTGGGGATGGACCATTTCCTCGATGGCCGCCTGCGCCTGCGGTTGATGCACGGCCTGCAGATGCTGGGCCAGGGTGGTCACATAGTCATCCGGACGGTGATACATGACATTGCCGCTGAGGGCATCGAGCACCGCGTCGGCGGTCTGATAGGCACCGGGCAGGCTGCGGATGTCATTGTCCTTGATCTTCTCCACCTCGGCCTCGGTCAGCGGATGGGCACCGATCACGCCCTGCGCTTCATGCAATACCTCGGTGATCGAGGGCGCCGTCTTGTCTGACTGTACCGGCGCATAGAACAACAGCGGGCGCTGACCGATGGCATTGATCAGGATACTGAAAGCACCGTAAGCCCAGCGCTTGTTCTCGCGCAGATTCATATTGATGCGTGAAGTGAAGGTGCCTCCGAAGGCATCGTTGGCCACTTTCAGCGCCAGATTGTTCGGTGCCAGCGTTGAAGGGGCCAGCAGGCCGGCCATCACCACCGACTGCGGCGCATCCGGCCGGTCGATCAGAAATACCCGCGGCACGGGCTGGGCCGCCACGGTGGACAGTGACTTCACCGGGACCGGACCGGCCGGCGCCTGCCAGTGGCCAAAGGCCTTGTCCAGCGCCGGGACGATCTTGGCCAGACTGGTGTCGCCCGACACCAGGATGGTGACATTGTCAGGACGCAGCCAGTGCTGCTGGAAAGCCACCAGATCAGCCGGTTGCAGCGACTGGATCGAAGCCTCCGTGCCCGATCCGGTGAATGGCACGCCATAGGCATGGTCCGTGCCGTACAGCAAGGGCGGCAAGGTCCTCAGGGCCATCGACATCGGCTCGGTCTTCTGCTGGGCGATATTGGCCAGCCACTGGCCGCGGACCCGCTGCATATCTCCGGCCTTGAACGCCGGCTGCAGCACCATCTCCGACAGCAGGTCCAGCGACGCCTGCAGCTGGTCATTGAGCGCGCTGAGCGAAGCATTGGACATGTCCAGACCCACGCCAAAATTGATCTGCGCCCCCAGTCGCTGCTCAGCCTCGATCACCGCGACCGAATCCCGCTTCTGCGTACTCTCGCTCATCATCCGCGAGGTAAAAGCCGCCGTGCCCAATCTGCCACCGTGGTCGGCGGCGTAACCGGCGTTGAACAGCAGCTGGACATCAGTGACCGGAATGGCATGCCGAGCGGCCAGAATCACCTGGATGCCATTGCTCAGCCGGGCCCGTTCCACCTTGGGGAAATGCAGGCCCGGGAACTGGCTGACCACGGGCACGCCTTTGCTGCGATCGACGGTACTGGCCGTAGTCCGATACGCAGCCTTGGCTGGCTGGATCGCCGCCGGACGTCCCGCCGCGGCCGGCAGCGGACGAACAGCCGCATCTTCGGCCGCCAGATTCTGGGTCGCCGTCGCCGGCAGCACTTGCAAGGTGTAGCTGCCCTTGCCCAGCCAGTCCGCGGCCGCCTGCTTCAGATCCGCCGGCGTCGTCGCCATGGCCTGCTGCAGATCCTTGCGGAAAGCTTCCGGATCATGGCGATAGACCTGGCCTTCGGCCAGGAAAAAGCCTTGCTGGGTGACATCGTCCAGCTGCCGGATGGTATTGGCCCGCATCTGGATCTTGGCACGGGCCAGCTCATCGGCGGTCGGCCCCTCGCGCAGGAAGGCCTTGATCACCTCCTCGATCACCGCCTCGACCCGGGCCGGGTCCACGCCTTTCTTCACATCGGCCTGGATCTGCACCTGGCTGGCCAGCGCGAACGGTGAAATGCTGGCTGACACGTCATCGACCAGGTGATCCTGATAGACCAGCCGCTGATAAAGCCTTGAAGTCCTGCCGCCGCCCAGTATCGTGGTGGCCAGATCCAGATCAATCGCCGGCCGGGTTCCCAGCTGCGGCACTACCCAGGTACGGATGATCCGTGGCTGGGCGACATGATCATGCTGAATGCCGTGCCGGTCACCGGCCAGCGGCGTGATCCAGGGCTGCTGACGCGCCACCGGCGGGCCGGCCGGAATATCGCCGAAATAGCGCTCGGCCTCGCTCCGTGCCTGGGCCGGCGTGATATCGCCGGACAGCACCAGGGTGGTATTGGCGGCACCATAATTGGCATGGAACCAGCCTTTCACATCGGCCAGCGAGGCGGCATTCAGATCCTTCATCGAGCCGATGGTGTCATGGGCATAAGGATGATTGGCCGGCAAGGTATTGGACAGGATGTTCTGGTCCACCCGGCCATAAGGGCGGTTCTCGCCCTGGCGCTTTTCGTTCTGCACCACACCGCGCTGGGTATCGAGCTCTTTCTGCCCGATCGCCCCCAGCAGGTGGCCCATCCGGTCCGATTCCATCCACAAGGCCATGTCCAGCGCAGTGGTGGGTACGGTCTCGAAATAATTGGTGCGATCGAACCAGGTCGTGCCGTTCATATTGGTCGCACCGACCTGCTCGAACGGCTGGAAGTAGGTGCCTGGATGATGCTCGGAACCGGAGAACATCAGGTGCTCGAACAGATGCGCAAAGCCGGTCTTGCCGGCCGGCTCATCGGCTGAACCGATGTGATACCAGATCCCGACCGCCACCACCGGTGCCTTGTGATCCTCATGCACCACTACGGTCAGCCCGTTGGGCAATACGAACCGCGTGTAATCGAGCTTGGGCAGCGCCCCCTCCCCGCTGGCCGCCAGCAGTCCCATCGGTACCAGTGCCATTGCACCGGCGAACAGGCGCATCCAGAGCGTATTCCTGCGAAACCCCATATCACTTCTCCCCAAAAGTGTGCATCGCCGACAGCGACGCTGCAGCCTAGCCCAAAGCGCAGCCTGCGGCAAAGTGCCTTTGCGGGCGCTGGGCAAACGCCTGAATCAGGCGATAATGAGGGCATGATCCATGTGATTCTGTTCCAGCCTGAAATCCCCCCGAATACCGGCAACGTGATCCGCCTGTGCGCGAATACCGGCGCCTCGCTGCATCTGATCGAACCGCTGGGCTTCGAGCTGGACGATACCCGTCTGAAGCGCGCCGGTCTTGACTACCACGAGTATGCCCGGGTCCGCCGCCATCCCGACCTGGCCAGCTGCCTGCTCGAACTTGGCCAGCCGCGGGTATTCGCCCTCACCACCCGTGGCCAGCGCCGACCCACCGAGGTGGCTTTCGCTGCCGGTGATGCCCTGCTGTTCGGGCGTGAAACCGCCGGGCTGCCTCCCTCCGTGGTCGAGAGCCTGCCACCCGATCAGCGTCTGCGCCTGCCCATGCAGGCCTCCAGTCGCAGCCTGAATCTGTCCAATGCCGTCGCCGTGACCGTCTACGAGGCCTGGCGGCAGCTGGGCTTTGACGGCGCCGCCTGATGGCTGCCGGGCCCGGCCTCTTTCGCCCCTTTCTGCTGCGGGCGGCCGCGCCCGCCTGTTTGATACGCACCGGCCGGGCCGGCATGACTACAATACGCCCATGACTGAAGCGACGCCTCTCCTTACCCTGCCGCGCCCCTTGCGCCGGATCGCGGCTCATACGCTCAAGCTGGTGCTCAATCAGGCACTGGCACTGGATCCGCAGACCCGGCAGCGCCTGCGTGGACTCGATGGCAGAATGCTGCAGGTGCATCTGACTGGCCCGGAACTGACCTTGGTCATCGCCGTGGAAGACGGCCTGATCGACATCCGGCCCGCTCACGACGACAGCGATCTGCGGATCTCCGCCACGCCCGGCAGCCTGCTGGCCATGGCTGTGCGCCGGATCAGCGGCCATATGGACGAGGCCGCTGTCGGCGGCAAGGTCGATATCGCCGGCGATGCCGAACTGGCTCGGCGGCTGGAGCGGCTGATGAGCCAGTATTCGGCCGATACCGAAGCCGCGATGAGCCAGCGTTTCGGCAATGTCATCGGCGTCCCGCTGGCCCAGGCACTGGCACGGGCCCGCGAGGCCTTGCGTCGACACGGCCGCAACTCGGTCGAGGACAGTGCCGCCTGGTTGCGCGAGGAATCGCGGCTCAGCATCGCGCCCGGCGAAATGGACCGGTTTCTGGATCAGGTCGACCTGCTGCGTGAACGCAGTGAACGCTTCGAGGCCCGCTATGAACGTGTGCGCCGCCAATTGCAGGAGGCCCGCTCGTGAAGTCGCTGCGCATTTTCTCCGGTTTGTTGCGCTTCGGCATGGTGTTGCTGCGCTACCGTCTCGATGAGTTGTTCGACGTGGTGCGTCCGTTTCGCCCGTTGAAACTGATCCGCCCCCTGCTGCCGCGTCCGCGCAGTGATCTGCGCAGCCTCTCGCGCGGTGTCCGTCTGCGTCTGGCCTTTGCCGAACTGGGACCGATCTTTGTCAAGGCCGGTCAGGTCTTGTCGACCCGGCGTGACCTGGTACCGGACGACATCGCCAACGAACTGGCGCTGCTGCAGGACCAGGTGCCGCCCTTCGACGGCCAGCTGGCCCAGGCCCAGATCGAGTCCGAGCTGAAGGCCCCGGTCAGCGAATTGTTTGCCAGCTTCGATCTGAAGCCGCTGGCCTCGGCCTCGATTGCCCAGGTCCATGCCGTGACCCTGCTTGATGGCGAAGAGGCCGTGGTCAAGGTACTGCGCCCGGGCATCGAGAAGCAGATCAACCGTGATCTGGGCCTGCTGCACTCTTTGGGTGAAATCGCCCAGCGCTGGTTGCCCAACTCCGACAAGATCCGCCCCCTGGAAGTGGTCCAGGAAATCGAGAAAATGCTGGAAAACGAGTTGGATCTGCAGCGCGAGGCGGCCAGTGCCAGCCTGCTGCGGCGCAACTTCGAAAGCGGCGTCGATCTTTACGTGCCCAGGATCTACTGGGATCTGACCGGCACCCGGGTGATGACCCAGGAGCGGGTCCGCGGCATCAGCTCCGATGACATCCTGGCCATCGATGCCGCCGGCGTCGACCGCAAACAGCTGGCGGCCAAGGGCGTGCGGGTGTTCTACGAACAGGTGTTCCGCGACAATTTCTTCCACGCCGATGCCCATCCGGGCAATATCTGGGTCGATCCCACCCGCATCGAGGAGCCGCGTTTCATCGCGCTGGACTTCGGCATCATGGGATCGCTGCCGGAAAAGGATCAATACTGGCTGGCGCAGAACTTCATCGCCATGTTCGAGCGCGACTACGCCCGCATCGCGCATCTGCACGTCGCCTCCGGCTGGATGCCGGCCTCGATCCGGCTGGACGAGCTGGAAGCCGCGGTCCGTACCGTCTGCGAGCCCTATTTCACCCGCCCGCTCTCCCAGATCTCCATCGCCGAGCTGGTGGTGAAGATGTTCCAGGTCGCGCGCCGCTTCCAGCTGACCTTGCAGCCACAGCTGATCCTGCTGCAGAAGACCTTGCTGAACATCGAGGGCGTGGGCCGCATTCTGGATCCCGAAATCGACATCTGGGCGGTGGCCCATCCGGTGCTGAAGCAGATCCTCAAGGATCGCTACAACCCGGCACGCACTCTGAAAGTGGTGCGCCGCCAGCTTCCCGAATGGCTGCATACCGCGCCGCAGATGCCGGCACTGGTCCGCGAGTGGCTGCAGCAAGGTGTCAACGGCAGCGCGGAACTGGCCGCCGCCCAGCTGCTGGTCAAGCAACAGCAGGAACTGGCCCGCCGCCAGCAACGGCTGCTGGCAGGCAGCCTGCTGGGCTTTTGCCTGCTGATCACCGCGGCCCTGCTGTTTATTGCCGGTCATACCAGTGACTGGCCCTGGGCCTTCGGCCTTGCCGGCCTGATCAGCTTTGCCTGGGGATGGCCGCGCCCGCGAGGCCCCGGCCAAGGCTGAGACCTGCCGCCAGTCCGGCATGATGATCGGGCCGGTCCCTGCCAGGGGCCGGCCCGATCCACTCACGGGCCAGCGCCGACAGCGCGCCGCTGTCATACCAGTCTGCCCGGCATCACAACCTCCGTCCCGGTCACCAAGTCAGCGCCTTGGGTTGCCTCCTCAACATCGCTTTTACTTCAGATTTCACGCGAGTCCCGATGACCCTGGAAATTGTCTACGACGATGGCGACCTGATCGCGGTCAACAAACCCGCCGGCCTGGTCGTGCACCGTTCCAACTATGTCGGCCCCAGCGAGGCCTATCTGGTCGACCTGCTGCGCGAGCAACTGGGCGGTTCGATCTCGCTGGCCCATCGACTGGACCGGGCCACAAGCGGCCTGCTGCTGGCCACCCGCAGCAGTGCCATGGCCGCCGCCATGGGCGAGCAGTTCATGGACCGGGAGGTGCGCAAGCAATACCTGGCCGTCTGCCGTGGCTGGCCCGAGCCGACCGAAGGCGAAGTCGACTATCCCCTGCCCGGCGCCCGTGAAACCGGTCCACGCCGCGAGGCCCGTACCGGCTACCGGAGGCTGGGCGAAATCGAGGTGCCGATCGCCCTGGGCCGCTATCCGCAACAGCGCTATGCGCTGGTGCTGGCCTCGCCGCATACCGGCCGCTTCCACCAGATCCGCAAGCATCTGGCCCATATCCACCACCCCATCATCGGTGACAGCCAGCACGGCCGCGGCGATCACAACCGGCTGTACAAGCAGTACTTCCAGTGCCATCGCATGCTGCTTCATGCCTGGCGCCTGCAGTTCCGCCATCCCTTGAGGCAGCAACTGATCGAGCTGGAAGCCCCGCTGGATGCCGACTTCAGTGCCATCCTGCAGCGCTTCGAATGGAGCCTGCCTGCCGTTACCATGCCCCCATGCTTACCATCAGCCGATCCATCCATATCCCCGAATCCGAGCTCGTCGAACGCTTCCTGAGAGCGGACGGCCCCGGCGGGCAGCACGTCAACCGCACCGAAAGCGCGGTCGAACTGCGCTTTGACGTCATCAACTCGCCCAGTCTGCCCGAGGCTTTGCGAACCCGCGTGCTGGAGCGAGCCGACCGTCGCCTGACCGGCGAGGGGGTGCTGGTGATCCAGGCCCGCCGGTTCCGTGATCAGGCCCGCAACCGTGAAGATGCACGGGACCGGCTGGTGGAAATCATCCGCGAGGTGCTTCAGCCACCCGCCCGGCGCATCGCCACCAAGCCCACCCGCGGCTCGAAGGAACGCCGGCTGGCGGGCAAGCAGCAGCGCGGCCAGATCAAGAAAGGCCGTGGCAGGCCCGGACTGCATGACTGAGCACCGCCGAGGCTGATCCGGCACGGGGGCGGCAGAGCACACCAGACCGCTCCCGTTGCAGTGCGCCATGACCAGCCCGGTCGACGGGAGGACACCGCCGCCATACCCCATCGTCCGCGCCAAACGGCCGGACATCCCTGATGATGGGCCACGGGCACCACCTGTCGGGCCTGGTGGACAAGCTGTCCGGATACACGCGCTGTCACCGCGACCCACGCCATCCCGCCATGCATATGTTTGGCGTGCCTATGATCTTGCGTGGTACCGCGGTCCTGCTGCCTCGCCCCGGGCTCGATGCGGCGCCGCACCTGCTGAACCCGGGCGTGCTGGCGCTGCTGGGCCGGGGTATCGCCGATATGGCCATGCCGATCTGGCGAAGCCTCGGCCTGGGCCTGCTGCTGGTCGGGCGGGTCTTGCAGCTGTGGGGCCATGCCTTTGAAGGCCGTAAGCTCGCCTTTCTGGATGATATTCAGCAATTGCTGACCGGTCCCTTCTTCGTGGTCGCCGAAATCGGATTTCGCCTGGGCCGAGGCCAGCGACGGCTGGGCGGCCTGCAGTGCGCTGCCCTGGTCACAGGCCCCTTGCTGGGCGGGCTGCTGGTCTAAACATATCGGCTGGCAGAGCATTTTCCAGGTCAATCTGCCCCTGGGGCTGATCGCTGTCACGCCGGGACTTTGGGCCATCCCCGAACGACGCCACCCGCAAAAGGCCGCCGCTGATCAACTTGGGCCAGCCGGATCGAAACCATGCTCGCTGGCTCTACCCACTAGCCGTTTCTGCCGCCAGCCTGCTGGCTTTCGTCTGGCAGGAGCAGCGCGTGGAACCTCCTTTGCTGCCCTTGCCGCTGTTTCGCCAGCGAAGTTTCGCCCTGGCCAATATGATCTCATTTGCCCTGGGTTTTTCGGGCTATGCCAGCCTGTTCTTTCTTTCGATCTTTCTGCAACAGACTCAGACCCACTCACCTGCCGTGCCGGGATGCAGCTGGTACCGCAGTTCACGATGACAGCATTGAACTCGCTGCTGTTCGGCTGTTTCTTGCAACGCTTCGCGTTGCAGGCACTGATGACCGCCAGCTACTTCCTGATGGGTTCGGACATGCTGCTGATGACCGGTTTCCAGCCACGGACCTCGACCTAGACAGAGATGGCCTGTCTGATGTTGTTGGGCTTGGGCATGGGTCTGGCCGTGCCTGCCACGAGAATGGCGGTGATGAATGCAGCGCCACCCGAACAAGCCTGCATCGCTTCGGTCACCATGAATGCCTTGCGCCAGACCGGCACGAGTATGGGGCTCGCCTTGATGGGCCGCCTGATGATCCGGCAAACCATCCGCCGGATGAGCCAGGCACTGCAGCAGGCCGGTCTGGTTGCGACAGGCTACCGGGCGGCCATGGCCAGTGGTTTCGCGCTGGCGATGGCGACGACGGGACTGGTCAGCCTGGCAGTCGCTGCAACCCTCTGACGACATCGCCGCGATTCGCAGCGCAGCGTCCGGCCACCCTGAACACTAGCGGCCCCATGAAAAGCCCCCGAGCACCGGCAACGGCGCCTCAGGGGCTGATTCACGCTGGCGGTCCGCCCCTCGGAGGAGGGGTCGCCATCCACTCAGGCCTTGAGCCTCAGAAGTTGCCGTCGATATCGGTGACACCGATCAACTTGTGGTTGACGAACTCCTTCAGGCCCAGGCCGATCAGCTCGCGGCCATAGCCTGAGCGACGCACGCCGCCGAAGGGCAAATCGGCCTTCACGGCAGTAGGATGGTTGATATAGACCATGCCGGTGGACATCTTGGCGGCCACCTTGCGACCGCGCTCGATGTTCTGGGTAAACACCGATCCGCCCAGACCGAACGGCGAGTCATTGGCGATCTCGATGGCATGAGCTTCGTCGCGAGCCTTGAAGATCAGCGACACCGGACCGAAGAACTCCCAGTGCCAGGCCGGATTGTCCGGCGTCACCTCGGTCAGCATCACCGGCTGCACAAAGGCCCCCTTGCTCGGCACTTCGGCACCGATCACGGTGGCCTTGGCGCCGTGGCCCACGGCCTGGGCCACCAGATCCTTTACTTCGTCGGCTGCACCCTGCGAAGACAGCGGTGCCAAGGTGGTGGATGCATCCATCGGATCACCGGCCTTCAGCTTGGCTACACCGGCGACATAGCGCTCCATAAAGGCATCGTAAACCGACTCCAGCACGATAATGCGCTTGGACGAGCAGCAGACCTGCCCGGCATTCCAGTGGCGGCCGAACACAGCCCATTTGGCAGCCTTGTCCAGATCCGCATCGTCCAGCACGATAAAGGCATCGGCACCGCCCAGCTCCATGGTCGACTTCTTCAGCGCCTTGCCGGCCTGCGAGGCGACCACGGCGCCGGCGCCTTCGGAACCCGTCAGTGCCACACCATGCACGCGCGGATCATTGATGATGGTTTCCAAATGATCACGGCTGGCAAAGAGGTTCTTGAAACCGCCCACCGGCAGACCGGCTTCCAGCATCAGCTTCTCGAAGGCATCGGCGCACTGCGGCACATTGGAAGCGTGCTTGAGCACCACCACGTTGCCGGCGGCCAGCTGGGGCGCAATGATGCGGGCAATCTGATAGTACGGGAAATTCCAGGGCTCGATCGCCAGAATGATGCCCAGCGGCTCATGCACCAGCTGGGCATCGATCACCGCCGGATCCTTGGACGGCAGCGGCTCGGGCGCCAACAGCTTCTCGGCGTTCTCGACGTAGTATTCGAAGATGCCGGCCGACAGTTCGACTTCGGCTTCGGCTTCGCCGATCAGCTTGCCCATTTCCAGGGTCAGCAGCCTGGCATAGTCGTGGGCCTTGGCCCGCAGCAGATCGGCCGCTTTCTGCAGCACCTTGACGCGATCGGCAACGGAACGTCCCTTCCATGCACGGAAAGCGGTATAGCCCTGCTCCAGAGCCTGTGCGACTTCGGCATCCGTCGCGTTCGGGAAAGTTTTCAGAGTTTCAGCGGTATAGGGATTGGTCGTAGCGTAGGCCATAAAACATTCCTTCAGTGCCTGGAACAAATTCGCTCTGGAACACCCAGATCCTGACAACGGTAGCGCGACTGCCATGCAGATGCCACCGACTTCCGGCGCTCGCAAGATTGGATCGATACAAATGCAAGTGGCGCCGTGACGCTGTTCCCGAACTGGAACAGCGGCTTGCGCAGCCTGCGACAGCGGCCTCCCCTGAACCGAAAGCATCAACGCGGATGCCGCCACGGCGTCTGACATCTTGCTCACGAAGCCTTGACGTAGTTTCTGCAAAATCAATTGTTCTTGCGAATCATTATCATCTAAAAGCCGAATCGTTCGCCTCCGCGGATCAAGGCCGCCGCATGATGGAATCCACGCCGACCCGACCACCAGCCAGCGAGGGTGCCGCCCTGCTGGTGAGCCGCTATGCCGAGCTGCATCGCTTTGCGCTGGGCCGTACCGGCTCGCGTCATGTGGCGGACGAAGTCATGCAGGAGGCCTGGTTGCGCCTGACGGCGACACCGGCCTCAGGGCAGCGGCCACGCCCTCCGATCAAACATGCCCTGGCCTATGTGTACCAGGTCATCACCCATCTCTGCATTGATCGCTGTCGCCAACGCCAGCGCTGGCAGTGCCGGCATTGCCAGGAATGTCTGGCCGAACAGATGGCCAGTCAGGCGCCCACGCCCTTCCAGATCGCCGCCGCCCAGCAGGAGTATGCGCAGCTGTTGCAGGCTGTACGCCAACTGCCCCCTCGCTGTCGCCAGGTATTTCTGCTCTACCGCGGCCAGCAGCTGAGCACGGGCGACATCGCCGACCGGCTCGGGCTGGCCCCCAAAACCGTGGAACACCATATCGCCCGTGCCGTGCAAAGCTGCCGCCGCCATCTGCAGGACCATGGCCACGCCTTGCGTCGTGGCGACGTCCATCGTGCCATGCTGCCAGCGAAAGCCGGCTCGGCCGACCGAGGGAGGTCTGCAAGCCGCGAAGGGCATGGGCGGATATCGGATCTTTGAGTCCGGACGGCTGGTTCGATGCCTGCCCACATGGCACGTCATGCGCCATGGCACTCAAGACCGACCCGCGCCATGCCAGCGTCAAGGCCCGTTCGATGCAGACCTCGTCCTATGCGTCGACGGCTCCCCATGCCATGGCCGCCCACCCGGAATAAAGAGCCGTCTGGTGCAACGCAGATCATGCGCCTCAGCCTGCCGCCCGGTACCAGCCCATGGGATGTAGCCATAGGGGGATCGGCCAGGTTGTGAACGTCTCTTGCAAAGCAACCCGGCTCGTCCCTTCCGGGCATGAACGATGCTTTCCGAACCACGAGGCTTTCCCATGCGGCGACGCGTTCCCCTCTGCAGCATCAAATTTCCAATGGCAGCCATCTTGATGGCTTTATCCTTCATCGCCTCACCCTGCTCGGCCCAGGCCATGACTGACCCGCCAGAGCGAAACAGTGAGCGCCGCCGTCTGGATATCGCTCCGCAGCCACTGGCCTCCGCTCTGGCCGCTCTGCGCGCGCAGCGCGGCATCGAACTGGACTACGAACCCGCCTGGCTGGAAGGGCTACGGGCACCGGCGCTGAAGGGTGATTACAGCGATACCCGGGCGCTGCAGCTGCTGCTGGCCGGCAGCGGACTGCAGGCTCAGCCGATGACGGCTGGCCACTACAAGTTGGCACCGGCACCTGCCGCGGTCCCGGGCGATGTGGTCAGCGGCGCCTTGGCGGTGGAGTCGACCGATGACCAGCCGGCCACCGGCGAAGCCCGGGATCGCCAAGGTTATGACGATGTCTACAACCTGGATGCCTCCAGCGTCTACAAGGGCAAACAGGAACTGGAACGCTACCGCGGCGAAAATCCGGCCGACCTGCTGAAAGGCATGGTCAATGTCTTCAGCGGCGATGCCCGCAACAGCGGCGCGCTGGATCCGAATATCCGCGGCATCGAAGGCCCGGGCCGGGTACCGGTACTGATCGACGGCACCGAGCAGGCCCTGACCGTGTGGCGCGGCTACAACGGGGCCAACAACCGCGCCTATATCGATCCGGCCCTGATCGGCGGGGTACAGGTCCTGAAAGGGCCCACCACCGAGCGCGATATTGCCGGCGGCGTCGGCGGCGCGGTGGTGGTCAAGACCCTGGACGTGGACGATGTGCTGAAACCCGGCCGGCACTGGGGTGCCGATATCAAGCTGGAAGGCGCCAACAACTCGGTCTCGCCGCACTGGCCGCATCTGCTGGGCGGTCAGGATTATCGCGACATCCCCGGTTTCCCCGGCGCGCCGGGCTCGCCGCCGTTTACCATACCCAATGCGCCTTACAGCGATCCCAGCCTGCTGCATCCCCCCGGCAACCGCAATCATCTGGTCAGCATGGGCGACCGCGCCTATCGCATCGCCCTGGCCGGCCGCAAAGGGCCTTTCGATGCCTTGCTGGCCTATGCCTATCGCCAGCGCGGCAACTACTACGCCGGCGAGGGTGCCTCCGGTTACTACACTCAGGATATCCAGCGCGGCGGCATGAACTACATCATCCGCAAGCTGGGCATGTCCTACCGGCCCGGCAATGAAGTGCCCAATACCTCATCTCGGATGCAGTCCTGGCTGGGCAAGCTGAGCTGGCATCCCACCCCGAACCAGCAGTTACAGCTGGGCCTGCGCGACAGCCTGTCCCGTTACGGCGAGGTCATGCCTTCGCGCATTTTCATCTCCGGTGTCGATGACATAGGCGCCATCCAGTGGCCCGAGAGCAAGGTCGACAGCAAGGCCTACAATCTGGAATACCGCTGGAAACCCGACAACCCCTGGCTGGACCTGTACGCCAATCTGTGGACCACCCGCACCGGCAGCCATACCTATACCTCGGGCGGTTTCCCCAATTACGCGCAAGGCCCCGACAACCCCATCATCTACAATACCGCCCTGGCCAACCAGCAGAACAATCGCGTCGGCCTGAGCTTAAGCAACCACTTCCAGTTGGGTGATCGCCTCGACCTGACCCTGGGCGGCGACTGGCAGCACGAAAAGCTGTCCACCAGCGATATCTGGAACAGCGATCTGGATGGCTGGAGGATGTATCCGCGTGCCGGTCGCCGGCAGGAATACCATATCCGCATGAAGCTGGCCTGGCGGCCCGTCGACGGCCTGGATCTGCAAGGCGGACTGAACTACTCAGGCTACTGGGCGCATGATGATTTTCTGGCCAGCCAGATCCGTGCGGGGAATGGGCATCTGTTCAAGAGCTATTACAGCCCAAGCCAATCGGCCATCTATAACACGCTTGAAACCACGCCCGACAAAGCGCTTGCACAAATACGGCAACAAGCCCTGGCTAATGGCCGGAGCGAGGAAGAGGCCGAGAGCAGGGTCGATTTCTGGCGCAATCAGAGCTGGTGGATGGAAGAGCATTCCAGGCCCTATCGCTTTCAGAATGAGGTCTATTGGTATCCCGATGCCAACGGCAAATACCATCGCAAGGACGATATCTGCATCAATGGCTTTTTGAACACTGTTCCCAACCTGATCCCCGGGAAGTGCAGCTATGGTGAATCCAATCAAGGCTATACCGTGCTGCCAGATGCACGCCCTCACCGGGCTCATGGTCTGGCGCCATGGTTCTCGGCCAGCTATCAGTTCACCCCCAGTATCCGGGCTTACGCCCGCTATGCCGAGGCCTATCGTTTCCCCAGCATGTTCGAGAGCACCGTCGGCTTCTCGGGTGCACTCAATCCAATGTATCCCATCAAGCCCGAGCACGCCTACAACATGGAGGTCGGCTATGTACAGGATCTGCGCGACTGGCTGGGGCTGAGCCAGCAGCAACGCGCCGATATCAAGCTGGCCTGGTTCAGCCAGCGCACTCACAATGTCATCGAACGCGGCGACTACCTGCAGTTCAGCAATATCGACAAGCAGGTGATCAAGGGGCTTGAACTGCAAGCCCGCTTTGACAACTCAAGGCTATTCTTCGACTTCGGGGCCGCCTATACTCCTACCAACAAGGCCTGTGACGAAAGCACCGCCATCCTGAAAGACAGCGGCCAGGGAAGGATTCCCGACTGTGTCAACTATGGTTTTGTCAGCAGCTATCTGCTGACCCAGGCCAGCCCCAAATTTTCAGCCAACCTCAATCTGGGCGCCCGTTTTCTGCACCGGTCCCTGGAAATCGGCAGCCGCAGCGTGTATTACCGCGCCTACCACAACCGTCAGCTGGATGAATGGGTGGGCGCACGCACCATCGGCGGCTATGGTCTGAACGTGCCCTATACCTGGGGCACGATCGCGACCATCGATGCCTATGCCGACTACCATACCCGTCGCGGCACCACCTTCGAGCTGGCCGACACCAATCTCAGCAATCGTTATTACGTGGATCCCCTGACCCGCTCGCTGATGCCGGCACCGGGTCGCACCTTGCGCTTCAGCATCAACGCAAGGTTCTGATTCGACCCAGGCCATGCTGTATCTATCAGCATGCCCAGGCTCCTTCCGCGCCGGTCGTCGGCGCTACTCAGCAAAGGAGCTTTATCATGAACCACAAACTCAATACCCGACTCGGCCTGCTGACCCTGGGGCTGTTGCTGGCCGCAGGAGCCCAGGCTCAAAGCTCGATCAGCGGCGTGACCAGTCGACCGAACGAACGAGACCTCATCCGGGTTGGAGAATCCACCGTCAATGGCGGTCCCCACCACTCCGGGGCCCCCGGTATCGGCGTGCAGTCCACTGATGCCAGCAAGCTGGTCGACTTCGCCGGTCTGGTCCGTTATGGCCAGACTGATGCCGCCGGCGTCACCACCCTGGCGCTGGAAAGCCCCACCCCGCCGCCCGGCGCGCCACCCAGCCATGACAGCCTTGGCTCCTTCCATTTCGCCAAGGTCAGCAATGCGGACGTCTATTATGGCGAGTGGTCGCAAAGCGCCAGTGCCAGCGACGGTACCCATACCAGTTATTACGTGGGTGACCACGCCGGTACCACTGTGCCCGCCACCGGTACCGCCACTTATGCGGTGCAAGGCATCAGCGACTATGCCAACCGTGGCGCCCTGGCCGGTACCTTTGCCGCCGACTTCGGCGCCCATCAGCTGACGGGCTCGCTGTCCAATGGCAACTATGCCGTGGATATCGGCACCGCCAGGATTGATGGTGCGGCGATCAGCGGCAATCAAGGCAGTGCCAGCGTGGCCGGTGCCACCGTAGCCAGCCAGGGTGCCGTGTCCGGCAGCTTCTTCGGTGCCAATGCAGCAGCCCTGGCCGGTATCGTGGCCTTCGATCAGGCCCATCAGCATGACACCGCCTTTGGCGGCAGCAGGCAATAAGGCTGGCTGATGCGCAAACGTGCAAGATCTGCAGGACCGGGACAGGAAGCGGCTCGCCGCCTCCTGTCCCTTATCGTGTGGCTGACGATGCTGATGGTTATCCCGGAACTGGGCCAGGCCCAGACCGTCGAGGACAACCAGCTGCGGCTGAACCAGTCCGGCCAGCGCCGGTCCGCCAGCCGAGATCGTGCCTTGCTGGAGGATACGGATACCCTGACCGTGGATGGTCGTGACTACAGCGTGGCACATACCGTCAGCGAGATAGGCCAGGCCATCTATATCGCACTGGGCCGGCAGCAATGGCCTGACGTGCAGCGCTTTCTGCGGCGCTATGCCAGCATGCCCGGCGCTGACCCGATGCTGCTGCATTATGCTCGCGGCGGGCTGGCCCGCCACAAGGGACATCTGCGTCAGGCAGAGCGCGAATACCGCGCCCTGCTGGCCTTGCAGCCGGATTTTCTGCCCGGCCAGCTGGAATTGGCCCGGGTCCTGTTCGAGAACCAGCGGGATCAGGCAGCCGCAACCCAGTTCCGGCAGATTGCCGCCGCGCTGCCCTCAACGGCCAAGGCCGACGGCATCCGCCATACCGTACAGCTGTTTCTGCAGGCCTTGCGACGACGACACAGCTGGCAAGGCAGCTTCGCTCTAGGCCCCGGCTACAATGACAATATCAACCAGGCCCAGGCCAGCCAGACCTGCCTGTGGATCGACGGCGCGGGCAACTGCATCATCCATCGGCGCATGCCCGCCGCCATCGCAGCCACCGGTCTGGATATCGAGGCCAGCCTGTTTCGCCAGCAACCGTTGTCGGGTCCGCACAATATCTACTTGCGCAGCCTGCTGATGGGCAGCCTGTATCCCGGCCATACCCGCTACCATCAGCTGAACAGCCTCAACCAGATCGGCTACCAGTACCGCAACGGCCACGACACCTGGATGCTGGCCCCCGGCTTCGATGCCGGCAGCTATGGCAGCGGTCTGCTCTATCGGGCCTGGGGCCTGCATGGCGAATGGAGCCACGGCTTTGCTTCGTCCTGGCTGCTGAAGCTGGAAGCCGATCACAAGCGTTTCCGTTATCCCATGTTCGGCTACCGTGATTTCGACGGCCATCTGGAGGACGGCTTTGTCACCGTGTCGCGCGCTGTCGGCCAGCACTGGCTGCTGCTGGGTGGGCTGGACCTGGTCGACAAGCAGGCACGCGACCCGGCTCAGGGTTTCATGCAGCGTGGCGCACGACTGGGTGCCGTCTACAGTCTGGAGAACCAGTTCAGCCTGTATCTGATGGCTTCCGTCCGCGAGCGCGACTACGCCGCCTTCAATCCCATGCTGGCACAACGACGCCATGATCTGGAACGGAATCTGATCCTGATCGCCAGCCTGCCTCGCTGGTCGCTGTTCGGGATCTATCCCAGCCTGGTCGCCCAGATCAGCGAGATACGCAGCAATGTGGACTGGCTGTACAGCTATCAACGACGCCAGATCAGTCTGCGTCTGCAACGACCGTTTTGAGCAAGCCGGAAACCGGGCCCCGCCCGGCTCCGACCACAGGCCGCCGATCCCGCCACCTGCACCCCTCCCGCCCTGCCCTCGCATGGACAACGGCGGGCCTTGCTGGACTCCATACCATCGCCAAGGTGATCCGATGCCGTCACTGCCTTCTTCCAGTATCGACCTTGCATCCATGCTGCGTCAGGCCAATCCGGTGGTACAGACCGTGATGGGCCTGCTGTTGCTGGCCGTGTTTATCAGCTGGACCATCCTCCTGGCCAAGAGCTGGGAGATCTGCCGCCAGCGCCGCCGACTGCGGGCAGCGACAAGTTTTCTGCAGCCGCTGACCTGCCTGCCCGCTATCGAGTCAGCCCCGCCCGGCCTGCTGCAGCCCCTGTTGCAGGCCGTATGGAGCGAGCGCAGCCATTCCAGCGGTCTGGCCGCCGCGGGCATCAAGGAACGCGCAGCTTCGCGACTGGCCGGCCTGGAACGCCACTGGCTGCGACAACGCCAGCAAGGCATCGGCGTATTGGCCACGATCGCCTCCGTGGCACCGTTCGTCGGCCTGTTCGGCACGGTATGGGGCATCATGAACAGCTTCACCGGCATTGCCCGCGCCCACACCACCAACCTGGCCGTGGTCGCCCCCGGCATCGCCGAAGCCCTGCTGGCCACCGCCTTCGGTCTGGCGGCGGCGATTCCGGCGGTGGTGATCTACAACCACTTCAGCCGGCTGCTGGCCAGCCTGCGCGCCGAGCTGTCCGATCTGTCGGCACGGCTGCAGGAACTGCTGTCCCGTGATCTGGATCGGCCGGCCCCGTTTCCGCTGCGGGCCATCCCACCCCGACCCTCGCCCCTGCAGGAGGTCCACGCATGAGCCTGTCACTGGACGATGGCGAGCTGGAACTGGCCCACGAGATCAATGTCACCCCCTTTATCGACGTGATGCTGGTGCTGCTGATCATCTTCATGGTGGCCGCGCCGCTGGCCACCGTGGATGCGCCCGTGGCGCTGCCGACCAGCAATGCGGCGGCCAGCCAGCGTGATGACAGGCCCGTCTATCTCAGCATCGATGCCCGGGGACATTGGACGCTGGATGAGGAAGCGGTGGCTCGCGAGCATCTCGGACCGGCGCTGGAGCGTCACACCCAGGGCGATCACCAGCGCCGGATCCTGCTGCGCGGCGACCGCCTGCTGGCCTACGAGCAATTGATGCAGGCCATGAATGCCTTGCGCGATGCCGGCTATCCGCGTCTGGCTCTGGTCGGACTGCAGGAGCCGCCGGAGTGAACACCGACCTGCGCCCCTGGACCGTCAGTGCCGGCATCGTGCTGGCCGGCTTCGCGCTGATCGGCGAATGGCTGCTGTGGCCGGTACGGAACACTGTCCTGCCACCACCGGCCCAGCCGATGGAAGCCATTGCCGTGGAGGCGGCACTGCGTCCCACGGCGCCGCCGGCACCGCCCAGCCAGCGTGCCATCGGCCCCAGACAGCAGGCCAGCGCCGCCAGTCAAAGCCAGCCACGCCCCAGGACACCGCCGCCACGGCCCAGATCTCCTCGCGCCGATGCCGTGGCCGCGCCGCCACGGCCCGCCAGGACCCGCGTCATGGATCCGGTCGCATCAACCCACTCACGGCCGACGGCACAAGCCACCGCCCCGGCCGCCGTGGCGGCAGCCGCCTCAGACCGCTATGCTGCCGCCGCCAATCAGGCCGGAGCCACGGCCCGGCAACGGGCCGACTGGCAGAGCCTGCTGCTCGGCCGTCTGAAACAGTATCGACGCTATCCGCGCCAGGCCGAGCGATCGCACCAGCAAGGCGTGGTCTGGCTGCGCTTTGCCGTCGACCGCCAGGGCCGGGTCGCCGATTCGCAGATCCAGCAGGTGTCCGGTCATCGCCTGCTGGATCAGGAAGCGCTGGCCACCTTGCGGCGGGCCAGCCCGCTGCCTCCGCCACCGCCGGAACTGCCCGGCGATCCGGTGATGGTGCAGCTTCCGGTAAGGTTTTTTCTGCGCTGAGGCCGGGGATCCCGGCATCGACACCGGTCTCGACTGGCCGGAAGGATTTCACTGCTGCACGCATCATCGCTGACCGTCAATGCACCAAGGACTCCATCGGCGTCAGCCGGACCTGCAGCACCCCCTTCACATCGCCCAGGGCCACCAGCAAAGGCGCGACCTGGGCCCGGCCACTGAGTTGCACCCTCACCGACGCCGTCGCCTCGTCATCCGCCTTCTGCGACTGCACCGCCAACTGATGCACGACATAGCCTCGCCCGGTACAGAGTTCGATCACCGTCTGTACGGCGTTCTTGCCCGGCAGATAATCCACCACCAGCTCCAGCTGAGAGGACCACAACGAACGGGTCAGCACGGTATAGCCATACACCACACAGAAATGCAGGGCGGTGGCAAACACCGCCAGCCATGGCAGGCCGGCACCGGCGGCCATGCCGACCGCCGCACATAGCCAGATGATGGCTGCCGTGGTCAGGCCGCGTACCGTATCGCGCTGCACGAAGATCAGGCCGCCACCGATAAAGCCGATGCCGGACACGATCTGCGCGGCGATGCGGGACGGATCAAGAATCACCGAACCCACCTGCACCACATCACCGAAGCCATATTTGGACACGATCATGATCAGCGCCGAGGACAGGCCGACCAGTGCATGTGTCCGCAGCCCGGCACTCTTCAGCCGGAATTCGCGCTCCAGCCCGATCAACGAGCTCAGTACCAGGGCCAGTACCAGCTCGCCCAACTGCACCAGGCTTTCGCCGTGCGGCTCCATCCAGCCCTGCCATCCACCGGTCATCGCGATACCTGCTGCAGCGGGATCCAGCGTCCAGACTTACAACCTGCCGCATGGCCGGGTCAAATCCGGGTCGGCCGGCCCACACTCCGACAGCCCCACACAAGCCGCCGCAATCCTGTCGGTGCCGATGCCATCGGCCCCGACCCGTTGCGACCGCAGACAGGCTGAAGATGGTATCTGGCGCGGGCCGCTTATGAATCCGCTCAATTCAGCGGAGTCGATGGACGTCCGTTGCAACATCCGGACCGGGCATCCCGCACCTGGGCCGCCGCCGTGCAATCACCGCAGTCGGCGGCGGCGAGCCTTCCCTTGCATCATGATGGCGGCAGGAACGGCGTGATCAGGCCGGTCAGGATTGCGCTGCAAAGTCCGTGCTGCGGGTCAGTACCTGCCAGCTGTCCATCTCGCTGGCGACACTGTCCAGCTTGACCCGGGCCCGATGCAATGCATCGCTGCCCAGCAGCAGATGCAGAGGTGGCGTGGCACTGGCCACCGCCTCGCTGATCGCCCGCGCAGCCGCCACCGGGTCACCGGCCTGCCGCCCATGTCCCGCCTTGAATGCCGACTGGCTGGTGCCGATGGTCGCGGCATAGGCCGCATCCTCCTGATCGCTGCGGCGAATGGAATGCTCGGACAGGAAATCGGTACGGAAAGCCCCCGGCGCCACGGCGGTGATCTTGATGCCCAGCGGTGCAACTTCCAGCGCCAGCGCTGCCGACAAGCTTTCCAACGCCCCCTTCGCCGCGCAATACAGCGCCGAGCCGATGCCGGGCGCCCGCCCCGCAATCGAAGTCACATTGACGATATGGCCATGACCCTGCACACGCAGATGCGGCAACGCCGCGCGGATCAGACGGATCGGCGCAAACACATCGACTTCGAACAGCTGACGCATTTCCTCGTCCGTAGAGGTTTCCAGCGCACCCAGCAGACCGTAGCCGGCATTGTTGACGATGACATCGATCACCTGCGTCCGCGTATAGGCTTCCCGCACCACGTCCAGCGCGGCCGCCGGGTCCGCCAGATCCGCCTGCAGCAGATGCAAGGTACCCGCGCCGACCTGCAGTGCGGGTGCGCCCTGGCGCACCGTGCCAATCACCGTATCACCCCGATCAAGTCGTTCCTGGGCCAGTGCCAGCCCCAAACCTCGCGAAATTCCAGTTATCAGCCACGTGGCCATGCAAGCTCTCCTCAAAGTTCTCAATAAGGTAATTCCTGCCTCCGGAAAAGATAATGGCGACAAATTTAATTGATCTTGTTAGCCGTGCTTAATAGTCTTATCCTCAACGGCATGCCCAGCTCTCTGCCTCCTTCCGATTACGGCCAATTGCGCGCCTTTGCCGCCGTAGCCGAAGCCCTGAACTTCAGCCGAGCCGCCGAGTCGCTGGCGGTAAGCCCCTCGGCCTTGAGTCAAACCATTCGCCAGCTGGAACACTCCCTGGGCACCACCCTGCTGCGCCGTACCACCCGCAAGGTCTCGCTGACCCCCGAAGGGGAACAGTTGCTGCAGCAGATTACCCCGGCCATCAGAGGACTGAGCGAGGCCATGCAGCAGGTCCAGGCGCGCCAGGGACGGCCCGCCGGTACGGTCCGGGTGCACGCCACCCGCTCGGCCTCCCGCCGCTATATCGAACCCATGCTGGCTCCATTTCTGGCCAGCCACCCCGAGATCATGCTGGACATCAGTCTGGACGATGAAACCATCGACCTCGTGGGAGGCGGCTTCGATCTGTCGATGCGGCTGGGTGAACTGATCGAACAGGATATGGTCGCCATCCCGCTGGGACCGCCCATGCGCCAGATCGCGGTGGCCACGCCCGCCTATATTGCAGCCCATGGGGCACCCGAGACGCCCGGCGATCTGCTGCTGCACCCATGCGTGCGCTGGCGCTGGCCGGGCCGGCAACACCCCTACGACTGGGAGTTCTGCGAGAATGGGCGCTGGTTTGAAGTCCGGACCGGCGGCCCGCTGATCGTCAACGACAAGTCGCTGGCCATCCAGGCGGCATTGCAGGGCATCGGTATTGCCTTTTGCGCGGAAGAGTCCGTGCACGCGCACCTGCAGGCCGGCCGCCTGCAGTCCCTGCTGGAACCATGGTGCGAAACCTTCCCGGGCATCCATCTGTGCTACCCCAGGCAACGCCAGATGGCTCCGGCATTACGGGCCTTTATCGATACGGTGCGCCACTACGCACAGACGTCCGGGAACGCGGATGACATGCCTAGCCCGGCGGCATCATCGCCATCAGGTAGTCCGGCCTGACCGCATATCGGCTAGATCCGAGCAAAGTCCTCTGCAGACGAAAGCCGAAGTCAGGCCGTGACGGCCTGAGCCCCATAACTCAGCAGGGCGACAACACCAACCCTGCTCAAACCGTGGGCAAACCACCCGGCCGCTGATCCTCCAAACGCGCTTGCCGCTCTGGAAGAGCCGGTGCTAGACTTCTTAAAGGATCCATCCACAGGCCGGGAGACCCGCATGCTCGATGCAAAAAAGCTTGCTGCAAGCTATCAACTGCCTCCAGCCGTGGCCAGGGATATCGTCGCGCAAGGCATGCAGCAGAGCTTGCGTCGACACTGGCAGTGCTGGACCGTGCTTGTTGTCGGCATGATCGTGGCAGCCACCTGCTGGACACAAAGCCATGCGGCCGGCCTATGGCTGGGAATGATCTTCGGTCAAGCCTGGTGGATGCTGGGCATGCACTACGCCGATCAGCCCATCCATGCAGCTGCACGCGAAAAAGTCATAAGCGCCGGGCGTAGCGTCGATGCTCTGGCACGGTTGATGCCTCGCGGCTGAAGTGCGCCTGCACTGCGTGCACGGGAAATCCACCGTCACAGCCAAGAGCGCGGCCACAGCCGCATTCGCGATATTCGTCAAGCCCGACCGACAGGGCAGCACGCATGGATGGCATGCCACGGCCCTTCGCCCCTGCACGTGCATCCACGCTGACTTGAGTCGCTGTCCTGCGACAGCGATTGTTGCGGCACAGCCATCATTCGCGCTGCCAGATATCCGTTCTTCTGGCGGTCCATCCAACAACTAGGGTCAAGGCTTGGCACCCATCTTGCGGGCCATGGCTTCGTATTTGTTGTAAAGCCGCTTTACATCAGGGCTCGCCGCGATC
>JGI2924J29684_1077818_pt1 | contig 22953 bp, 20 predicted proteins | sample BenlonsequencITS_FD_29684 | JGI IMG/M metagenome (IMG submission 29684)
GAACCCACCAAGAATAGACCCAAGCACTGCAATGATGAGTGTTATTGGTGCGATGAAAGAAAAAGCCGTGCGTGCAACAGAAGGGATGTCCTGATCTTGATCAATATCTATGTTTTGAGAGCGCGCTGGCATGGATGCCGGGTTTTTAATGGCAATAAACGCCAAATAGGCAAGATAAAGTCCGACAAGCAGCATTCCGGGTAATAGCGCACCGGTGAACAAATCACCCGCACTGACAGGTGAGGGCGGCTGCCCCATTGCTTGGCGAGCTTCGGCATTCGCATTCGATACAGTATCAGCTAGCACAATCAAAACAATAGAAGGCGGGATGATCTGACCAAGCGTCCCAGAAGCGGCAATCGTGCCGGCTGCAATGCGTTTGTCATAGCCTTGCCTGAGCATGCTGGGCAGGGCGATCAAAGTCATTGTGACCACTGTTGCGCCGACAATCCCTGTGGATGCGGCTAGCAAAGCGCCGACTATTACAACAGCATAGCCAAGTCCGCCGCGCACTCCTGAGAGCAATCGCCCTGTTGCAATGAGAAGATCTTCTGCGACCCGGGACTTTTCCAAGATTACGCCCATAATCACAAAGAGCGGCACCGCAGCAAGCACTTGATTACTCATATTTCCAAGGATACGGCTCGGCCAGAATATCAATGCACGTGGTTCAAACACGTCAAAGGCGACGCCAAGTGCGGCAAATGCGAGTGCAATGCCCCCTAGTGTCAAAGCGACCTGATAACCGGCAAGCAATGCTATGAAAGCAGCCGCAAACATGAGTATGTGAAGATAATCAGCCATTAATTATCTCCTGTGTCAGTCGTTTTAAGGCTTGGAATGTCTTTTAGAATCCCAACTGCTTTGGTTGCATTCGCCCACCCTTGCAGCGTCATCGTTACGGCAAAAACAGGCACCAAAGTCTTGAAGAGGAAAAGAAGCGGTAAACCATCGGGTTCGGTTGATAATTCCATTCGACCAGACAAGGCACCCCATGCTCTGGCTAACTGAGGCTCATAGGAATCTAGGATCAAAATCATAAGCGGAAATAAAAATAGATATGTCCCTACCAGATCTACAATAGCCCGCTGTTTTTTAGTGAAGTTTGCGTAAAAAATGTCAACGCGTACATGACCGCCAGAATTGAGCGCGCCAGCCGATGCAAACATGAAACAAGTGGCAAACGCATATATCCATATATCTTTTAGCCAACTGAAACTCAGGCCGAAAACATAGCGCATCAAGACGGCGGTCAGCATGCCAGCGGCCATGATAAAGCCTGCCCAACCCGCAATGTTCAGCATGGCTTTGCTCAGTCCATCAATAAGCTGAACCATACCTTTAAACTTGTCTCCAAAGTGAGGAAAAGCCAGCAAAAGCAATGGAACCAGCAGGACTGGTGACAGAACAAGGCCTACATAATGTAGGCCTTTCCCAAGGAGAAGTGCGGTATCGGACACGAATTAATTCTGAGCGTTAGCTCATTATCCTTTGGAGCGTGAGTTTAAGAAAGGACCATCTGCGACACTGCCCCATAAGGCATTTGCAGAAAGTGCTTTTTCAAAGCTCTCATAGATTTTTTTCTCAAGACCGCCGCCGCTACCGGCTTGCGCACGCACGTCTTTGGAGATTTCGTCTATGCGGTTGAGAACTTCAGGAGAGAATGTGCGTAGCTTTACATTATGCTCTTGCGTGAGTGTCTGTAGGCTTATGGAATTATTGTATGTAAATTCACCTAATGACAAATGGTTAGCTTCATTACATGCAACTCTAACTGCCTGTTGCTGCCTCGGTGTGAGGCTGTCCCATACTTTACGGTTCATACCACATGAGAGTGATGAGCCGGGCTCATGAAAGCCGGGGCCATAATAATATTCGGCCTGTTGATAGAAGCCCAAAGCAAGATCATTCCAAGGGCCAATCCATTCTGTCGCGTCTATTTGACCTGTTTGAAGCGCTTGATAAATTTCACCGCCAGCAAGTGTTTCAGCAGCTCCGCCCAATTCGCGAATAACTTGACCGCCAAGGCCGGGAATACGCATTTTAAGGCCTTTAAAGTCCTCAAGCGTGTTGACTTCCTTGCGAAACCATCCGCCCATTTGCTGTCCAGTATTTGCGCCTTGAAATGCAATAACGCCGTATTGGCCGGACAATTCTTCCCATAATTCTTGACCGCCACCAAAATCAATCCAACCCATAATTTCATTTGCGGTCATGCCCATTGGGACAGCTGTGAAAAAGTTGAATGCTTTGGATTTAGATTGCCAATAATATTCAGCACCGTGATACATGTCGGCTGCGCCGGAAGCGACATCGTCAAAAGCTTGAAGTGCGGGAGACAATTCGCCTGCTCCATACACTTTAATATCTAATTCGCCCTCAGTGAGTTCTTTTGTCCGTGCGGCGAGACGTTGAGCCGCAGTAAACAAGCCGGGTAATCCTTTGGGCCATGTTGTGACCATTGTAAGTGTGCGTTTTTTTCTAACAACTGCCGGTGCTTGCACATCATCTTTAGCGGCGGCGTTATTGCTTTCTCCACATGCGGCGAGTGCAGTGGCAGCAAGGCCGAATCCAACTCCGCCAAGAATGCCGCGCCGTGTTGACGCCATTGCTGAGCTATTTGCATTTGCTACATTATTGTTTTCTGTAGTCTTTGTTGAATCAGTCATGCGATTCCTCCCGTTTTATATCAATGAATACGTGCTAGCATTCATCGTCAAGCAGTGGACGCCAAACATCGCCTTCACAGACCTCTAAAGGTTTGTAATTGCTTTTATATCCCATTTTTTCGGAGTTTTTGACCCAATACCCCAGATAGACATATGGTAAATCCAGTTCTTGGGCGAGGCGAATATGGTCGAGCACCATAAATGTACCAAGTCCACGTGCTTTTTCATCTGGGGAATAAAAAGAGTAAACCATGGAAAGGCCGTCTCTAAGAACATCAGAAAGGGATGTCCCTGTTAGAATGCCATCATCGGAAGCATACATAGCGGGCTGTCTGTATTCAAAAACAACAGTTCTGACAGGGCTGGCATCGACCATTCCGATATAGTCACGCATGCTCATATCATTCATGCCGCCATTGTCATGACGCGAATTTAGATATCTTTTCATCAACCTAAATTGCTCATTACTTGCTGTTTTGGGACATGGCGTTCTGGCAAGGTCATCATTTTTTGATAAGACACGCCGCCAGCGTTTGGACCATTTAAATTGACGCACATCAATACGTACAGATTTACACTGCTGACAGGCCACACAAGCTGGTCGATAGGCGATAATCTGAGATCGACGAAAACCAACACGCGTTAGAGAGTCATTCAATTCAACTGAATTTGTCCCAGTTAAATTAGCAAAAATCTTCCGTTCTTTTCTGTCAGGCAGATACGGGCAAGGCTGCGAAGTCGTAATATGAAATCGCACGCTGCGCGCCACGTCTGGCGGAATAAAAAAGGTGTTATCGTGTTCTTTCATTTGGAGCCCATTATGCTCCGCTTAAGTCAAATTGCCAGCCCGCAATAAAGGTAAATACAATCCAAATTAATAAAACAAGCGGCGTTCCGAACTTGACATAATCTCCAAAGCGATAATGGCCCGGTCCCATCACCAATAAATTTGTCTGATAGGCAATCGGAGTCGCAAATGCACAATTGGATGCATAAATAACGGTGAGCACAAAAGGTGTCGGATCGAGATTGAGCTGGCGTGCTGTTGCAATGGCTATCGGCGTAAAGATAATCGCGGTCGCTGAATTTGAGAGTAGGTTCGTGACGAGCGCGATAGTAATGAACAAAATCGATAATATGGCGAGGGGGCCGTACGGCGCTGCAATGTCTACTGCTTTTTGAGCAACGAAATCGGCTGCTCCAGTGGCCTCTAGAGAGGCACCCATAGCGAGAGCTGCTCCAATAAGTAGGAATATGCGTAAATCTAAAGCCCGCGCAGCTTGGCGAACATTTAAACAACCAAAACTTATCATTGCGACAGCTCCCAATAATGAGGCGTGCAATATGTTGAGAAGACCTGTTGCTGCAAAGATAACGACGGCAAGAGCGATTAAACGCGCATAAATAGCTTTTGTCAGGTCTGGAAGGTCTGTGCGAGACCAATCCAAAAGGAGTAGATCGCGGTCCGTACGCATTTCGTCAAAGGCTTGTCGCGTGCCACATAGTAATAATGTGTCACCCGACTCCAGTCTAATTTCACCAAGGCGTGCGCGAATCATTCTTGAACGACGTTGAACACCCATAACCACAGCATCGCTGCGATTAGCATATCCCATTTGATCAATTGTTCTGGATATCAGACGAGACCCTGGTGATACGACAGCTTCTGACAATGAAAGCGGCGGTGGATTACCTGAGGCTTCATCATATTTCTCAAAACCACTGCGCCATATAGACCGTAGAAGTTTGGGTCTTCTTGATAAAACCTCTGTTAGAGATTTGCGAGTCGCTGCGACAATGATCAAATCCCCTGGCTTTAACGTAAGGTCCTCAAAAGGGGGTAGAATAGTGTCTTGACCGCGTTGGACCATGCGCACTGTCATATTGGGCAGATCTGGGAACATGCCGGCGACAGATTGTTTGCCTTCCATCGGGTGATCATGAGTAACTTCTATCTGCGCGATAAATTGCTTACCCGTACCTTTGTTGGAGCTTTCTCCCTCTGCTTCTCTACTCGGGAGCAAAATAGGGGCGAAAATTATTATGTAGGTAAGACCAACAGCCGCCAACATTAGCCCGACAGGGGTGAGTTCAAAAAAGCCTAATTCGCGTCCTTCCAGACGTAATAGGCTCTCGGCTGCAAGGAGGTTGGTCGAAGATCCAATAAGTGTGGTCATACCTGCAAGAACGGAGACAAAGCTTAATGGAATGAGAAGTTTGGAAGGGGCTGCTCCAGTGCGTCCAGCAATGGCGCTCATAATCGGCAGAAACATCACAACGACGGGCGTGTTGTTGACGAAAGCGGATGTAACAAAAACAGCCATAAATGCCGCGACCAGCGTTAATCTGGGGGCAACGGCATATGATTTTAACAATCGTTGCGAGGGGCCATCTAAGGCCCCGGTCTGAAACATACCTTGCCCGACAACTAGCAAAGCCATGATTGTTACAAGAGCAGCATTTCCAAATCCATTTAGGAGCAATTCAGGTGGGATTGGTTTCCCATCTGCTCCAACGGCAAATGGCATTGCAAACAAAAAGAGCAAACCCGTGACGATTCCAACAGAGACAAGCTCCATCGAAATGCGTTCATACATATAGAAACCTATGGCTAGAACCACGACACCAAGGCTTATCCACATGGTTAAGGCAGATGTAATCTGAGTTAGGAGCATATTTATCCCAATTGCCTCTCGAGCAGATCAATAGCTCGCAGGACACTAAAAGCCTCTACAAAATAAATGTCTAGTAAGTCGTGAGGCTTATTATAGAGAATGGTTGCTTGGAAGCACAGGAGATTCTCTCAATAGGACGATTGAAATTCGACGATTTCCTGGCAAGTCAGGGTCGTCTGGATAAAGAGGCTCTGAGCCAGCCTTTCCCGAGACTTGATAAATGCGATCAGCATCTAGACCTGAACTTTCTAGAATACTGCGGGCTGAATTGGCGCGATCAGAAGATAATTGCCAATTAGAATAACCCTCTACGCCTGTGGGAAGGTCGCCTGTGTGACCAGAAATTGATACACGATTTGGCAATTTCATAATCACTTGAGACACGGCTGCCAGAATTTTTTCTGCGCGGGGCAGTGGTTTTGCTGATGCAGCAGCAAACATGGCGCGGCCTTCTTGATCGACGATCTGAATGCGCATGCCTTCAGGTGTTTGGTCAATCACGAGGTGTTTGGAAAGCGCAGCAAGGTCAGGCATGTCTTGCATAGCTTGTCTTAAGCTCTGTTCGGCGCGCTCAAATTCTGCTTGTTCACGCATGGCAATGGCTTTGCTCATCGCACTTTGAGAAACTTCTTTGCTTTTATTTGTTTCGTTTGACGGTGTTCCAGCATTTTTTGTCGAGGTTCGGCGTTTGGAAGCTGTTTGCTTGCTCTCTGGCATTGGACGATTGGTTCCACCCGAACGCGCTCCATCATCCTGAAAGCTTGTCCCGCCCAGCATACCGTCAGATCCTTGCCGTGATTTTGAAACGCTTGCAGGCGCGAAATAGTCAGCAATACCGCGTTTCTGGTCCGGTGATGTGGTGTTGATCAGCCACATGAGCAGGAAAAACGCCATCATCGCTGTCACGAAGTCAGCATAGGCCACTTTCCAGGCACCACCATGATGGCCGCCACCTGAAACTTTTTTGACCTTCTTGATAACGATGGGTCTGTTGTCAGCCATGCGTTTTGTCTCTCACCTCGTCAAAATGCGTGTATTTAGGGAAATTAGGCAATTATGGTTAAGGCGAAGTGCATGAATTAGGTGGAATAGACAAAAAATAGTGAGAAATAGTATCAAAATACTATCGACTCCATTGAGCCTAGCTCTGGTAAAAATGCTGAACTTGTCATGATATACTGTCGAAATAGTGCTGATTTATTGGAGGTTATGTGATGACAAAGTGTGCATTTTTGGGGTTAGGCGTCATGGGTGGACCTATGGCGGGATGGCTCGCCACAAAAGGTCATTCTGTGACCGTCTGGAATAGATCCATCACCAAAGCAGATGCGTGGGCGTTAAAATATAAAGGCCTTGCTTGTGCAACACCGCTAGATGCAATTCAGGATGCAGAGTTTGTCATGATGTGTCTGGGAGATGACCCTGATGTGGACGCGGTGTTTGAGCAAATCGAAACCGGCATCAAGCCGGGCATGATTGTGATTGATCACACAACAACATCCGCAGACCTTGCAAAGAGGATATCCGATAAATGTTCAGCTAAAGGCGCTCATTTTATTGATGGTCCAGTTTCTGGCGGTGAAGCAGGCGCGGTGAATGGAAAGCTGACGGTTATGGCAGGCGCTGATCAAGCTGTGTTTGAAAAAGTCGTTCCAGTGATGCAAGCCTATGCCGCTACGATTACGCGCATTGGCGAGGTTGGCACTGGTCAGCTAGCAAAATCAGTCAATCAGATTTGTATTGCAGGTGTGCTGCAAGGCTTGGCCGAAGGGCTGCACTTTGCCATGAAGCATGACCTTGATACAGATCAAGTTCTTAAAGCGGTTTCAGGTGGATCAGCTCAGTCTTGGCAGATGGAAAATCGCGGCAAGACAATGGTTGCCGGCGAATATGAATTTGGATTCGCCGTGGATTGGTTGCGCAAAGATCTTCGTATTGCGTTGGATGCTGCTCGTAAATCGGGTGCGAGCTTGCCTGTCACGGCTGTGATTGATCAATTTTATTCTGATGTGCAGAAAAAGGGTGGTGGACGTTGGGATAGCTCCAGTCTATTGACGCGTCTCAATACTGATAGCGATATCATAAAGGACAAATAATGAGCTTCGAAATTTTTGAAAACAAAATAGACCTTGTCGAACGTGCTTATGAAATCGTTTATGAAGCACTTGATGTCGGTCTCGCTCAGAATGGAAGCGCAAGTTTGATGTGTTCGGGCGGATCTACACCCGGTCCATTGTATGAGCAGCTTTCAAGCTCAGACTTGGATTGGTCAAACATCAATGTTGGTCTCGTGGATGATCGATGGGTTGCGCCAGATCATGATCGTTCCAATGAGAAATTGCTTCGCAATACGCTATTGAAGAATGCAGGGGCTGCGGCGCGTTTTTTTCCTATGTATGTTGAAGGTAAAAGCGCAAAAGAGGCCGTAGACCAGCGCGGTGAAGAATTTGCGACAATCTCGCTGCCATTGGATGTGGTTATCTTGGGGATGGGGCCAGATGGTCATTCATTGTCTTGGTTTCCCAATGCAGACGGTCTTGCTGAGGCGACAGATCCAGATAATGAATCGCTTATTGCTGCTGTTATGGCCAATCGCTCAAAAGTGACGGGTGATGAGCTAGAACGCATGACACTGACCTATAAAGCCATCGCGCAATCCAGCACCGTTATTTTGATGATGACAGGCGCTGATAAACGCGAAGTCTTTGAAAGTGATGATCAATCCCTTCCGATAAAAACCCTACAAAAAGCTGCTGGTGACCGCCTCATCGTGCTTTGGGCTGCTTAGTTCCAATGACCAAATAGCGAGCAGATGCGTGTCATTTATCACGCATTTGCCGCAAATTTGGCATCAAAACTGCATTAATTTATTCCATATTTAACGAAACTATCCCACACTTTCATACAGTGTGGTGGAAGTTTTGTCTTAAAATCTGGCTCTAGTGTCCGGACGATTTCGCACGTCTATCGCGACCTATCCCCCTGATCACAACCTTGTAACATATGCTTTTTTCGCTTTGGAAATTTGCATTTTGCCCTCATGATTCAGACGTAACGAGTTTTGTCTGAACAGGAGGCGTCATGCCGAAAGTGCTTCAGGTTGGAACTTCCGGGCCTTTTGGGTCTGGTCGAAACATTACCCGCCTTAGAGGGCGACGGTCTCGTTACCATACAACCCAAATTCAAAATCTAACTCTAATGACGGAGCGAACAGCATGAGCGAACTTTTTGACTCTTACACACGCGCCTTTGAAGCCCGTCGCGAAACAGTTATGAGCCTCCAAGACTATCTGGAGGGCTGCAAAAGCGACCCATTAATGTATGCCGGACCACATGAGAGATTACTGGCGGCCATTGGTGAGCCAGAAATGGTGGATACTTCCAAAGACCCGCGTTTGGGTCGAATATTTATGAATAGAACTATCCGCGTTTACCCAGCCTTTAAAGAATTTTACGGCATGGAAGAAACCATTGAACGCATTGTGGCGTTTTTCCGCCAAGGTGCGCAGGGTTTAGAAGAACGCAAACAGATCCTTTATCTCCTTGGCCCTGTGGGGGGTGGTAAATCCTCATTGGCTGAACGCGTAAAATCATTGATGGAAGAAAATCCAGTTTACGTGTTGAAAGCAGGCGATGATGTGTCACCGATTTTTGAAAGTCCGCTTGGACTTTTCGAAGCCGATACCTATGGCGAACAGCTTGAAAAAGAATACAATATTCCCAAACGTCGTTTAAATGGCTTGATGAGCCCTTGGGCTTTAAAACGCCTCGATGAATTTGGCGGTGATATCACCAAATTTAAAGTCGCTAAGCTAATGCCATCGCGTTTGCGTCAGGTGGCGATCGCTAAAACTGAGCCGGGTGATGAAAACAACCAAGATGTGTCTTCCTTGGTCGGAAAGGTGGATATTCGCCAGCTGGAGTTCCACTCACAAGATGACCCAGATGCATATTCATATTCAGGTGGTTTGAACCGCGCCAATCAAGGTGTGCTTGAATTTGTTGAGATGTTTAAAGCACCCATCAAAATGCTGCACCCTTTGCTGACTGCCACCCAAGAAAGCAATTATGTGGGGTCTGAAAATATCGGCGCGATACCCTATACCGGTATTGTGATGGCGCACTCCAATGAAAGCGAGTGGAAATCCTTTAAAAACAACAAAACCAATGAAGCCTTTATCGACCGTATCTATGTGATCAAAGTGCCTTATTGTTTGCGCGTTGAAGAAGAGGTGAAAATCTACGAAAAACTTGTGGCCAGTTCCGAACTTTCCGAAGCGCCATGTGCACCCGGAACGCTTGAAATGCTGGCGCAGTGTTCCGTGCTTTCGCGTTTGAAATCTCACGAAAATTCAACGCCATATGCAAAAATGCGCGTTTATGACGGCGATAGCTTAAAAGATGTCGACCCTAAAGCGCGCACCATGCAAGAATATAAGGATGTTGCCGGTGTTGACGAGGGGATGAATGGCATCTCCACACGGTTTGCTTTCAAGGCTCTATCAGCGACCTTCAACCATGACACAGAAGAAGTGGCGGCTGATCCCGTCCACCTTATGTATGTGCTGGAACAATCCATAAAACGAGAGCAATTTCCCGAAGAAGTCGAGAGCGCATATCTAAGCTATATCAAAGGTGAGCTAGCGCCGCGTTATGCCGAATTTATCGGCCATGAAATCCAAAAAGCCTATCTTGAAAGCTATCATGATTATGGGCAAAACCTGTTTGATCGCTATGTCGATTACGCAGATGCATGGATTGAAGATCAGGACTTTAAAGACCCTGATACCGGTCAATTATTAGATCGCGAATCACTCAACCAAGAGCTTTCTAAAATTGAGAAACCAGCCGGAATTGCCAACCCGAAAGACTTCAGAAATGAAGTGGTGAAATTCTCATTGCGGACACGTGCGAATAATTCAGGCGAGAACCCAAGCTGGACCTCCTATGAGAAAATCCGAGAAGTGATCGAGCGGCGTATGTTTGCGCAGGTTGAAGAATTGCTTCCGGTTATTTCTTTTGGTTCCAAAAAAGACTCTGACAGCGAGAAAAAGCACGACGAGTTTGTCGATCGCATGATCGAGCGCGGATATACAGGACGTCAGGTTAGACGACTTGTCGAATGGTATATGCGCGTCAGACAGGCGGGGTAGTCGCACATGCACATTATTGACCGACGACGTGAAGGGGGCAAAAGCCTTACCAACCGACAACGGTTTTTAAAGCGTTCAAAAGCGCTTGTAAAAAAAGCAGTAAAAGATGCCTCCAGTGGGCGCTCTATCAAAGATGCAGGCAAGGGCGGGGATATTATTATCCCCGCTGACGGCGTCCACGAACCGTCTTTGCGCAAAGGACGAGAAGGCGGTCGGCGCGAACGTGTCATGCCGGGAAATAAGGAATTTCTCGAAGGTGACCGCATTGAACGCCCTGAAGATGGGCAAGGACGGGGCAATAAAGCATCTGATTCAGGTGAGGGCGAGGATGACTACACATTCAACCTGTCCAGCGAAGAATTTATGGAGCTTTTCCTAGAAGACCTTGAATTGCCAGATTTGGCAAAGCGTCAGGTAATGGGTGTTGAAGATGTGATCCCTGAACGCGCTGGATTTCAATCTGCTGGCTCACCTTCAGCCATTGCGATTGGCCGGACAATGCGCAATTCCATGTCGCGGCGGGTGGCGTTGCGCCGCCCACGTGATGAGGAGATCGAGGCTGCCCAATCAGCAATTGCAAAACTGATCACTGATGAAGCGCCCGCCGCTAAAATCAAAACAGCTGAGGAAAAACTCGCCACGCTAAATCGGCGCCGTAAATTTATTCCCTTCATTGATCCTTTGGATGTGAAATATCGCAGGTTTGAAGGGGTTCCTCAGCCTGTCGCGCGCGCTGTGATGTTCTGTTTGATGGATGTGTCTGGGTCTATGGATGACCACATGAAAGATTTAGCCAAGCGTTTTTACAGCCTGCTCTATCTATTCCTGAAAACACGCTATAGCCGCGTGGAAGTGGTGTTTATCCGTCATACGCATGAAGCAAAAGAAGTCGACGAGCAGACATTCTTCTATAGCCGAGAAAGCGGCGGCACGATCGTCTCTACAGCTTTAGATCAGATGTTTGACATCATCCGTGAGCGCTATCCTGCCGATCAATGGAATATCTATGCAGCACAGGCATCTGATGGTGATAATCTGCCGTCGGATAACCTGAAAACAATCACCATGTTGCAAGATACAATTCTGCCGCTCTGCCAATATTACGCCTATCTGGAAGTTGGCAATGAGGATCAACAACGCTTTCGTATGTCGGGTGATGATGAGACGGGCTTATGGCGCGCATATCATCATCTCGTTGAATCGGGCGGCGCGGTCGAGATGCGAAAAGTAAAGCATAGGCGGGAGATTTTCCCTGTATTCGCCGAGCTATTTAAAAAACGTGAAACGGCCAAAGCATCCGCGTAAATTAATGAAAACCAGAAAGTGTGAGGCATGACATGACCACACAAACAAAGACAAAAAAGAAGAAACAAAAACCCCAACCTATCGCGGGTGAAAACCTGCTGTTTACGGGTGCAGACTGGGATGCCCCGCTGATCGATAAAGTTTATAATGCCATCGAAGACATCGCGATTGGCGAGATGAAGCTTGATCCCTATCCCAGCCAGATCGAAGTCATCACATCTGAGCAAATGCTCGATGCCTATGCCTCCACAGGCATGCCGTTATTTTATCATCATTGGAGCTTTGGCAAGCAATACGCCTATAATGAGAGCATGTATCGCAAAGGTTTTCAGGGCTTAGCTTATGAAATCGTGATCAATTCCGATCCGTGTGTGTGCTATATTATGGAAGAAAACTCCGCCACCATGCAGACATTGGTGATCGCGCACGCAGCCTTTGGGCATTCGCATTTCTTCAAGAATAATTATGTCTTCCAGCAATGGACGGATGCAAGCGGCATTATTGATTATCTGGCCTTTGCCAAAGCCTATATTGCCAAATGCGAAGATAAATACGGACCTGATGCCGTCGAGCGGATGATTGATGCCGCCCATGCCCTGCAATCACATGGCATTCATCGCTATCCCAAAAAACGCCAAGCTAGCCTGGCCGAAGAAGCCGACCGTGAGCGCGTGCGCCGCGAGCATGGCGAAGCCCTGTTCAATGATTTATGGCGCACAGTCCCCGAAGGCGAAGAAAAGAAGGTCAGCCCCGATGAGGCAATGCTCGCCAAACAGCGTGAAATCCTTGGCTTACCCGAAGAAAACATATTGTATTTCTTGGAAAAAACAGCGCCCAAACTTGCCCCTTGGCAGCGCGAAATCATCCGCATTGTTCGCCTCATCGCGCAGTATTTCTATCCCCAACGCCAGACCAAAATGATGAATGAGGGCTGCGCCACCTATACCCATCATCGCATCATGACGCGCCTTCACGAAAAAGGGCAAATCTCAGACGGTCAGTTTATGGAATTTCTGCATTCGCATTCCGGCGTGGTGATGCAGCCCGACTTTGACGATCGCCGCTTTAACGGCATCAATCCTTATGCGCTGGGCTTTGCCATGTGTGAGGATATTGAGCGCATATGTAATGAACCAAGCCAAGAAGATTTGGAATGGTTTCCCGATATTGCCGGCAAGGGCAATCATATGGATGTGCTCAAAGATATCTGGGCCAATTTCCGCGATGAAAGCTTTGTGCTGCAATTTTTATCGCCCCACCTTATCCGAAAAATGGGCCTATTTCATATCGTCGATGATAGTGATGAAGAGGAAATTGAAGTTGCGGCCATCCATGATGAGCGCGGCTATCTAAAAGTGCGCAGGGCGCTCTCGCGTGATTATGATGTCTCGCGATCAGACGCCAATATCCAAGTCTCAGACGTAGACCTCGCCGGCGATCGCTGTCTAAACCTCACCCATTATGTCTCTGAAGGCGTCCTCTTGGATGAGAATGACACATGGCGCGTCTTGCGACACCTCGCCAACCTCTGGGGCTATCCCGTCTCCCTCAAAGAAGTCGACCCCGACGGCAAAATCATGGAAATGTATGAGTTAGAACCAGAAGATGCGATGGGGTAGAGAGTGGCGCTCCTCTGCTAAGGGAGTATGCATAGGGGGGAAGTATGACATACGCGCTGTATATTATGGCATCTAAGCCATATGGAACGCTCTATATTGGTGTTACCAATTCTTTGCAGCGGCGTATTTGGGAACATAAACAAGGCATTGGCTGCACGTTCACGGCCAAACACAATATCAAAACTTTCGTGTGGTTTGAAATGTTCGATAACATCGAAACAGCCATCGCACAGGAAAAACGCATGAAAAAGTGGAAGCGTGATTGGAAAATTAATTTGATCGAACGCAATAATCCCCATTGGCAGGATTTGTTTGACTCTATTGGGCATTCCTGAGCGGACCTTCCACGGATATGGTTTTGCTTTTTGTTCCTGCCAGTATAGTGCTTGTTTAGCTTGCAAGCTTCTCCACTGTCATTCCGGTTTCGAGACTTGTCGAGAAGACCGGAACCCATGTTTCAGCAATAGGAATGTTGATGGATAGGCCCCGCAATAAATGCGGGGTGACAACTCCAGATCACACGGAAAAGGCAAGAGTAAACCGAACTGTTTAAAAGCGGTTTCTTTTCAATCTTATCCCATCCCACACAAAGCCCTTCATAATCCTTGCTATCCATCTCATGAGGGCGGCGCGCGACCTAGTGTCGGGGTGGAGGAGTGAACTTGCCAAACCAGTCTTTGCAGGGGTGTAAAGATATAGGTGGCGGGGCCGGAGAGAGGACCATGAAGTCCACGAGGCTATGCCTGCCTCTCCTAGCAGTCTTGGAATAGACGAAAATCACTCTACGAGGCGTGCTTTCGGGCCGCATTATCAGCTGACCAGCTTGGGTCAGCACACTTTAGCTGCCAGAATGTGCGCCTCGCGCCGTTATCGGCAAAGCAATCCTTTATACCTTCGCATGCAGCGCATGGCGGGGATATTTTTGTAGCCAAAGAAAAGGCCGCAACACATATGTGCAGCGGCCTTAAATTGTTACGCTTTAGCGCTGAAGCTAGATTGGCATTTGCGGGCAAACGAGGAATTTCTCGCCTGTTTTTTTGGCGTCATAGCGGCGCACAGTGTCGGCATCTAGCATATCTGTCAGCGAGAGTTCATCCGTATATGAACTTGCAAATGTAGTTGTCAGTTCTTTGGCCACGCGAGAACGTAAACGTACAGCAACCTCCATGCCGGCTTTAGCAAGGAAGTTTGGCAATAACCAGCCGCCCACGCCCCATGCCATGCCGTATCCGCGTGATAATGTGGTTTGGGATGTGTCTAGGCCGCCATAAAGGTAAACTTGCTTATGCTTTACTGACCCGTAAATGCTGTAAGCGCCCGGTGTGCGGGCGGCGGCAGCTTCCATTGCTGATAGGATGTTGGAGGCAAGATGTCCGCCGCCTGTCGCATCAAAAGCCAGTGTTGCGCCCGTTTCGTGAATCGCATCCACAAGATCTTTCATGAAAGTATCTTTGCTGGAATTGATGATGTATTTTGCGCCTAGATCACGCAGGATTTGCTCTTGCTCATCCTTGCGCACAATATTGACGAGTTCGACACCATCCGCCTGACAGATGCGGTTTAGCATTTGCCCAAGGTTTGATGCGGCGGCTGTGTGAACCAAAGCTGTGTGGCCTTCCATACGCATGGTCTCAACCATGGACAGGGCGGTGAGCGGATTTACAAAGCTTGATGCGCCTTCTTTGGCTGTATTGCCTTCAAGAAGGGGTAAGCAGTTCATGGCGTCAACGATTTGATATTGCGCATACATGCCGCCGCCCATTGCGGCGACTGTCTTGCCCATCAGGCTTTGCGCATAATCGCTTGCTCCCGCAGCGACGACAACGCCCGCGCCTTCATTTCCGATTGGCAGCGCCTGATCAATACGGGCTTTGAGAGCTGGCATGATTTGCGGCGCGATTGGTGCTGTTAGCACGCGGTCTGCTCCATCGCCCGTTGAACTTGCTTTTGAACTATCAGACAGGCCAAGCATCACTGCTATATCAGAAGGGTTGATCGGTGTGGCTTCAATGCGAATAACGACCTGATTATCTTTTGGGGTCGGCATTTCTTTTTCAACGAGGTTCATCTTAAGCTCGCCGTCAGCTGTAACTGTTGAACGCATTTGAAGATAGTTAGATGGTAGTGACATGATTACTCCCCATGTTTGGCTTGATTGCTGCACCTCATCGGGTGCTATTATATTTATTGTGCTTTTGCGTAGGCGTACTCGCCGCCTTTTTTGAGTGCGGCTTGGTAGGCAGGGCGCGCGTGAATTTTCGCGACGAAGTCTTGTATAACTTGTGGAATAGCTTGCGGTGAGCGTGAAGTCAGCGCTTCGAGTGGGAAACTCATCATGATGTCGGCAGCTGTAAACTCAGAGCCAGCAAACCATTGGTTTTTGGTCAGGGCCTGCGACCAGTATCCGACATGATTTGCAATTTGCGGTGTCACATAGCTTTTTATGGCTTTATTGCTGACCATGCGCACAAGCGGTCTCATAAGTGGATTTACGTTTAAGGGTAGGCGGTCAAATACAAGCTTCATCAGCAAAGGCGGCATGGCAGAGCCTTCGGCATAATGAATCCAATGATTCATCGAACGCCCTTCGGATGTGTCCATGCTCGGGTTTAATGGGCCTTTGCCATATATGTGTAATAGATAGTCAAAAATCGCGCCTGTTTCTGCGATTTTGCGACCTTCATGTTCAAGAATGGGTGATTTGCCGAGAGGGTGGACCGATTTTAGGTCTGCCGGTGCCAGCATAGTTATTTCATCGCGCTGATAGAATTTGATCTGATATGTAAATTGAAGTTCTTCCATCAGCCACAAGACGCGCTGTGATCTGGAATTATTTAGATGGTGGATGGTAAACACAGGCAGTCCTCATAGGTTTTAGGTATAAAACAGAGTTAGGTGCCTAATAGCATGTCTGCAAGCATTAAACAGCGTGTCGCGAGGTTAGGTTTTGAGGTGAAAAATCCAATTTTGGCCGCCAAGACAGTATGATTTTTGAAAGCAATCTGCTGTTTTGATTTTGTGTATATGTATGTAATGTATTGATTAGTATGAATAAAAATTATCTGCGGTAAGTGTAAAAATGACCGATCAGAAACCTCTGATCAGTCGTTGAAATATTTTTACAAATGTACCAATTATCTGGGTGTCGCTTTTGGGGATGAAAGCTTATTTAAGCATTTGTGCTAGTTTATCAGCGTTGTATGTGATTATTCCAGATGCACCTGCACGTTTGAATGCTGACGTAATTTCAACAATTGCGCGATCTTCATCTATCCAACCGCGCTGCGCCGATGCTTGAATGGCTGCGTATTCTCCAGACACATGGAAAACAAGCGTAGGTACATGTAGTTCTTTGGAAATACGCTGAACGATATCAAGATAAGGTAGGCCGGGTTTGACCATGACCATATCAGCGCCTTCCTCAATATCCATCGCGACTTCACGAATGGCTTCATCGGAATTACCAAAATCCATCTGATATGTTTTTTTATCGCTCTTTAAAACAGTCGCTGAACCCACAGCTTCTCGATAGGGACCATAAAAAGCAGATGCATATTTGGCAGCATAAGATAGAATAAGTGTGTTTGTGTGCCCTGCAGCTTCCAGACCTTTGCGGATAGCACCAATGCGCCCATCCATCATGTCAGACGGGGCAACCACATCTGCACCTGCTTCGGCCTGAACGATGGCTTGTTTGACCAGAAGTTCTGTTGTTTCGTCATTTAAGACATAGCCAGTTTCATCTATCAGGCCGTCATGACCGTGCGATGTAAAAGGATCCAGCGCGACATCACAGATAATACCAACGTCTGGCGCAGCTGCTTTCATCGCGCGTATTGCTTCAGGTATTAAGCCTTTTGGGTTTAGCGCTTCGCTGCCTGTTTCGTCTTTTTTGCTAGGATCAATATTGGGGAACATAGCAATTGCAGGAATACCAAGATCTTGTGCACGTCGTGCAGCCTTTGCGGCTTCCTCAATATTTAGTCTCTCTACGCCGGGCATTGCAGTGATAGGAATGCGAGGTGTATCTCCGTCATGAACAATCATCGACCAGACAAGATCATCCACTGTTGGGCGGGTTTCTCTGGTGAGGCGGCGTACCCAATCAGCTTGGCGGGTGCGGCGAAGACGTGTAGCTGGGAAGGCCATGAATGGGACCTTTTCTTTTCAGGTATGAGACAGATTTTACGGCATGAAACTTAGAAAAATAGTCGTTTCACAGACTTATGCATGAAGCAACGTTTGGAAATGTCCATTGTGGCAGTTTGTAGCTGTTCAAGTTCCAATTGCCATGGGGTTAGTTTTTTGCGTGGAATTTCTTTAAAGCCCAGGCCTCTGTAGAATTTTCCATTCCACGCAACGTCCCTAAATGTTGAGAGGGAGAGTGATTTATAATTGTGCTCTCTGGCTGCCTGAATTGTCTTGTTTACAAGTTCCCGACCAATGCCTCGCTGCCCGTATTGAGGAAGAACTGATACTTGATCCAAATATAAGGAACCAGGTTTGTGTGAACACAACGCAAATCCAATAGGTGTGTCTTTGATGTCAGTTGCTACCCAAAGCAGTCTGTCTCCAAGCCCTCTTCTCAAGTTTTCCTCCGGGATAAGTGGGGCGCGCTTGATATTAGGTCCAAAGTCTATCAGGCCGGTTCCTTCAAATAATTCACATGATTTCAAGTCTATCTGTTGAAGGTCTGTGACTTCGTCAGATCGTGCATATCGAATGCGGTAAATGCTTTGTGAAGGAAGTGAGGAGTTTTTCATGTACGAAAGAAGGATATAAAATTATTATCAAGCTATGAATTTTAGTGTTTGAGTAGGCATTATCAACATTAAGGTTTGGCTGTAAGAGTTGAAAAGTATTTGCTTTTCTGTATGAGAAATGTAGGCGAGATGACATGATATTAGGCATCCGGTCTAAAAAGTATAGTAAATTGGCTTTTGCGTAATGACTTGAGACTCCCATCCCTTGAAAAGCTGTGTATGTGAGTGGTTGAAGTCGCGTGATTGGAAAGTTGAGTAGTCAGGTGCTTATTGAATTTAAAATAGGTTTTGATAACACTGATTCACTTATGATTTTCGGTGGTTTGATTGGTGTATTGGTCGCAATGGTAATTTCGGCCTTGATGTTGTTATTGTCCCGTCAACTTCGTGGCTTTCTTTTATACGGCATACTTCTCGCCTTTTCGGGGGGCGCGGTCTTCGTTTCTACTGCACTAGGTTCTGGTGTTCTTCCGGGTGATACAGGACAAACGCAAATTGTATTTGATGCTATTCGCTTGGTGTCATTTTTATTCTGCGTGATTGCAGGTGGCTTTATGCTCACCAAAAGATCTCAATGGATTGTTGGTCTCTATTTGCTTCAGTTTATAACCGAGATGTATTCATTGTCAGTTTCTGAGTATGTTGTGCCGGTTTGGATAAGTGCATTTGACGCGATGTTTTTCATTTTTGTGGGCTGTTCCGCATTCATCTTGCTTCGGCCTGCACGTCGATCCATATTTGACGATTAGAGCAAATTAATCTTTACAACAGCTGGAAACATAATTTGTACAGGCTGTTCAAGATGCTTGAACTGACCAGTTAGCGAGAGAATATGAACAATCAAGATGTCATTATTCGTCAGAGCGGACCTGTTGGCCACATTACCCTGAACCGTCCTCAAGCATTGCATGCTTTAAATACGATGATGTGCGCTCAGATTTCAAACGCGCTTTCAGATTGGAAAATAAACAATGAGGTTAAGCTCATTGTTATTGATCATGCAGAAGGTACGCGTGGCTTTTGTGCTGGCGGCGATATTAAGCCGATGGCCGAGTCTGGCCAAGGGGACGGCGTGGATGTTCGGGTGTTCTTCGAAACGGAATATCGGATGAATGTGCAGTTATTTGAATATCCAAAACCCATTGTCACCTTTATCGACGGCATAACAATGGGTGGCGGTGTTGGCTTAAGCGTTCATGGCAGTCATTCTATTGCAACTGAAAACACAGTTTTTGCTATGCCAGAAACAGGTATTGGTTTGTTTCCAGACGTGGGCGGCGGCTGGTTCTTGCCGCGTTTAGGGGGCGGATTAGGTCAGTGGCTCGGATTGACGGGAGCACGTTTAAAAGGTGCTGATGTTGCCGCTGCAGGCATTGCCACACACTATGTTGAAGAAAAAGTGCTTGCAGCAGTCAAAGACATGGTGATGTTGGGTGATATTGAAACACTCGAGGCGATGGAGTGGGAAGCTTATGGATCTTTTGTCAAACAGCTAGAAACCATCACAAAGTGTTTTGACAAAGAAACTGTTGAAGACGTGTTTGCAGCGTTGGAAGAAGATGGCAGCGAATGGGCACTCAAACAATTATCCATTATGAAGACAAAATGCCCTTTCTCATTGAAGGTGACTTTACGCCAGATGATCGAAGGTGAAAAACTGGCTAGTTTCCGCGAAACTATGCTGATGGAATTCCGGTTAGCAAATCGTGCTGTGCGCCGGGCTGATTTTGCAGAAGGTGTAAGGGCGGTCGTTATTGATAAAGACAATGCGCCTCAATGGAATCCTGCAACACTTGCTGATGTTGATGAGATTGAACTTGATGAAATGTTTGCGCCTTTGAAAAGTGGGGATCTAACCTTCATATAAGGTTTTAAGAATGTGATGGTTTTCAATAAATCACATGTTTCTATAAAATATTCTGCGATTTTTATGGAATTAATTTGACAAAAATTGCTAGAAAGTTTCGATTCGTTCTTTAGCATTAGCATTTTGTTAGAATCATTCGTTTAGCTTCAAAACCAGCCAATAATAACAAAATGTATAGTGGTGATGGTGATGATGATTGAAGCTAGCGCATCTAAAATGGATGCGAATGATACGATTGAATATTCTTTCTTGAGTTCTTTGTCTCTTTTAGAGCAAGCGCACAGACGTTTACATGATGTCGTGAAAGACAATTTAGAGCGTTCTGGTGAGCGCTATTTGACAGGCGTGCAAGCGCTTCTTCTTTATGAAATTGGTGAAGGTGAAACACCTGCAAGCACATTGCGTGCTCGTGGTGCATTCGCAGGTACATCAATGTCCTATAATGTGAAGAAATTGCAAGAAGGTGGATATCTTGTTCAGACACGTTCTGACGATGACCGTCGCACAGTCTTGTTGAAATTGACCGAAAGTGGTCTGGATGTTCGCAGTAAAGTTGCTTCATTGTTTGATCGTCAAGCACAAGCACTTGAGCCAACAGCATCTGTTCGCAACGATGATTTGCAGCACATGAACAAAACAATTTCACGTCTAGAGCGTTTCTGGTCTGATCAGATCCGCTACCGTCTCTAATATTTAGACAAAATTAAAGTTAAAACGGGCGTTAAATCAGTTGTTTAACTGGTTTTGAGGGGCACCTGTAAAGAAGAGCGCAATATCATTAGGTATTGCGCTTTTCTTATATGGTATGCTGGTGATTGTCTTTGACACGTCGCCGTATCTATTTGTTAATCCTTGCGAAGAGATATTGGCATATCTATATGGATATATTGTTGGGCTGCGACGATTGCGCAGTTTCCTTTTTTTATAAATCGGATTAATCCTTCACTATAACAACGCACCCGGATGAATTCGCTCTGGATGAAAGTGCGTCCTTTGAATATGCTGCACCAAGCTGGGAGCGCAGAAAAATGAGACACCTGCAAGCCTTTGAGGATGCGCTAAATTCAATCAGATCTGAAGGCCGCTACCGGGTCTTTATCGATTTGAAACGTCACCGTGGTGAATTTCCCCGCGCATCTGCACGTTATGAAGATGGCCGCGAGCAGGATGTCATTGTTTGGTGTTCAAATGACTATCTAGGCATGGGACAAGATTCCGATGTTCTAGATGGGATGCATGAAGCGATTGATAGCTTTGGTGCAGGTTCTGGTGGAACACGCAATATATCTGGAACAACGCGTTATCATGTTGATCTTGAAAAAGAGCTAGCCGATTTGCACGGTAAAGAAGGCGCTTTACTCTTTACATCTGGTTATGTGTCCAATGAAGCGACATTATCAACCATCGCCAAGATTTTACCGGACGTTATTATTTATTCAGATGCACTAAACCATGCTTCCATGATTGAAGGTATTCGTCGCTCATCCTGTGCGCGTCGTGTTTTTCGTCATAATGACATGGATCATTTGCGTGCATTGATGGCGAATGACCCCGCAGATGCACCAAAGCTTATTGCTTTTGAGAGCGTCTATTCAATGGATGGTGATATCGCACCGATAGAAGAAATTTGTGATATTGCCGATGAGTTCGAAGCTCTGACATATATCGATGAAGTTCACGCAGTTGGCTTATATGGCGAGCAGGGCGGCGGTGTTTCTGAACGTGATGACCTAGCCAGCCGTATTGATATTATTGAAGGTACGCTAGCCAAAGGGTTTGGCGTGATGGGTGGCTATATCACCGGCAAAACTGCGGTGATTGATGCTATTCGTTCAATGGCTCCAGGGTTCATTTTTACAACATCTACATGTCCAGTGCTTGCTGCTGGTGCGCTTACTTCAATTCGTAAACTACGTTCTGAAGAAGGTCGTAATTTACGCAATCGTCACCAAGCGGCTGCGGCCATGCTCAAGCAAAAATTTAAAGATGCAAAACTGCCATTGATGGAATCAGAAACACATATCGTTCCTTTGTTGGTGGCAGATCCTGAGCGTTGTAAGGCTTTATCCGATACTTTGCTTCATGATTTTGGCATTTATGTTCAGCCAATCAATTATCCAACTGTGCCTAAGGGTACAGAGCGCCTAAGATTTACACCGTCTCCAAATCACACTGAAGAGATGATGGATGAACTTGTTGCTGCATTGTTGGCAATTTGGGCGCAATTGGGATTAGAGCGCGTCGCGTAAACGGTTCGGAATCTATATTTCTACCTATCTCAGAGCAGAAATAATCTTGTTTGTATTTGTCCCATTTGGCCAATAGCGTTATTGTGACGGGTATGAGCAAAACGGGCCAAATATATTTAGAGTTTGCACGTGTCGGCAACGCTATGGAAGTTCGAGCAATAGATGCATTGGACGGCCTTGAAGTGTCTTTTATGGCACCGGTAAACACGCCTGAAGCTGAAATTACACTGATTTCCCGTCAAAAACTTGCATATGTACGGAAAAGGCAAGCAGAAAATCGCGCAAAACAAGAAGCTCAGGAAGCAGCTAAAAAGCCAGATAATCGTCGCGGAATTATTGTTTAGTGCGAAATGAAAATGCCGACCCAATGAATAATCGGATCGGCATTTGACGGTTATGCATATTTGATTCGGATTTTAGGACTTTCGACCACCTTTTCCGAGACCGATTTTTTTCGCAAATTCAGAACGTCTTGCGGTGTAGCTTGGGGCCACCATGGGATAATCGGATGGTAATCCCCAGCGCCGGCGGTATTCATCGGGTGACATATCGTAGCGGGATCTTAGATAACGTTTCAGCATTTTCAGCTTTTTGCCATCTTCGAGACAAACAATATATTCTTCAGTAATAGATTTGCTGGCGGGAACAGCTGG
>JGI2924J29684_1077817_pt1 | contig 22904 bp, 26 predicted proteins | sample BenlonsequencITS_FD_29684 | JGI IMG/M metagenome (IMG submission 29684)
CAAACTAATTAGTTTGGGTTGAGTTATTTCTAAATATAATTGAAACCCCAGATAAGAATATACACTAGTATGATTACATAAAGTATCATCTGGAATATGGTCAGGGGGAGACTCTTTCTGTATTTATAGTACTGTGACATGTTTTATCTTCCTTTCCCCTTTGTGTCTTCGGCTATTTCCCTGATTCAAGTCTTTCTAATTCCAACGGGTGGTCTTCTTCCATTTCTTCTCTAGACATGGTCCCTTTGTACCAAACATGGTTCATCGGAAAGAACCTGGGGCTAAAGTGAGAGTTGAAAAAGTGCCATATAAATATAGCGCTGATGGCCAGAATTGCTTCGTCTGTATGTGCATACCTAGCTGAATCTATTACCCACCTGGGTATGTACTGGGTAAATATCTCCGGAAACCACATCATTAATCCTGATCCGCCCATAATCGCCATACCCCAGAAGACGGCCCAGTAGTCAAATTTTTCTTTATACGTGTAGCGATCGAATTTAGGCGGATCTTTTCTCAGACCTGTTAAATACTGGACATCTTGAACCACGTCAACAAAGTCTTTACCCTTCGGCAATATTGCCCAGGATGTCTTTTTAGTCAACAAGGGATATAGGACTAAGTAGATTAAATGATAGATAAAAGCTAACAGCATAACTGCTCCACCTGCAAGATGTACGGTAAAGAGATTATCGAAGCCGCCAAACAACGCTACAATCCAAACAGAGACACTATTTTGCTCAAACTTAATGGGTAATCCGGTAATTGTTAACACAAAAAAACTACTAAACATTCCGATATGCTGGATACGTTGGTGAAGATCAAAACGTTGAAACACATCCTTATTGTCCACGATTCGCCACCTCTTTCCGTTCCCGAAGAATTGTACGCAGGTTATGAAATAGCTGAAGTTCAATATGGATAACTAAGGCTGTAATAATGATCAGGGTAAGCCAGATAAAAAACTTACCTGTATAGTACATTGGAGCTCCTGGTCCGCCAGGCTTAAGCTCGTAGTGATCCTCTCCTTCTGCAAATCCAGGTGATGCCTTCCCATGACAACTGGCACAAGTATCTGGAATGTTTTGTTTAGCTACTTTAGAGCCTGAACTATTTGGACCGAGAATATCGTGGAAGCCATGGCAATCGGCACAACTGGCAGACTTTTCACTTCCCAGATGAACAGCTTTACCATGAAAACTTCTGGCATAACTATCCGTTACCTGACCTTTATGACAGCTTGTGCAGGTGGCTACACTTTCTTTTTTATTTAATGCGGCTCCTTGAGAGTGGGGATACCCAGTAATTCCTGTGTGACAGCTGGTACAACTTAAAAAGCTGTGTTCCGATCTTTCAATCTTAGTTTTTTGATCCCCATGGCATTGAAGACAATTTTCTTGAGCTTGAACCGGAGTTGCCGGGATAGCTACAGCTACAAATATTAGCATTAGGAGACCCAACACTTGCCATAACCGTCCCTTGATTAATTCAAACATACGATGCACCTCTTTTAATTTAGATTTTATATCTATCCTCAGTGCCGAAGTTATTATAACGCAAATAAGCGTGCAGTATACGCACGCTTATTTGAATGATCACTGACTTCCTACCCCCAAGGGAGTAGTGCAATATTCTTCTAATTCCAAAGAAAAAGGTCTTAATGCTAAAAACTCAGTAATTACGACGATTAATAGCTCGCAATAAGACGAACGCAATTTATTATATGGAAGGTTTTTCCACATGCCACCTTGAATGGTATAACATAAATTTCTGAATTTGGAGGTTTCCTTTATGAAGAATTGCACTTTAATTGCAAGCCCACTTAATGAAGAAGGACTATGGATAGCAGAAATACTTGAAGTAAAAGGGTGCATAACCCAAGGAAAAGATCTTTTTGAGGTAATACAAAGAGCCGAAGAACTGAGAGACGCCATTGAGACAATTGACGGACTTCAATTCAACGAAGAGGAGTCCAGCGAAAATAAGGTGGAGCCAGAAAAGACCGATGAGGATGTTATCGGATATTTTGTATCTCATAAAAACAAAGCTAACGGTTCTATTTGTTCAAGTATTAGTGAAGTCTTAGGAATTATTCAGGAGTTTGATTCTGTTGACGATAGAGGCACCAAGGCCTTTAGGAGACATTTAGGAATTATGCTAACACATTTATCTCTCCAAACTCCAACCCTTAGCATTGGCCACTGGACTATACAATGCAAATCCATGAAAAAGCAGCTGGCAAATGCCCCCAAGTGGGACGGTTGGAAAGATAAGTGGAATGGAGGCGAGGAATCCGCCTAAAATAAGAAAGGAATCCCTGTCTTAGTTAGGGATTCCTTTCTTTATTAATCTTAACTTTTATGTTCAAGAGGACTTCTATCTTTACCGCTATACACGGGAAATGATTCATTATCTGTCTCTAACTAAATTACTCAGAGTATTCATTAGTCGGCAACATTCTTAGCAGGGTGGGGATCATACCAATTAACAGTAAAGTAAGAATCAACTTCATGCTTAGCCATCTCCTTTCGAATGTCGTTGAGGATCTTCATTAAATATAATTAATAGATGTTGCTTTTTCGTGACCTATTTGTGTAGAATCTGTGATTAATTCTTTTAGTGATCATGACGCTATGCAGCACTATCTGGGGATGAGAATAGGGTCGCTTGGGTCAGGCGGCACCGGCAGAGGATGAAAAACTAAAGGACTATCTTCCGAGCACGCTAAATATTCCACGAAGCCTTACTAAAGTCCTCCTAAGTACTGCTAATATTTGCAAACTGCTTGAAGGAGCGCTTGTCTGCTAAGCGGCTGCGTCAGTGAAGCCGCGCTAAGGCGAGGGCCGACGGTTCGCGTCCCCGTAGCGCGCCGCAGGTTCACATTCGACGGAACACGATGTTCCTAGTGCCGCATGCGCCACGGACGGCATAGCATGCGGCCAGAAATGCCCGGAGGTTCGGACGCGCTCGCGAACCGTCCAGCGAGCCAGCGGCGGAACTCGCAAACGCGTGCAGATCGACGAAGACACTGTCTTCGCACGGGTTAAACCTTCTTACAGCACCGTCTTCGCACGGGTTAACACAGCTAAAAAGCGCTCCCTCCAGAGCCCGACAGAATCGTCCCCGCCAGGATGGATTTCCCAGATTAATATCTATTGCCACAAGATTTCATGACATTAGCACAAATCACCAACATCATAGGTAACGAGTGATCCATAAGAAAAAGCGCCTCTCCATTAAGGGGAGAGGCGCTTTTTCTTACTCTATTCCTAAATAATGCTTACAGATTCCAGCTGTCCGTTACTATCGAAATTTTTAGTTGCTGAGAAATATTCACATATTTATTAATTCTTTGGCCCGGCAGATCGAATGTCAGCTGAAACATCCTCAAACCTTTTAAAATTTTGCCGAAAGCTCTCTGCTAAAGTATTTGCTGTTTTATCATAAGCCTCAGTGTCTGCCCAGGTATTCCGTGGGGTTAAAACCTCCACAGGCACTCCATTCACTGCTTCTGGGATCATAAGACCAAAGACCGGATCAGGCTGATAAGCAGCTTTTTCTAATTCTCCATTTAAAGCGGCAGTTATCATAGCTCTGGTATATGTAAGATTCAAGCGTTTCCCAACCCCATAGGGACCGCCAGACCAACCGGTATTCACTAAGTAAACCGTCGAATTATGTTCATCAATCCGTTTTCCCAGCATCTCCGCATAAACTGCCGGACTCAAGGGTAAAAAAGGTTCCCCAAAACATGTAGAGAATGTAACCTGAGGCTCTGTGATACCCCTCTCTGTCCCAGCCAGCTTAGATGTGTAACCTGACAGAAAATGATACATAGCCTGCTCTTTGGTAAGTTTGGAGATGGGGGGTAATACTCCGAAGGCATCAGCTGTCAAAAAAACAACCACCCGGGGATGCCCTGCTTGGCTCGGAATTAAAGCATTATCAATATAAGTTACCGGATAACCTGCCCGGGTATTTTCTGTAAGGGAGCTGTCTTTGTAATCAGGAAGCCGTGAATCGGGATTTAAAACCACATTTTCAATAACTGTTCCGAAGCGGATAGCATTCCAAATCTGGGGTTCCTTTTCTTGGGATAGATCTATGCACTTGGCATAGCATCCACCTTCAAAGTTAAATATACCGCTTTCCGACCAGCCGTGCTCATCGTCCCCTATCAGTCTGCGTTCGGGATCAGCTGACAAGGTAGTTTTTCCTGTACCGGATAAGCCAAAGAAAAGAGCCACATCTTGATTGGCCCCCACATTGGCCGAGCAATGCATGGGCAACACTTCGCGAAATGGCATTAAATAATTCAGGGCACTGAAAATCGACTTTTTCATTTCGCCAGCGTATTCAGTGCCGCCTATAATAATTACTTTTTTCTCAAGGGACAAAATGACATAGGCTTCGGAGTTGGTTCCATCTGTTTGAGGATCTGCAGTCAGCCCAGGGGTGCAGATCAGAGTAAACTCAGGTTGGTGGTTCTCCAGTTGTTTTTCCGTTGGTCTAATAAATAACTGTTGAACAAAAATATTGTGCCAGGCATATTCATTAATTACCCGAATTGGCAGGCTATATTTGTCGTCTGCCCCTGCAAAACCGTCAAACACAAAATAGTCTTTAGTCTCTAGATAATCTAACGCCCGACGATATAATTTATCAAATGTTTCAGGACTAATAGGTTTATTAACCTTTCCCCAAGCAATTTGCCCTTTGATGGAAGGTTCATCAACAATAAAGCGGTCTTTGGGCGAGCGGCCAGTGTAGTTTCCCGTAGAACAACAAAGAGCCCCGTTGTTAGTCAACACTCCCTCTTGGCGAGCTAAAGCTATTTCCACCAGCTTACTCACCGGAATATTCCTGCCAACAGGAGCCTTTACTGTGAACAAGTGATCGATATTGGAATTAGTACCCATCTCTTATTTAACCCCCTAGATTTATCTATTATGTATACCCATTGATTGAAGACACTTAATACACAATTTATTGAGTTCTTAGGTTTTACCATCGACATTCTGAAGGAGTAACTAAGCGCATGAATATTCACGACGCGGACTTTGAACATTGTATACATTGAACAATTATGACTCTTAGGTTATATTAACAGAAACCGCCTAACTTTTCCAAGCATTTTTTACCAAGGATATAAAATCCAATTTTGATAAATTATAAGTAAACATTAAGATTACGAAATAGTGAGGTATCATAATGGACGATAAGTTGATTTTCCGTTTAAAAGAATTCTATACCCTAGAAACCTTTCAAGTTGCTTTTTATGAATCACAAGTCTCATCATCTACCAATGAATATTACAAAAAAGCATTCAAAAAAATGGTGGAAATCGAAAGTGGACACGCAGATTTCTTTGCCCAAGTCTTAACCAAGGCTGATATTGAAGTTCCTACGATTATCGGCTCAGCCTTTGAACTGGCCGGCGGCTTTCTTGGGGATATGGTTAGTCTAACCGGTTCTGACAACACCTGCAAACTTGGGATTGCTCTGGAAAATAAAGCTATGGAAGCTTATCGGACTTTTATTGATGAGAGTAAGGACAAACATTATTCTGAACTTCGCAATACTCTTATGGATTATCTTCTGGATGAGGAATTCCATACACTTTGGCTCCGAGATTATATGGAAAATCACCCTCAATAAAGGGATTTTCAGTTTTTCTATCCCCTAAGCAGGTTTTTTAATCTTTCTAGCGAATCACTAAATTAGAGGTGATAATTATGAAGACCCAGTATCTAGTGATTCCCGTATCCGATGAAGAGCGCAAACGACTTAACTACGTATGCACCAAGCTGGGTATTACCATCGAACAATTCTTTGATACCGCTCTTCGTGAAGGAGAAATGGAGATACTCAGTACAGATGCTTTTAAACCAGGTGGCTCATTTTGGAACATCGAAGAACACCCATTCAAGAACGACTCTGAATAACCAAAATACTTTTACTCTCTCTGCATTTATAATATAATCTAATTTAGCTGTTCGGAAGTTAATCAATTCTAAACAACATAAGAAGGTGGCGGAATATTCATGAGCGATGATAATAAATCTGATTTAGAACGTTTAACGGATAGTTTAGAAAAAAATGCTGATAAGCCTAATCAATCACTTGGCCTAGTTAGTTTCACAGATCTCTTTACTCCGGATTTTATGAGCAAATATACTAAGTTTGCTAATTTTGGCGAACTGCTTATCGTAGGAAAGTATAATGTAAGTAGATTTGAGGAATTCTTAGCTCTTCTCAACGCAGAATTTGATAAATTTATTGCTAAAAACTCCAATTTTAAAACTTGGGAAGAAATGCAGTCTACCGCAGTCTCCGAATACTATAAGAGGCAGGAAGCTGCTAAGCAATAGTCTATTACACAGTTACAAGCCATCACTATTCGTGATGGCTTGTTTGTTTAGCGATACTATAGCTTATTTAGCCTGGAGCTTTAAAGCCATTTCCTTTGTGGCTTCACGAATAGTATCTATCTTGTACTTTTTATTCTTCTGAGTAACTCCTATAAAGTCAAACTTCTCGGCTTTTACATGAGTAAAAAGTCTTTCCATTGAGGTTAGGCAGGTTGTTATTCCATTGCCGCTCCCCCCGGCTGCTGCTACTGATATTACCGGTTTCTCCTCTAAGCAGGTCTTTTCCTTTTTTATACCCTCACATCGTCTTAAGCGATCAGTAAAGGATTTAGCGGACTCACTCATTTCACCCCAGTATACAGGGGAAACTAGGACAAAGGCATCCATGTCCTTCATTGAAGCATGTAAATTCTGAAAGTCATCAACTACTTGACACTGATGCTCATTACGACAGGTTCCCCAGCCATTACCACAAGCATGGCAGCTCCCAATTTTTTGTTGATTCAAGTTAACCATGATTACCTTTGCGCCTGTCTCCTCTGCTCCTGATTTGGCAGCATTTCCGCAGGCTGCAGTAAGCCCATCCATATTCGGGCTGCTTGTTAAAATCATCACGTTCATCATATCATATCCTTACATTTCTTAATTCTCTTTACTATTGTATCAGGAAAGCAATTTCCCTTAAAGGATTTTCATGCCCAATCCGCTCGAATAATCTCCTCTGCAGAGATAATTCTCCTAAATCTTTTAGACACAGCGATTGACTATGATATAATATTTTCGTTACTTATCCCAAGCTCAAGTGCCATGAAGGTGTATGCGTATGGATATTAAAAGCCATCTAAAAGACAGATTGACCAACAAACTTCCCGCCCTGAGCCACTATAATTTTCGAATTTTTTGGTTGGGACAATGGGTTTCTTTAATTGGAACATGGATGCAGAGTATCGGACAAACTTGGCTTGTCTTTTCACTGACTGATTCCCCTTTATTGGTAGGCTTATTAGGAGCGGTTCAGTTTCTGCCGATTACTTTATTTTCCTTGTTTGCTGGGGTTGTTATCGACAAGTATCCCAAAAGAACCATACTTTTAATAACACAATTCACTTCAATGATCTTGGCCTTCACATTATTTATCCTTGTTTATACGGATACGGTTCGTTATGAATATATTCTCATTTTAGCTCTCCTGCTTGGCTTCTTAAATACGGTTGATTTACCTACCAGACAATCCTTTACCATTGAAATAGCGGGCAAGCAAGATTTAATGAACGCCATTGCTTTGAACTCTGCCACCTTTAATCTAGCTAGAATTCTGGGCCCATCCATAGGAGCTTTGATTATGGCTTCATTAGGAGCGGAATGGTGCTTTTTCCTAAATGGATTAAGCTTTATGGCAGTACTCCTCAGCCTGCTTAAAATCAAGGTTAACCCCTACGTACGAAAGCAAGTTGCTACTAATGTCCTGAGAGAAATCAAAGATGGGCTAAAGTACATCATCCATGAACCATTACTTGTTAAAACTACATTGATGGTTTTAATAATTGGACTGTTTGTTTTTAACTTTAATGTCTTAATCCCAGTATTCACTAAAAACGTTCTTCACCAAGAAGAGTATGTCTATGGAATCTTAATGTCATCTCTAGGAATAGGCTCTTTTATTGGTGCCTTAATGGTATCCTTAAACAGTAAATCTGGGCCTAAAGCTAATGTTTTAGTAGGTAGCAGTGTGGCAATTTCAATTTGTTTGATGATTATCAGCCTTACCAAAGTGTACTATTACTCTGGATTCCTATTAATCGTCACAGGAATCTTTAATATTTGGTTTAGTACAACAGCAAATTCCACTCTCCAAATCCATGCTAAAGATGAGTATCGAGGAAGAGTAATGAGCGTTTACTCACTTGTCTTTGCCGGGGCAACCCCCCTTGGGAATATGTTCGCAGGTTACATTGCGGATAGATTGGGAGCTCAAACAGCGTTTTTTCTTACCGGAGCCCTATGCCTGTCTTCAATTTTATTACTAACTACCATATTTAAGCTTAGGACTTATCGCGATAAATCCTCGCCCAAGACCACCTAAGGTAATCACAACCTTCAGCTAAAGCTGAACATCGAGACTTCAGAGGGGAACTATTCAGCGAAGCAGAATACGGCCCATCTCCTGATAAGAAATGGGTGTCTCAAGTTTGATTAAAAAAAGATGCTATATAGATAATATACTCCCGCAATACTAGCAGGGATTGCACAGGCAATAGTGTAGGCAATAATGGTCGGCTTGATCAGCTCGTTCCAGATTGTTTTTATGATGAATTCACCCCAGAATCAGTCTTCGATTATGCTTCTTATTAAGTGATCCGATATTAAACTCCGACTTGGATTTATCTGATAAACACAAGTCGGAGTTTATCATTGCTAAATGGTTTGCTTTAATTTATCTCAGGATTTGAGTTCTTTTGTCCTTGCATAAGCCCTTTATTATGAAAGGCCTCTTTAACTTCTAATGTCAGCATTCCTCCTTTAGCATTCTTAAAGCTATCCTTACCGTACTTAGGTGTTTTATCATCTTCCACTACACTCACTACGCCAGCCGGTTCCCAAGTCTGACGATTTAATTGTGAAGCATGTTCTTTATCATTTTCAATAGTCATTGATTTGCCTCCTCAATGTTTCTGTTTTTCTAATCCTTTTTAGAATCCCCATAGAATTTAATATTAGTCATTCTCCCAATGAATCTAAGCGAATCTCAATCTTAATTTTTTACACACTTATGAGTATCCAATCATTGCCTTTTTGACATAATATAAAAGCTTAACATTTAAAACTTGAGAACAGAGGCAAATGCAATGAGTATACAACAAAGTTATGTCAATACCGAAACATCTTTTCCAAAGCTCAAATTTACGGAACTACTCTTCGTCGAAGATCAACTACAGACTGTACTTCAGCAAGCCGATGGTCTCATTCGCCAAACCTGTATCAGTTTGCTGGAATCCGGAGGTAAAAGAATTCGACCTCTTCTCACTCTCTATAGCGGTATGTGCTTTGCTCCCTTAAATCCATTAATGATTGATGCAGCAGTTGCGTCGGAACTTATTCACATGGCTTCCTTAATTCATGATGATGTCATTGATGAATCGGAAACAAGGCGTGGTAAACCAACCATTGTCTCTGAATATGGTAACCATGCAGCTATATTAACTGGGGATTACCTGTTTGCCGAAGCCTTCAATATCCTTTCACGATCCGAATTATTGACCAGTATGAACTTCCTAGTTAAGGCCATCCAGGCAATGTGCCATGGGGAAGTTCATCAAGCAGACGAACAATTCTCCAGTCAAGTTAGTTTTGAGGAATATTATAAGCGAATTGCTAATAAAACCGGTATTCTTCTTGCCGCCTGCTGTCAATCCGGTGCGGTTTTAGCAGGCGCGTCTGCAGCAGAATTATCACTGATGCAGGAATATGGAATGAATCTGGGATATGCTTACCAAATTACCGATGACATCTTAGACATTGAAGGGGATGCTGATTCTCTGGGAAAACCTATTGGAGCTGATCTGGTTAACGGTAATATCACTCTTCCCATCCTTTATCTCTTGGATAAGCCGATCTATGGAAATTGGTTACGGGAAATTATCAACGTTCGTAGTATTACCCCACTGGGAGCACTGAGCATTAGAGAGGCTCTCCTTAGCACCGGGTGTATTGAAGAGGCTTACCAGACTGCCACCCAATGTATCAATAAGGCAAAAGCGTGTCTTGACAATATTCCGGCCAGCACCTATAAAACCACTCTCCTAGATTTGGCAGATACCATTTTGCATCGTAAAGCCTAACCCCTAAATGAGGTAGAAGGGATCACTTAGTCAAATCTAAGTGATCCCTTCTAATATTTAAAAGCTTTTCAACTTTCGTCTTCAAATAATTTTTCGTTTTCGCAAGTGACGACAGACCCAATAGAGAAGCTTTACTCCTATGCCGCACTTCTCGATAACCCTCTTCACAATCGACTGAATCTCACCATCCATACTCTTTTCATCGGAGAGATACATTGCTAAAAGTCCCTGAACGACAACTTGATGAAACTTAGCGTATTCCAAATGTTCTGCTTGCTTTAAGGAGTTATCTACAAACAATTGTAAACGTTCAAAAACTATTTCTGGGTTTTCATAATAGGCTACAAAATTCAGCTGATTAGTCTCCCGGTCTTCACGGAGATCGATAAAATAGTCTAATAAAATATGGAGACCACAGATCCAAGGAAAATATGTCTGGCTTATGGTTTCAACCTGTTTCAGCGACAATTTAGGATCATGGGCCACGGAAAACAGACAAAAGATCCCCAAGGTCGATCCTGAGGCAGCTGCAAACTCCCAAATTGTTATCTCGGAATCCGCGGCTAAATGCGGGGTAATCCAATCTACCATTTTCCCTTCTCGTTCACTGACGGCCAAATGTTTATAGGTTTGTAAGGAGGAATACAGCTCCGCCAACTTAATGGCTTCTCCTTGGACTGTTTGATAAGACGGTAAATTTCGGAGACTTTCTTGGCAGGTTTGAACTAAATTTTTTAAATACCCGCCGTCCTCACGATATGGATAATACAAATAATAATCTGACAGATCCGCTTCTGGATTTAGAGCTTCTTGCATTGCTAAATGTAACTGTGCAAAGGCTTTTTCATCCTGAACTTCAAGACTGTCCACTAAATTATCCAGATAATCGCTCATAGTCTGATAAGCAACTATAAACCGGATCGTTGCTACTCTTGGAACACCTGGATAAAGGGCATAAATACTCCCCCCTTGACAGTGAAAGGCTTTCCAGCGAATACTCTCTAAGGCTTGTTGACACAAGCGTGCATCAGGCGCTTCTCTGGCCTTTTGTCTCCATTCGTTTAGTTCTCTTTTCACAATCGGAAAGACTTTTGCCACAAATAAATATATCAGCTTTATGCTGTTATAGGTTCTCAAACTTGATCTATTCATGTACTTATTCTCCTTAGTATAAAGACTATTATATGACTCTAGGAAGTATTTTGTAGCTAGAGAGAAATAACGATATTGTAATCACCTTAACTATTATTACCAAAACAGGCAAGTTAAAGCCCTAAGCCAGAGCTATTAAGCTTCCATTACGGCTCATAAAAACTTAATAAAGATAAAGTTACATAGGTTTTTGTACAATGTGACATCCTATGTAAGGACAAAATTTTCGAGAGGAGAATGTACATGAATACTGCCAATCCAGAATTAACCTCAAAAAATTTAGCCATTTTGAATGATCAGCTGGGATCTGAGGCTCTGCTGGTTCACAAGTTTACACAAGCAGCTCAATCGGTCCAAGACCAAGCAATCAGTGCCCAACTCAATTCCTTTGCCCAACAACACCGTAAACATTATGATACCTTACTCAACTATTTAAATTCCCATCAATAATTAAAGAAAGGGTGATAACATTGAACATGCCAAACACCATGACTGAACAGGATATCATCACGGATCTCTTAACTTCAGAGAAGCATCATACAAACACCATAAATACCTTTATCACTGAATCGACCTGCGCTAATTTAAGGCAAAACTTAAAGACTATCCTGACGGAAGAACATAGTATTCATGAAAATCTCTATACTGTCATGAATCAAAAGGGCTGGTACCCGACGAGTGATGCTCCTGCCCAAGAAGTGCAGAAAACCAAAGATAGATTTAACTCCTTACAGCTTTAAGGATAGTTTTTAAAGAAAACTTATACTTTCTGAGTAGTACAAACAAAAAGACGGAGCTCAGCTCCGTCTTTTAAACACCTTATTACTCTTTGTCAACTTTTACAGTTTTGACTTCTTCCGGTTTGTCATCTTCAGTCGCAGATTTAAATTCTTTGATCCCTTTGCCGAGTGCTTTTCCTAAGTCAGGTAATTTACCGGGGCCAAAAATCACTAAAGCTATTACAAGGATAATCCCCGCGGTCATAGGAGTGACAAAGCCAAATGTTGTAAGCATAATAAGCACCTCCAAAACTATCTACTCGTTCTAATCATATACTTAAAACTATTCAATTGCAAAACCAAGCAATATGATTATCCTACCCTATTAAACCAAATAGCGCAATATGTTTTCAATGGAAAACTCATTAACCCAGTTAAATGAAAAAAGACCGAACTCTGTCAGTCTTTTTGTTGTTCTTCGTTGTCCTTTTCCTTAAAAAGTTTTTCATACCCCAGATAGAGATTCCAAATAACGTCCCACATCTCTCCATGAGCTTCGGTTACTTTTATTCCTAATTCTTTGGCTTCTCGTCGTCCGATTGGATATCCATGAGAATAGTATCCTTCTGTCAAAGCGTGTGTGACAATCTGAATCTTTTCCGGATTATCTTTAAGCATATATAACGATAATAGGGTTTCTGCATACTGTCTGGAAGCCTTAATGGTTTTTTCATAGTCTCCAATGAGCCATGGATCAAGTTTACTAAGCATTTGGGCAGCAATCATCGATGAAACTTCCGGGTTATTACTATTAACAATCGACCTTTGAAAGAAATCCAAGCAATGCCAAACTGCTTGAACCGGTACTAAAACGTCTTTATAGGTTGGATGCTTAACCAACGGATCGATAGGACCCAGCTCGGAAATCGGACCCATAACGACTTCATCCGCCCCTAGAACAAGCATGGATGCCGCCGATTTTGCCACAAACGGAACGATTACTGCAAATTCTTCACAGAATTCTCGAATTAGCATTACTACTTTATAAGGTGTATCTACGGCTCCTCCATAACTGTGTAGAACTAAATCGATTTTTTGGGTATGCCCGATTTCCTTTAACTGTTTATAAAGGGGGACTAAAATAGAGTCATCTAATGGTGTATAAGAAAAATAGATTAGAACTTTAGATTTTCTCAATTCTTCAAGTCGCTCAATGTAGCTGGCCCGTTCTTCTGCTTTCAACATCAATCCCCCCACGCTCTTCCTCGCATTCCATATTATTCCTGTTGGAAGCGCATTGTGATTCGATGAGGGATATATTTCCATTTTTAATGGTAAATTGTAAACTTCCGTAACGGGGTTCCAGTAGATAAAAAATTACAATGCAATTTCTATAGTTCGTCCTCCATTTTATTAATTAATTCAGAACTTTCATCACAAGACTAAACTCTCATTAAATAGTATTGTAATTGCCTTATCAAAAACCTTCTTTATGGCATACGCTGCCGCAGTGTCAACGTCTACGACACTCTGGCCTTTATTGATTGCTTTTATTACTTCTGAATCATAAGGTATTCTACCAACACAAGGGAGGTAGCTTTGCCGACAAAACGATTCAATCTTTTTGGTGTTTTCAATATTTGTATCATATTTGTTAATACAAACCGCAGTTCTGGTATGAAACTTTTCTGCAGTCTTAATAATCCGTTCCATATCACTAATACCGGAAATAGATGGTTCGGCGACGATTAAAACCATATCTACACCACTTAGAGAAGCGATGACCGGACATCCTATCCCCGGAGAACCGTCAATGATGGCCAGACCTGTGTCTATTAGCGCTGACTTCATCTGCTTTTTCACTTCTGTGACAAGTTTTCCGGATGTACCGCTCCCCATTTTTAGCTCTGCCGTTGAGAACACTGAATCATTAACGTACAGCATCAAATCTCCAGCTTTAGCAGGTTTAAGAGATACAGCTCCTACCGGACAGACAGCTGCACAAACACCACAACCTTCGCAAGCATATGGATCCACCGTATACTTAACCATTCCTTCAATTGCTTCGAAACGGCAGTTTTGTCGGCATAAGTCACATTGGTTACATACATCCTGATCTATCTCTGCCTTAGGCATACCATAATAGTCTGATTGTTTTGGTGCAGATGCTTGATTCATGATCAAGTGCAAATTTGGTGCATCAACATCACAATCTGCATACATTTTAGCATTTGCTAACTTAATAAATGCGCTTACAAGCGTAGTTTTCCCTGTACCGCCTTTGCCACTAAGGATTAGTAACTGTTTCATAAGATCCCTCCTTAGTCACAACCTGCAGGAATGAAGAAAACAGATCATGGTACTTTTTATTCTCTCTGACAGAGATCAGAGCATTAGAATTAAGAGTTCCGAGGCCACTGTCAAAGGGAATCTTGCCTATAACTTTAATATCCTTTTCCAAACAAAATTTTTCGGCAGGATTTTCCCCCTCCACACATTTGTTCAGTATCACACCATGAGGTTTTTTAAACAACTTGACCAATTCATAAACTAAATTGAGATTGTGAACTCCGAATAAGGTTGGCTCGGCTACTAAAATACAATAATCTGCATCCTTGATACTCTCCATGACAATACAGGCACTGCCGGGTGGACAATCGATAATGATGAGTTCCGGCCCGCTTACAATGTCTTGTAAAAGCTTCTTAATTATGGGTACTCCCGAAGATTCTCCAGGATTTAATACTCCCGTCATGACAGTAACATTTTCTGAAACACCGTACTGAACCTTGCCAATCAGCTTGTCTTTTTCCGCAAAAGCTTGCTCCGGACAAAGCAAGATACACCCTCCGCAGGAATGACAAACGTTATCAAAGACGATTAGTTTATTAATAATGAATGCTAAGGCATTGAACTTGCAGAATTCGACACATTTACGGCAGCCACTACATAGCTTTTCATCGGAGAAAGGAATTTTGACCGCAATGCTTTCCGAGGCATAATTCTTCGGCTTGAAAAACAGATGCCCATTGGGCTCTTCTACGTCACAGTCTATATAGAGAGATTCCTTAGCTACTGAGGCCAAATTTACTGATACAAGTGTTTTCCCTGTGCCGCCCTTGCCACTTAGCACGGCTACCTTCATATTAGTTGCCTCCATGACCATGAAATCCAGGATGAATATCTTCTAAAATCGAAAGCTTTCCATCATTTAAGGCACATATGTTATCTTGAACAGAAAAATTAATAATCTTATACAATTTTATATTGGCCAACCTGAGAACTTCTGCGGCGTTTTCTCCACATTGAGGAGTAATTATGGCATCAATATTACTGTCGACAATTGTTTGCGCGGCTTTAATACCTGCCCCTCCTTGGCTGGCTATTGCGCTATTATCTAAAAACGCACTTTCCTTGGAATCGGTATCGTAAATGAGATAATAGGGTGTACGTCCGAAGGATTGGGAAACACTTGTTGACATAGATTTATCATCAACGGGTATGGCAACTTTCATTGAGAGTCCTCCTTTACGCCTGTTTCTGACTTTCATAGTAATTATTAATGGCATTACGCAATGCACTAACTCCCAGGTTCGAGCAATGCACTTTATTCTCCGGCAAACCATCCAGAGCCCGGACGATATCCTCTTCCGTAATACTTAAAGCATCCTCTAAGCTTTTACCTTTAGCTAGTACTGATGTCATACTAGAGGTTGCAATCGACGCACAACAGCCAAAGACTAAATAGCTGATCTCCTCTATGGTATTATCCTGTACCTTCAGGAAAATGATCAGTGCATCTCCGCAAGCAGGGTCTCCGTAGACTCCTTGAGCATTGGCATCCGGCATGCTATAGGAATTTTGGGGACACGTAAAGTGTTCCATTACTTTCTCTGAATAAATAATCATTCACCTCCCTTATCATTTTGTACAAAACCTCTGTTACATTTATGTTTGAGACAACCGCCACAACCACAGGACTTTTCTAACCCGTCGCACAGCTGATAATCCCCACCTTCAATTCTCAACACTTTGCCATTTACTAAGGACTCTGCAAGCTTCCTTCGAGCATCATTGTAAATTCGTTGAACAGTAGTACGGGCTATCTTCATTTGGTCAGCACACTCTTCTTGGGTAAAGCCTTCTAGATCGATAAGCCTTATTGTTTCATACTCATCCACAGTCATAACTACGAAGTGCTCTTGATTTAGTTGGTTATTGAGTGGCCCAAAACGGTTACTTTCCGGTAAACAACACACTTTTCTCCATTTTCTTGGTCTTGGCATTATCCTACTCCTCATTTACTCTTTATTTCTAATCTTAATCTCTTACCTAGCACAGAAGTCGTGCAGTTATGAAACTGTCATGACTAGTACTAAAAGTAACAGGAGAATTCTCCTGCCACTTTTACTGCTAATTTTGACTCATAATTTGCTTGTTAAGGTCATCAAGTTTTCTTTCCAGCAGCTCTTTTTGCTTTTGCAACAACTCTTTTTTCTTTTTTGGCTCAATTAGATCATTGGCAAAATTCTTCCCTGGACCTCGTCGGTAGCCTGACCCTAATCCTAAGCCAGTACCATTACCTGATGAGCTGATTGGTCCTGTTCCATCTCTTCTTGGCATTAGCTATTCCCTCCTCAGTTATTGACATATGCCCTTAATAACTTGAATTATACTCCGTTTTGAACATATGTCAATAATACCAAGGCTCGATTTTTCGAAGAAATTTGTAATTGACATATGCCCGGTACATAGTATAATTAAATCGAATATGGCATATGTCAATAACTATTTGTACCTATTTTCTTAAATTATAACATAGTTAAGTTTTTCATTTAAATTCTTTTATCATCGGAACGGGCGTATCCCAAGGAATAACTAACATAATTTTGAGAGTTAACTTGTGGAAGAGGAGAGCTAAAAATGATCAATGAAAAAGATTTGCGTCCCCAAGATCTGGGACGACGGGATGAACAACTGATCAAACTCGAAACAGACAAACTCATGCCTTTGCTGCCCCCTTATAATAAGCCTGGAATGGAACCCCCTCTAACTGATCCTAAGCCCGCTTGGCAAGAAAAATTCTGTACATCTCTAGACGGCTATGTTGGTATTGATACCTTAATTCGTCCGAAAACCAAGGACGAAGAAGATGAGTTCGTACGCAAATTCATATTTGGCCTAGAAAAAAGCTTTTCGGATGCCAACAATGGAGTGCTCCAACCCTTCCTGTTATCCTTCGAATACTGCGCAAAATGCGATACTTGTTCTGCCGCCTGCCATATCTACGAAGCGTCCGGAAAAAACGAATTATATCGTCCAATTTTCCGCTCGGAAGTCCTCAGGAAAATTGCCAAGAAGTACTTCACTCTAAGCGGAAAACTGTTGGGCCGTTTCGTCGGAGCTGATATCGATGTGAACTGGGAGACAATATCTCGGCTTGGGGAATTAGCATACCGCTGTAATCTGTGTCGGCGTTGTGCCCAAACCTGCCCCTTAGGCTTAGACAATGCAATCCTCACCAAAGAGATTCGTAAGATCTTCAGCCAAGAAATGGGCATAGCCCCTCTTCCCTTACATACCAAAGGTACCGTTCTTCAACTAAAAACTGGCTCCTCAACAGGCATTACCAAACCGGCTTTTCTGGACACGATAGAGTTTTTAGAAGAGGAAATCGAAGAGAAATATGGTCGGAAGATTAAGTTCCCGATTGATAAAAAAGGTGCAGATATTCTGCTCTTACATAATGCCGGCGAGTACATGGCTTGGCCTGAAAACCCGATTGCTTTTGCGATTCTTTTCGAAGAAGCTGGTCTAGACTGGACTCTTAGCAGTGAAATCACCGGCTATGATAATGTCAATTATGGCATCTGGTACGATGATTTCCAAGCCAAGACCCTAGCCGTTAAGCAAATGAAGGTGGCCAAAGAATTAGGCGTCAATCGTATAGTTATTGCAGAGTGCGGTCATGCTCACAAAGCTTCGGCGATTGTAGGAGATCGGATGGTTTATGGGGATGCAAAAGTTCCCGTTGAGAGTTGTCTCCCTCTCCTTTGGGATATGGTTAGGGATAAACGGCTAAGGCTAGATCCCAGTAAGAACAATTTTCCCGTAACCCTTCACGATCCTTGCAATTATGTCCGCGGGATGGGAATCGTCGAACCTCAGAGAAATGTTTTAAAAGTGATTAGTCCTCAATTTAGAGAAATGACGCCTCACGGAGTTGACAATTACTGCTGTGGTGGAGGCGGCGGGTTCGCCATTACGAACTCCATGAATTTCTCTGAATGGAGAAATAAAATAAGCACTCGGGTGAAGTTCAACCAGATTCTTGGAGCCTTCCAGGACAGCATGGAAAATGTTTCAATACCTAAATATGTATGTGCACCTTGTTCTAATTGTAAAGGAGCTATTCGTGACATTCTGGAGTTTTATGAAGCAACCGAGAAGTTCAATGTTCAATATGGCGGTTTAGTAGAACTCATGGTCAACGCACTAGTTGGTATGGATAAACCCTTCCTGGAGTTTTTAGAAGATTAGATTTAACAATAGGATATTCTTCAAGGGCGGTTTAAAGGTTGGAGGTGTCTTCTTTAAACAGTATCCTCCGGCTGTTTGAGAAGAAACCTCCATAATATAAACATGAAAGCACGTTGAACTGGACACTCAACGTGCTTTCACTTTTCCTCCTCCCCTAGGGAGCTTTTTTTTCAAAGTTTTTCTACCGGAACAAATTTGTAGTACAGGGGGAAATTAGAGTACAATAAACTTTGAGAAAAGATGTCAAGGCAGTAAGATTAAAGCTAAAGGACGGTAATTATGTTCGAAGAAAACGAAAACATTTCTAGAATCGATCTATACGGTAAAGAATTCATTTTAATCGGAACTGCTCACGTATCCAAGCAAAGTGCGGAACTTGTGAAAGAAGTTATTGAAGCGGAAAGGCCTGACTCGGTTTGTATAGAATTAGACGAACCTCGCTATCAAACAATCGTTGAAGGCAATAAATGGAAGGAAACTGATATTTTCAAGATTATTAAAGAAAAGAAAGCTACTTTACTGCTAATAAATCTTGTAATCTCTTCCTTTCAAAAGCGTCTCGCCAAACAATTTGGGATTAACGCCGGTCAAGAGATGATTCAAGGGGCAGAGTCTGCCAAAGAAATAGGTGCCAACCTTGTACTGGCAGATAGAAACATTCAAATTACCTTTTCCCGGATTTGGCAAGGTGTAGGGTTCTGGGGAAAAGTTAAGCTGTTATCGGGAATTTTCTTTAGTATTTTTGATGATGAAGACATTTCTGAAGAGGATCTGGAGAAGATGAAATCACAGGATATGCTTAATTCTATACTTAATGAATTTACCGTAAGCTTCCCAAAGTTAAAACTTCCTTTGATAGATGAGCGAGACCAGTATTTAGCACAAAAAATTAAAGATGCTCCGGGAAGCAAAGTTGTAGCCGTCTTAGGCGCTGCACATGTCCCCGGAATCAAAGAAGAACTAAAAAGGGAGCACGATTTAGCAAAGCTCTCTGAAGTACCGGCAAAATCAAAAACCCTCAAAATTATTGGTTGGTCTATTCCCCTTCTAATCCTGGCAGTTATGGTGTATACCTTTATTGCCAATCCTGCCGCTGGAATTCAACAAACTATAAGTTGGGTACTCTGGACCGGATCCTTTGCTGCCTTGGGAACTGCACTTGCTTTTGGTCACCCTCTGACAATTCTTACATCCTTTGTCGTAGCCCCTATCACTACCTTACACCCTCTGATTGCTGCCGGATGGTTTGCCGGAATTGTTCAAGCCTATCTCCGCCGCCCCAGTGTTAGAGATTTTGAGAATCTTTCCGAGGATGTTTTTAGCCTTAAAGGTTTTTGGAATAATAAGGTCACAAGAATTCTGATTATTGTTACCTTAGCCAACTTAGGCGGCTCAATTGGAACTATAGTAGGGGGAGCGGATGTTGTCCGTCTATTCCTCGAGAATTTAAAGTAAAGCTTAGAAAATCTTACGGTCTGTGTTCCTGATAATAGTTATAGTAATCCTTATAACCAGTTGCCTGGGCAGCCTCTTGAGGATTCTGATAGTGGTTGATGCTAAATGCTACGAACCCCCTTACATAAGCAGATTCTCTGGCCAGTTGCTCACTAATTCGATGTTGTTGGGCTGGCAAATATTCCGTTTCATTGACCTCAAAAGTTTCAGTGACGGCAAAGAGAGTCATTCCGATTTCGTCCGTAGCCTTTCTTGTATAGGCATAAATTTCGTCTAGATGATTCAGGGAGTTAAAGCCTGCCCCAATACTATCCTGCAAAGCAAGAATATCGATCCCTGTATCATATAGAATATGATGGACACTATAGGCCCAAGATGCCAAGGTAATATTCCAGGTCAACTGAGCTTTATAATAGGGGGCAACCATGATATCTTGGGCACTATTAGCCTTGATCGTGTTGGCAATCTCTTTAAAAAACCTATTCAGATCCGCCTGTTGGACAATACTCAGGGCTGTTAGCGGATGAAACTCATAAGGAATATACCAACCTTTTAGTGCTTTATGTCCCCCATACATCTTAACAATCTCTATTACAATTTGCTTGTTGACTTCAGCCTCGTCCTCCAGCCAGGCATGTTCGTAAATATCGTTAGACCACCAGTCTTTGCTATACCCCAGACCAATACGCACATACATGCCTATACTATCAGCGGCACTCAAGGCAGTTTCAACCATATCGATACTATTACAGGTGTATCCTTCCATCTTCGTTGGATATACGGCGTACTGAGATTTGGTATCAGCAATGTTCTGAAGGATAACTTCCTTAATTCCTATCTTTTGCAACATTTGATACTCTTCCAGCCAACGATCAAAGTCCCAGTTTTGACAGTACCAATATTGAATAAACGTGCTGCCAAAGGTTGGTTGAATTTTAGCTTTCTTAGGGGATCTTCGGCATAAGTAGTAAATCCACTTCCACCAATTACAAAGCACCCGCCATATTCTCATAGGTCACTCCCCTTTTTGCTTGTTCTCTTTTCACTTACTCTCCTTTTGCTTCGCCAGCGTACAGTATATTCCATTTACATAGTTTATGAACTTTTTCAATGAATTTCTCAGAAAACCGGACAATTACATTTGGATATATTCACCAAATACTAAATATAACCTTAAAATGTAAGGTGGAGCTATTCTAATATTCCTGAACGTTCATACAGGGGTGATAGTTTGAAAGATAAGGGCGATTTGTTGGAATCAGAGTTACTTGGGCCCTCCCAGAATCAATATACACGGCGCAAATTTCTTAGCCTGGGCCTGTTAGGTACTCTTGGCTTGACTGGAGGTTATATTGCCATTAATAATGTCTTAGATGCTGAAAATCAGAACAAATTAATAATACCGAAGCATATCCCATCCCCACAAAAGTGGTCAAACTCCGAAGTTACTGTTGCCTGGCTGGGCCATGCCAGTTTTTTGATTAACTTTTTTGGAACGAGAATCCTTATTGACCCAGCCTTATATTCACACATTGGTATTACTCCTATAGGGAACCTGACAATAGGCCCCAGCCGTTACATCGCTTCTCCCTTGAGTAGCGATGAAGTTGGTTCAATAGATTTGTTGCTGGTATCCCACGCGCACACAGACCACTTTGATTATCCAACTTTACGCAAGTTCCAATCAGCAAATACCTTTGTTGTTACTGCCAAAAACACTCTCCCCTTGTGGAACGGTATGAATTACAAATCTATTGAAGAACTACACTGGCAAGAAACTACCTGTTTGGCTGGAGTCACCGTTAAGGCTATCGAAGGTAAACACTGGGGAGCCAGAATTCCTTGGAAAAAAGGTATGGAAGCCAATAGTCTCTTATTATCGAAAAACGGTGTAAATATTTTCTTCGGAGCGGACACAGGCTATACGGAATTAATCAAACAACAACTGAATGGGATACCCATTGACTTAGCTATCCTGGGAATTGGGGCATATTCACCAAAGTCTTTTGAGGATAAGCATGCGACTCCTGAACAGGCCTGGAGAATGGGAGAGGAGATGTCAGCAAAATGGGTTATCCCGATGCATTGGGGATCTTTTAAACTATCCAGAGAGCCCATGGATGAGCCTATCCTGCGTTTCCGCCAAGCGGCAGCGGGGCAAATCGAAAAAGTGGCTATTCAAGAGACAGGAGTGACTTGGGTATTGCCTCGTTCGTAGAGCAGCATAGGATGAAATCCAGGGCCGCTACTAAGCAGGCACTAGCAGAGGATGAAATTTAGTGTCGCTTGGGTCAGGCGGCTTCGCCCACATCCGCTCACTCAGCACTCCGAGGCTCGCCTACTCGCTTGCGTGGGAGCTTCGCCAAACCTCTGGGTAATACCTGATGTGAACCTGTGGCTCCGCTTACCCACGCAAGCTTTGTAGGCTTTACCGCCTCTCCATGCAATGAGTTCACTCCTGTGGATCGAAGCCGCCCTGTCTTTCAGGTCTTTATTCTTAAGAGTGTTTTGGGGTGTTTTCGGGGTATCCTTTCGTGCCGCTATGAGACACCAACAGAGGATGAAATAGGGTCTCTCGGATCAGGGCGCTTCGCCCACATCCTGCAAGACCAGCTAATTCGTTCGAGGACAGTGTCTTCGTGTCACTCAGCACTCCGAGGCTCGCCCACGCGTTGACCTAGGAGCGATCTTCAGCGGATAAGTATTCTTTGAAGATAGCCGCTTCAGCGAAAATGTATCCTACGCCAGTAGGGATTCCTTAAGGGATCACGGCTTCGGCGATACTCTCCGCTGGAGACTATCGTACCGGACACTTTCGTGCCAAACCT
>JGI2924J29684_1077815_pt1 | contig 22891 bp, 22 predicted proteins | sample BenlonsequencITS_FD_29684 | JGI IMG/M metagenome (IMG submission 29684)
GGGTCGACACCTAAAAGTTTTGCGCCATGTTCAATAAGCTCTTGCGGTGAACACGGAACATCATCAGCGACATTATATATTCTACCGGGATTTGGCTTGGCGATTGAGCGCGCCAAAAGATCTGCAATATCTTCTACATGTGCACGAGAAAAAATCTGGCCTTGTTTGATAATACGGCGGGATTTGCCCGATCTGATGCGGTCAAATGTGGATCGTCCGGGGCCGTAAATTCCGGGTAGACGAAATATGTGCGCGCCTATATCTTGCCATTGTCTTTCCGCAATAGCGCGATTTTTTGCTTCGGTGCTTAACGGTTTTATTGGCGTTTCTTCAAATGCCCAACCACCACCTAAATCTCCGTAAACACCGGTGGAAGACAAAAATCCTATCCATGTTTTTGATCCGAAACAATTTTTCAGTTGATCTAACTGAGCAAAAACCGGGCATGTTTTGTCGTTTGGCGGAACCGAAATAAGGACTGCATCTGCCTGTGGTGGGCGAAATTGCGGATCAGGCCATGTCAGTAGACGGACGTTTTTATTTTCGGGATCAAAATTCGTTTCGGGGTCGCGATTTGTGCCAATTATTTTCCATTTCGAAACCGAAACGTTTTTCGCAAGGTATTTTGCGGTATAGCCATATCCAAAACACATTAACGTTCTAACAGTCATGTCATTTGTACCTTCGGGATTGAGCGCGTAGAGTGTGCGTAATATCTTGCTTCAGGAGTAAGCCGCTATGATCGCCTTCGTCCAGTCTAGTCTGGTATCAGTTTTTATGATGCTAGATGCATCATCACAATATGCGGAAAGAGAAGTCGAGCGGCTTGAGGCATGTATTAGCAAATTGGATACATCTCCTGCTGATGCATATGAAGACGGTCTTGCATGGATGGCTGAAACTAATCGCGCCCGTGCCAGACATTGCGTTGCCCTTGCTTTGATAGAATTGGGGCATCTGGAAGAGGGTGCTATTCGGCTTGAAGATTTGGCAAATGCCACAGATGGCGGCACCATACAGGACCGTGCTGTTTATTTGGCCCAATCAGGTAATGCTTGGCTGATTGCGCATCGCTATGAAGCGGCGGAGCTAACTTTGAGTAATGCTATTCGCTTATCCCCTTCTGATCCTGAATTATATAAAGATCGAGCCCGCGCCCGCGTGATGCTCAAGCAATGGTTAGGGGTGGATTCAGATGCGACCGAGGCGTTGGCGTTAGATCAAAATGATCTTGATGCATTGAAAATGCGCATAAAAGCACGGCTGGGATTGAATGAATTAGACCTAGCTGAAAAAGATCTGAAAGTGGCTATGTATTTAGCGCCAAAAGACATTGATGTTTTGGTGCTGCGCGGAGAAGTGCGCGATGCCCTCCGTAAAAGCGGGAATACGCACCGATAGGTGAGAGTTTTGTAATGCGCTAGATAATCAGAGCAAAAAGAAAGGCGACTTCGAAAGAAGCCGCCTTTTTTATTTGTGTCGTTTTATATCACTGTTAGTCAGCGCGTTGAACACCGCCAAGAGCGACTTCGAACATCAGGTCTGCTTTAGCTGGGATAACCGGTGGGCGTCCAGCTTCACCATAGGCTAGCTCGTATGGGATATACATCATCCAACGGTCGCCTGGTTTCATCAATTGGAGGCCTTCAACCCAACCTGGGATCAGACGACCAGCTGGAAATTGAGCGGACTCGCCGCGCTGGAAGGAAGAGTCAAACATGCTTCCGTCTGATGCTAGGCGACCTTCGTAGTGAACATCTACCATGTCTTGCGGACGTGGGCTGACACCATCTGGATCACCAGATTCTAGGATGACATATTGCAAGCCGCTTTCTGTCTTGATGACTTCTTCGGCATCGCTAGGCCAATCTGAATATTTTGCCCAAGCTGCTTCATCTGACTTTGGTGTGACGCGAACGTCTTTCAGGTGAAGCATGAACATCAAGTCTGTGTTTGGTGGAATAGCGCCGCCGGCACCGTCTTCGCCATAAGCGAGATCAGCTGGTACATAAAGCATCCATTCATCACCAGGTTTCATCAGTTGCAGTGCTTCAACCCAACCTGGGATAAGACCACCAGCTGGGAAAACAGCAGGCTCACCGCGATCAAATGAAGAGTCAAATTTTTGACCATTTGTAGCAAGACGTCCATCGTAATGAGCAACGACTTGATCTGATGGTGTCGGGCTTATGCCGTTTTCATCACCAGATTTAAGGATGATGTATTGTAAGCCGGTATCAGTTTTTACAACTTCGTCTGAATCTGTTGGCCATTGTGCGTATTTTGACCAGATTGTCTCGTCTACTTTGATTGGCTTTGGGCCTTCGATAACGTCTTCAAGAGAGACGCGGAATACAAGGTCTGCATTTGGCGGGATGTCACCACCTGCGCCGTGTTGGCCATATCCTAGGTCTGACGGAATGAAAACCATCCACTCATCGCCGGGCGTCATAAGTTGAAGTGCTTCTACCCAGCCCGGGATTAAACCACCAGCTGGAAAAGTAGCCGGTGAACCGCGATCATAGGATGAGTCAAATTTCTTGCCACCCTCTGCGAGACGACCGTCATAGTGAACTACAACTTGGTCGGTTGGGAGAGGGTTGATGCCGTCTTTATCGCCAGATTTAAGGACGATATATTGCAGCCCGCTTTCTGTTTTGATGATGTCTGAACGGGATTCATCCCAAGGTAAGGCGGTTGCAAATGGATCAGTCAAAGATATCTCCGAGGATTGAGTGTCAGAGCAAGCTGCGACGAAGCAAACAGCGAGCAGACTAAGTATAAAGCGTTTCAGCATGAATGGGTCTTTCCTGCTGGATTAAGATTATGTGGGTGTTAGCAAACAATCTGAATAGACAAAAGGGCCTGTTTCATTTGGATATGTTAAGTATGATTCAGGTTTGGCGAGAGAATATCTATAATTTGATTCTATTCTCTCGCTTTTATCACAAGCTAGTCTTGTGAGCGTGGTGGGAAACCTGCTCTGGACAAAGCATCTACGATGTCCTGCGTGTGTTGCGCGTCGCGTGTTTCGATCAAAATATCAAATTCGGCGCCTTTGGCAGGCACATCCAGTGCTATTCGATTGTGAGCCACTTCGATTATGTTGGCGCCGCCTTCACCAATGATACGGGACACATCGGCAAGCAAGCCCGGATTGTCACCGCCAACCATACGAATAGAGGCTAAGCGTTTTTCACGTACAAGCGAGCGCGTTAAAACGGATGCGAGCAAACGTGTATCAATATTTCCGCCACATACAACAAGACCGACACGGCGACCGGAGAATTTTTGCGGGTAGGCGAGTAGGGCCGCTAAACCAGCGGCGCCGGCACCTTCAGCAACAGTTTTCTCAACTGTCGCAAGCAATGTAATCGCACGTTCAAGATGCTCTTCTTCAACGAGCAATACCTCGTCCATCATCTCGCGGCAGATAGCGGCACCGATTTCACCTACTTTTTTAACGGCGATACCTTCGGCAATCGTTGCGCCACCAACTTGGGCTTCTTCATTGCGCATTTCAGCGGTCAAAGATGGGTACATGCTAGGTTCAACACCAACAATATGGATATCCGGGTTGATGTGTTTAGCGGCTACAGTCATGCCACCAATTAAACCACCGCCTCCGACTGGAACGACAAGATATTCCAGATCTGGTTGATCCTCTAACATTTCCAAAGCTATTGTGCCTTGTCCAGCGACGACTTTGGCGTCGTCATATGGGTGGATGAATGTGAGGCCTTCTTTTGCTTCCAATTCGCGCGCGTAGGCATCAGACTCAGTTAGCATTTCTCCGTGGAGGATGACCCGTGCACCATAATTACGTGTATGCTCAACCTTCACAAAGGGAGTTGATTTGGGCATGACGATGGTTGCTGGAATACCTAAGCGGGCAGCATGATAGGCGACACCTTGGGCGTGATTTCCCGCAGACATCGCGACGACGCCGGCTTTTTTCTCAGCCTCAGTTAAGCTTTTTAGCTTGTTTAGCGCGCCGCGTTCTTTGAAAGCAGCCGTAAATTGGAGGTTTTCAAATTTAATCCAAATTTCCGCGCCGGTAATCTCTGACAATGTACGGGATTTACGCATTGGCGTGCGTTCCAGTTCGCCTTCCAGCTCTTTGGCTGCAGCTAATATGTCTTCATATGAGATTGTTTTTGCGTCGGTCACTTCATTCATATCCTACAAGAAATTTTGCGGGACACTATGCGGCCTTTAGGTAAGCATCAACATATCAAATGGGGAGATTTGTTGTTTTTCACGCCTTAGGACGAAAAATTATAAATATTTTTGGCTTAAGCCGGAAATAACAGAAATATTTTGCTTCTGGTTTATGCGTTTGAATTGTGCATACCGCGCATGACGTCCACACGACGCATGGCTTTGGCTGGCCAATCACTGACCGGTCCCAACGGCATTGCCTCTACTGAAGCACGCAATTTATATTGAAGAGATCTGGAAAGTGTTGCGAGATTGGTAGATCCGACAAAACCAGGACCAGCGACTCGGGTTTGAGTGGCGAGGCTTTGTTTGAAGCGATAATCGCCCCCACCAAGATCCAGCATTTCATATCCTGCATCTGCCATAGCATGGATGGCTTCAGTGAATAATATTAATCCCGGTGAATAGCATTCATAATCTCTTGAATATCCGACAAACCAAGCATGAAGAACTTTGTCTAACTTCAGCGCGTAAAGGGCAGCGACAAGTTCACCATCTGATTTCAAGGTAAATAACTCACCTCCAAAACTTTCTTCGGAAATATCAAATGAATCTGAAATGATCTGACTAATCCAAGGCTTTGACATGACGTCAACGGAGTTTGTTCTTTTCCATTGATCGCGTTTCCATTGCATCAAAGTTTCAAAATCAGATTTATTGTGAGTGAAAGCGTCAAATGTTACATTTTTGCATTCAGATTTCATTTTGCGGAATTTTTTCCGTGTGCGTTTGATAACGCTGGAACCAGATGCGCGCTTTGCTTCTTGATAGCCTTCCCAACCAGATGAGAGATCGACCAACATGCCTGAATCTTCAGATTTGATGTGGGGTGCGCAGCAGGCGTGGCCGTCGGTCAGGCCAGTAAAATCTATACGTTGAACATTAAGGGCATCCAAAGCGAGGCGTGGGTCAAATTTGGTGTCGTTTCCAGCAATGTAACACTGATAATCACAGATTGGGCCGCCCAATGGCAATGCAGCATGTCCATTTAAACGTTGAGCAGGTAAGAATCCGACGGGTTTTGAATCTCTTGTGAAGACAACAACTTTAGAGTCAGCTCGTGAACGATTTACAAGCTTTGCCCAACTTGGTGAAAGATAGGGACTTCTTAAAGCAGGATTCTCAGACAGGATTCTATGCCAAGCATTCAGCTCGTCTCTTGTCAAATCACTCGGCGATACGCAGTGTGCTTTCACAACTAACGGTCCTACATCAAACCACATCAGAATGCTCTTCTAACTTCGCAAACAAACTTGCGAAATTTGAACATAAATCAATAAGATGAGAATTCTATTTAGAGTACTCTATGAAATTTATGATAACTTTACTCTAACGGTTAAGTGAATATTTCTCAAATTATAAAATATTATCACTGTATTCAGTGGTTTATGAGAGTTTCTCAAGAAAAATAATACTTTTGAAGAGCATTTTTAATGGGTTTTACAATCACGTTTGTTATTGTGTGCGACCATTTTGCTCGACTTCATCACCATCGACGATAATCTCTTCTTTGTTTTTACCTGTTTCTTCTTCAAGAGCAGGTTCAATGACTGCAAGATTTTCTGGAGGTTGAACCGGATTAGATTTTGTCGGAGATGGCAACGCTATATGAGCAATGGTTTCCAATTCGCCGCCATAGGTTTCATATCTTGGGTGGATGAGTGAACCTGCATCTCCAAATGTGTAGACGAGGCGTGCCCAATCTTCATTGATGAAATTGAATGCACGACCATCTGGATCAATATCAGACCAATCGGCTTCTCTGGCTGCAGATGAAGCTAAACGTGACCATCTTGATGCTTGTTCTACATCGCCGCGCCCGCCGACAATTGCCTCCATAAGCGTGCACAAGCGCGTGGTTTCACCTTCGCGAAGAACATGGCTGAGCGTTTCTTCGGCTTCGTCCCATTGGCCTTGAATCATAGCGGCTTCAACGAGTAAAATACGGCTTTCACGATGCGATGGATTAATGTGTGCAAGCGCATTTAAGCGTTTTGCACGTGCGGAAGTTGGTTCATTTGTTTTAAGATCACGCCATAGCAATGCCAGCGCTGGGTGGGGACGAATTCGCCATGCGCCTTCTATGCTTGCTTGTGCTTTGGATGCTTTGCCTGCTGCTAATTGTAAACTAGCAGCGATATAGGCGGCTGGCGGAAAACTAGGAGCCATACGTGCCGCATCTGCGGCTAGTCTTTCTGCTTTTTCGGGTGCTTTTTGGCGAATGCGAGAAGCTTGAGCAGTATGAAGAACAGCGCGCCGGCGGCGAGCCACCTCTAAATCAATGGATTTGCGCTTTTCACCAATGGTCAGTGTTTCATTTGCCGATTCCCAATCAGCCGCTTTAGTTTGTAGTTCAAACAATGTGCTAAAAGGCCAGCTAGCATTGGATTTGAGAGATAAAGCCTTACGTGTGTGAGTTTCTGCGCCGCGAAGGTCGCCGCGTTGAATTGCGGCCGCTGCAAGGCCTCGCAGGCCAACTAACTCGGCCCCTTTTTCACGGGAGAGATCGCTATAGGCATGTTCAGCATCACTCCAGTCGCCATTGGCTTCTGCGGCGCGCGCTGCCAGCAGATAGGAAAGTTTGCGATCACTAGCATCTGATTTTGCGAGATTGGTCGATTTGCGTGCTTTTTTTAAAGCATCGATTGAATCTCCACCTTCGGCTGCGATCAGACCATCAGCCAGAGCATTGCGTGCTTTCCCAAATCTGGCGCGCTTTGCGCTTCTGTTTAATGCAAATGGAATGCGAAGGATCGTTGAAAGAACATACCAACCAACGGCAACCAAGGCACCTGTGACAATCACCAAAATACCAGCTGTGTAGCGAGACATGCCATATTCAGCGCCATTGAAAGCAATCGAGACGTCATCTGGTGCGTTAAAGGCGTATGTAACAGCAGCGATCGTCAGGATAACAACGGCTAGCAATATGACTATTCGCATAATGTTTACTGACCTTCTTCGCTGGCAACCGTTTTATTGGCTGTTTCTGGGGTTGGTTCTGGAGAAATTGTATCTGTTTCCAGACCTTCAGGTGGCATAATAACGCCAACTTGTTCGAGAATATCTTTTTTAATGGCGTCTGAAAGTTGATCAAAGGCCAAACGTCTTTGAGCGCCTTCGAGCCAGTCTTCTATTTCTAACGCTAAAGGGCCATCAATATCTTTGGCATTTTGAACAACTTCGTCCATTTTGCTTGCTTTTAAGGCATTGGAGATGTTTTGAAGTCGTCCGGCATTATCGATTTTTTCTCCTTCAGTGCGTTTCACGGAGACGACACCGCCAAGCGCATTGCGTGCCCAGTCCCACCCGTCATTTTCCTGAGAGGCGGATGCTTTTTTGACGAGGCTAGCTTCCATTTCTTTAAAAGCAGAGGACAATTGCTCGATTGAAGGTACGCCGCGCCGCGCAATGTTTTCTAACTGTTTCACATTGTCGTTATTTGGCATAGCTTGTGAAAGGTCGGTCCAAGCTTGGAAGAAGGGTTTTCCTCGTGAAGATTTTGCTTCGAGTTTGGTCATTGCAATAGAGGCACTTGAAATTGACGCTTGAGATTGTTCGAGGCTTGAGCGCTCTAATTGTGCCTTTGCAGATGCAGTGATTTTTTCACTGCGTAATTCTTCAATATCAGCTTCGACGCTTTTGACGGCTTTTTGAGTTTGAGTGAGGCCAAGATTTAAAGCGCGAATAGCGTCAGATCGTGCCTGCATGGCTTTTTTCAAGCTAGCTTCGGCGGCTTCAACTTTGTTTAGCCTTTGAGTGAGGGTTGAAATATCTTCACTTGAGAGCTGGTTTGGTAGGTTGGTTGACGCGATACCGTCTTCATCACCGCCAGAAGCTGCCAAGTGAGATTCGAGTACGTCCATGCGCGTAATAAGCGAGCGTAGTGCAGCTAGGCGGCTTGGTTGAGTAGGTGATGTATCTGATGCGACAGTTTCAGTGGTTTCTGTGTCAGCATTAGGTGCCGTCTCAGATCCGTTTTGAGTTTCTGTAAGTGCAGTTTCAGCGTTTGTTTCGGGTTCTGCGGTTATAGATGCGTCATTTAGAAATAATTCTAAATTAGAGGTGAGAAGAGATAGCTCTTCTCGCATTGAAATTTCACTTTCGATACGTTCATCCAAGATAGCATTGACGCTAGCAATTGATGAGGTTTGCTTGGCTTCAAGCTCTGATATGCTTCCCGTTATTTTTTGGACGCGGTCATTTAAATCGTTTTGTAGAGTTTCAACTTTAACGATTTGATTTTTTACTTCGGCGGGCGCAAATTTTGCGGTATCCATGCCGCTAGATCCAGTGGCCACCATAGAAATAGCAGCCCCGATAATCGCAGAAAAAGCGCCTGTCGTTAGAAGCGCTCCCCAACCGGGGCCTGATTTTTCGACTGTTTCTCTTGGTTCAAAAGGGGTTTTGTCGTCTACGATGACATTGTCAAATTCAGCATCAATTGGGTCTTTTGCAGACGAAGGTGTATTTTCGGAAACAGGTGAAGCAGTCTCGGGCTGAGTTTTGTCATCAGGGCCATCGGAATTGTTGTTTTTTGAATCCGAAGTATCGTTCATCTCTATCATTTCTTCCTGCTTTGTCCCTCAATCCCATTCAATTAATGCGCCAGATTGGGCAATTATTCAAGAGACTTTAAGCTGTTCTAACAGACTAATTTCATTAGGTTTTGCAGCGCAAATTACCTTCTCGTTGAAGAGATCTTTGAGCGGATTTCCCGCATCTGGGGAAATTGCTACGACTTTAGGAAGTGTAATGCTGGATAATTGGGACCAATCTTGAAGCGCGAGATCTATAAACTCTGCGGCCATGGGTGAATGAACCAGAATAACATCAAGCTTCAAATCCATTTGTAAGCGATGTCGCAATTTTTCTTCAAAATCAGGATGAATTTTAGATTGGTAGACAGGTAAGAACTCTGCGTCATACCCCTCATCATTCAGATCTTGAACGATATTTCCGCGCGGGGTGGAATTACCCATATGAAGCAATGGTCCATTATTGGGCTTCCAGTTTTCACTAATAAATTGTTTTAAATCATTTGCATCACCGCGAGCGGAGTGAATATTTTTAAAACCAGCTTGACGTGCTGCTTGTGCGGTTGCATCGCCGACACAAAAGACCTGTTTTGCATGTCGAAATGGAGCGCGAGGCGCAAATTGAACGCCATTTTGGCTAGTGAAAATCAGCGCACCTTTATAGTTTTGCTGATTAAATACAATTGAAGTCTGGGTGAGCTTTATTGCTGGTAGTTTTTCACCCAAAAAACCATTTTGTTTCAATCGGTTTGTCGTCTGTGTAGCACCTGGTTCCGCGCGGGTGACTAAAACCGTAAGCAATTTTGTCATAGTCTTTATTGACCCTTATTATCCCTGAGTTTGGCGACTTTTTCACCTAATTCAAACCCTAATGAAGCTGCTTGGTTTTCATCTGGAATTGTATCAAGGCTCATTTGTGAAAACCAGCGTTTGCTGCCATCATCAGCCAAGACTTCTCCGCGCATATCCACACCAGTTTCATTAAAGCTCAAATGTCCGGCAATCGGCGTGCGGCAAGATCCGTCTAATCTTTTAAGAAAAGCACGCTCGGCTATTGCGGCAATACGTGATTCTAGAACATCAATTTGCAGACATGCCTTAAAAATCCAGTCTTCTGCATTATTGGTTAGTGTGGTGCAGACAATGCCTTGTCCACATGCGGGCAACATTTCTTCTTTGGGCATAAAACCGGCTGCTTTGTCTGTCATACCTAAACGGTTTAGACCTGCGGCAGCGAGTAGTGTGGCGTCAGCTTGACCTTCTTCTAGTTTGCGCAGGCGAGTTTGCACATTGCCTCTAAACATAACGATTTTTAGGTCTGGACGAAGGGCTAGGGCTTGGGCGCTGCGACGTAGACTTGCTGTTCCAAGGGTTGCACCATGAGGTAGGTCTTTGATATTGCCCACTTTTCCAAACAATGCGTCTCGTGGGTCTTCGCGCGGTAGATAGCATCCCATTTGCAATCCGTCTGGGAGCACTGTTGGTACATCTTTGAGAGAATGAACCACAATATCGATGCGTCCTGATAGTTGCGCGATGTCCAGCTCTCTTGTGAATAGGCCTTTGCCGCCAGCATCTTGTAAGCGCTTGTCTAATAATTGGTCGCCGGAAGTAGTGAAAGTGTGGATCTCAATTTCGACTGTATTCCCGACAATTTCTTTAAAACGAGCCGCAAAATCTTCAGCTTGCTGCACGGCAAGTGGCGATCCACGTGCACCAATCTTTACAATCTGTGTTGAATTGGTGAGGGGTTTTGCCTGAGTTTGTGTCGAGTTTTTGTTGCTCACGTCCCGAGTCTCTCCAGTTTTTGTATAAATTTCGTGCTCAAACGACATCATTCACTTGGTATTGTGACTAATGGGGAGTACAAGCGCGCCCATCATGACGCAAGATAAACAAACATCTTCTAAACCTTCTATAATATTGGGGCTTGAATCAAGCTGCGACGAAACCGCCGCTGCTTTGGTGCGCCGCCATAGCGATGGGAGCGTTGAAGTTTTATCAGAACGCATCGCAAGCCAAGATGACAAGCATGCAGCTTTTGGCGGAGTCGTTCCAGAAATTGCAGCGCGTGCCCATGTTGAGCGCATGGATGGTCTGGTCAAAGAAGTGATGTCGGAAGCGAACATTGGCTGGAAAGATATTGGCGGCGTTGCCACCACTTCGGGACCGGGACTTATTGGCGGTGTGCTTGTGGGCCTAATGACGGGCAAAGGAATATCACTTGCGCATGATATTCCTTTTATGGCGGTTAATCACCTTGAAGGTCACGCTTTGTCACCGCGTTTAACCGGACAGATCATTTTTCCATATCTATTGCTTTTGGTTTCGGGTGGGCATTGTCAGTTTTTGATGGTCAAAAATTTAGGTGAGTATGAGCGCCTTGGATCAACGATTGATGATGCACCCGGTGAAGCGTTTGATAAAACCGCTAAACTTATGGGGCTTGGATTTCCGGGCGGGCCAGCGGTTGAGCGCTGGGCGAAAGATGGAAATGAGAATGCGGTGGAGCTTCCGCGTCCTTTGCTCAATCGTAAAGACACGCTTGATATGTCTTTTGCTGGTCTTAAAACAGCTGTACGTCGCGCGATTGAGTTAGAGCCGCTATCTGATACGCGAAAAGCGGATATAAGCGCGAGTTTTCAGCTTGCTGTGGCGGACATTCTTTCCAAGCGCACATCGCAAGCTATGAGTCTGTTTAAGGAACGCGTTGATGCGTCAAATCTACAGTTTGTAATTGCTGGCGGCGTTGCAGCTAATAAGACAATACGCGCGCGATTGGAAAGCGTGGCTGAGGATGCGGGATTTAATTTTGCCGTGCCGCCGATGAAATGGTGCACTGATAATGCAGCAATGATCGCGCTTGTTGGCCTAGAGAAATTTGAGCGTGAAGCGTTTGATGATCTGGATGTGAGTGCGCGAGCGCGCTGGCCTTTAGATAGCGATGCGGCGAGTCAAAAACCTGCTTATGGCGGAGGCCGCAGGGGGGCGAAGGCATGAAGAATGTGAACAGCTGAGGTGTTTTTAGCTTGTTTCCATGCTTAAGGTCATTAAAAATCGAGATAATAAAGACGATTGAGTCGTATAACATCGCCAAGCGGTGTGAAGAGGAGGTTTTGTGAGTTTTCAAACTATCGGCGTTATCGGTGCGGGCGCTTGGGGAACGGCTCTGGCGATTAATGCGCAGCGCGCTGGCCGCGATGTTGTCTTATGGGCACGTGAAGACGATGTGGTTGAAGCGATCAACACAACTCAGAAAAATCCTAAATATCTACCTGATGCAGATGTTGTGGGTATTCACGCCACTTCGGACATGGCCGAGATTTCCAATTGTGATGCTGTGATGGCGGTGACACCTGCGCAATTTATGCGGGGAAGTTTGGAGTTACTCGCTAAGACAGCAAAACCGGGTGTTTCGGTGATGTTGTGTTCAAAAGGGTTTGAGACAAAGTCTCTTAAAATGATGACGGATGTTTTGGAAGAGAGCATTCCGGGGGCAATTGCTTCTGTGTTGTCAGGTCCGTCTTTTGCCATTGATGTGGCACTTGGTTTGCCAACAGCTGTGACTTTGGCTTCGTCAAATCAAGAAGAGGGCGAGAGATGGATGTCTGCAATTGGGCGTCCAGAATTTAGACCTTATTATTCCGATGACATATTGGGTGCAGAAGCAGGTGGCGCAGTTAAAAACGTGCTAGCCATCGCATGTGGGATTGTCGAGGGTAAAGGCCTTGGTCGATCTGCCCATGCTGCGCTTATTTCCAGAGGTTTTGCTGAATTAACACGCCTTGGCGTGGCTATGGGCGGAAATGCGGAAACGCTTAAAGGCTTGTGCGGTCTTGGTGATTTGGTGCTGACATGTTCTTCAGCTCAATCTCGTAATATGAGCTTTGGTTTTGCATTGGGACAGGGGCAAACGGTTGCGGAGGTGCTTGGGTCTCGTACGGCAGTCACAGAGGGTGTGGCGACGGCACCGGCAATCGCGCAATTGGCAAAAAATCTAAATGTTGAAATGCCAATTTGTGAAACAGTTGCGGAGATTGTTGCGGAGCGTATAACGCTTTCTCAAGGTATTGAGGCTCTGTTGAAGCGCCCATTTAAAGCTGAAGATTAGAAGGGGATAGTTTCTATGGCTTATTTTTCAATTTACGCGATGGACCGCCGCCCAGATGGCCCAACCATTCGCGCAGAAACACGTCCGGCGCATTTAGAATATCTACGCCGGTTAGGGGATGTAGTTAAACTAGCAGGGCCGGTTATGGCGCATGATGGGGAAACAGTTGCAGGGTCTCTTGTTGTGATTGAAGCTGATGATATTGATGCAGCCCACCAAATTGCAGCTGACGATCCATATGCCAAAGCAGGTTTGTTTTGTTCATCTGATGTGCGCGCTTATAAATGGGTTATCAACCCACCCGAATAAGATGATGTAATCAATCTATTGAGGGAGCGGCAGTATCTGTTTGGGAATCTGCCGCTTTTTTTATGTGTGTTGGTATAAATTCTGCTGCGAGAGCCGATAGCAAAATGCTGGCAGTAAAGCACCATGCGCCGGGCTGACTCGCGGCGGCTGCAAATCCTGATCTGTGAGCGGCATAGACACCAATTGCCAAAACCATAACATCCAGCATTGACCATTTGCCAAGACGCGCAAGCCATTTGGTTGTGGAAGAATATTGGCGTTTGGGAGAGAAGACTAAACTTGTGAGAAGTGCGAGTTTTGAGATTGGAAAGAAGAGTGTGAAAATGACGAACACACTTGCAAGAAAATAATCTTTTTCAATCGAGAGCCCTGCAATCACTGAAAGTAGGGAGGGTGTTTCAGTGAAGAATTTAAGCTTGGTGAGCTTTACGAGCGGCAGCAAATAGCCGGCCGCTAATAATGGCCAAGCTGCGAGCACGAAAGTCGCAGCAAGAATGCTTCGAAGGGTGTTCATATCCAGCACCCCCTTGTGATCTGGAATTAGCTTTGGACAGCTGTTTTTAAATCAGTTTGGGCTGCTTGTATTGCAGCATCTACAGCCATGTCCCATTCTTTTGCAGTTGATGCATTTTGTGCAGCTTCTGGGAATGTGATGGATCTAGACGCATTGACGACACCGCCTTCAAGGCCTTGAGGGCCAGAGACAAAGCCAGCCACAGCTTGGGCTGCGCCTGCACCTTGTGCGCCATAACCAGGAACAAGAAACGGACAAATGGGTGCAGCTTCACGCAGAAGGCGAGCTTCTTCTGGGCCTGTGGCACCGGCAACAAGCATAAGGCCCGACCATTTTGTCTCTTTGCCTTGTAAGCGCTGTGCCAAAGGATTTAGCGCTTGTGCAACACGCATAAAGAGGGGAGCGCCTTCTAAATCCTTGGCTTGAAAATCTGCTGATCCCGGATTTGAGGTACGGGCAAGCACGGCAATGCCTTTGCCTTCACGAATGGCAACTTCGACGAAGGGTTCGAGTGTATCCAACCCCATATAGGGATTAACGGTGATCGCATCAGAGGGAGCGCAGGCATCAGCGCCAAGATAAGCTTCAGCATATCCAACAGCAGTTGAGCCGATATCGCCGCGTTTGGCGTCCATCATCACGAGCAAATTAGCTTTTTGAGCTGCGACACACACGCGCTCTAAAGCGGCAACACCTTTAGAACCCCAACGTTCAAATAAGCCAGCTTGGGGTTTGACCATGGAGACTTTGCCTTCACAGCGCGCGATAACAGCCTCACCCCAATTGGCGACAGCTTCTGCGCCGTTCGTGCCGAATAAAGCGGGGATTTTACCAAAATGAGGGTCAACACCAACACACAAAGGACCAAGCTCTAGCGTGGCCTTCATCAAACGGTCTGCGAAGGGAGTAGGAGAGGTCATTGTATTCCTGAGCTATTTTTGCGTAGAGGGCGCGTGGCAGATGACTTTGACGACGGATAATTCTCTGCGAAGACGGTCAGCTTCTTGACCATAAGTGCCGGTGCCAAATTTCATACCTGTTGTACTTGATGAAGTGACTTCATTTGCGTTTAAGGCAATTGCCAAAGATTCTGGTGCTGTTGTGTAGATACGGCCCCGACGCGGGCTTTCAGCGACTGTCACCCCGACAATGCGTCCATCGACATCGAAAACGGGTCCGCCACTAATGCCTGCAAGCGTGCCTTTTAAACCGCGCGTGCGGCCCATTTCAGCCCATGTTAGTACGGGCTCTTCATTGCGGTAGCGACCACGGGTGATTAAGCGAGAACGCGCCAATAAGCGAGAAGAGACTTCTCCGGGTTCACCTTGAGGATAGCCCACATGAAAGCCTGCTTGGTTGAGACGTAGGTTTTCGGATGCATCAATGGCGAGGCTGCGAGGGGCACGCAATGTTTTGAGAATTGCGATATCGGAATCTTCAGACGTTGAAACTTCGGTGACTGGCATAACGCGGCCACCACCATATAAAAGCCCGACATTCTCACAGCTATCAACGACGTGACGCGCCGTCATCCATAGGCCTTTTTGATCTATAGAAAAAGCGGTGCCGATACCATCTGCAGCCTCACCAATTTGGACGAGGATTTCTTCATCAAAGGCATTGGCTAGTGGGAGTGCTTTGCCGGATTCGCTGAAAATTTCAGTGGGAGGTGCTTCTGGTGCGTCTGCGCTATCGCGTGCACCTGAAAACAATGCCCACAGAACAATACCTAAAACGGCAAATAAAACGATCCAATCTGGAATACGCATTTAGCAGGTTTCTCGCGAGTTACGGTCTAACAAGTCTACAACCGAGCGACATTTGGGTCCCATAGTGCAGATGATATAATCAAAGCGGAAGCTATTTTCACAGCAATCAAAAGAATGGCAGCACCGGCTTCATCATTTTCGATACGTTTGGGTAGGTCTCGTAGAATAAGATCCACAAACCGAAAAGCCAGAATTTGTATTAATAGAGACACGATGCCCCAGATAATCAAATCTGCCAATGATACAGATGAGGCCAAACAAGAGGCTATTGGAATAGCGAGACCAACAATAACACCGGCTAATGCTAGTCCTGCTGAAGCGTTGCCTGAGCGAAGCAGCGCCATTTCTTTTTGAGGGGTTAGAAGAATATAAAATGTACAAGCCAGAAGAAGAAGAAGGCCAGCTGTACCCGTGTAGATCAAGAAATCTGGAAAACCCGAAACAAAAGATTCTACAGCAGCTTTCATAATACCCTCATATTCTTATTCGTTGTGAGCCAAAGCCACATTTGATGAATACGTCTTCGCAATATTAAAAAGACGCGTGTATTTTACAGCGGACAATGAAACGGCGCTTGGCTGTTTGGTCAAGGTTATGTCAACAAATATAACTGGGTTTTTTATGTTAACTGTTGATTTGGCGTTAGAAGAAATGTATTAAATACCAAAGGCTGCCAATACAGCCCCTGCTGCGGCGAAACAGGTTTGTATGATCGTCAAGGCAACTGCGACCATGCGTTTACCTTTTCTGTTTTCACGCATGCCTGTGACGCGCGGTCCTTTGCGCGGCGCGAGTGTCCATACATTTGATAAAAAACCTAAGGCCGTTATCAGACAGGTTATAAATGCGACAATTGAACCGGAAAGCAGGGCAAAGACTGATGCGCAGCCCAGCAGGATGGCTTGAAAATTAGATGAGACAAGGAGTGTTCGGCGTAGCATTCTATCGGCGCGGTTATAATCAAGGCCGTCAAAAGCGATGTTCGCGAAGATAACAGCGACAGTCCAACCAGATGCAGCGGCACCCCCAGCAAAGGCAGCAGCAGAAGCAGCAAATATATTAGCTAGACTATCCATGTCTTTGTAACCTTTTGAAAACTCGACGCTAGAGGTACACAAATCTGAAAGAGACGTCACCTCTTGTCTGTCCCGTGATCTGCAAAAACATGCTTAACCTGTGTTAAGGAAAAAGAAAGGTTTACAGCAGAGGTCCGAAATTTCACGAACTTTGTATAAATTGTAAATCAGAAGCTGTTATTTGTATTTTGAAAAGCTGATCGGATATTTGTCAGCTAAGAGTTTCGCATGGCGGCGACTGCGGGGGATTCGATATTAAAACTTAAGGTGATTCGATATCTTGGGTTTTTAATGGATCGACTCCTCCGCGCTATGCTTTGGGCGGCGTGACGCTGAAAAAATGGTTCTTTTTTCCACAAAAATTAATGTTTATTAGCGAAATCAGGGCGTTTATTCATGTTCTGTAAACCATTTTTAAGCTATAAAGCTTGCAGTAGAGTATGAGTAGATTGTGATAACGGCGGAAGTTTTCTTCATGAAAGCATCCGCCGTTTTTGCATTTTAGGTATCATTTTGAGCAGTATGTGAGGCGAGCCTACATATGGCTGTTTAAACCTTTGGCCTCTGCCAAAAATACTTGATTATTCGTCCGATTGTATATGCTGGTTTTATTCGGCAGCTGTTGAATTTTGAGCTATTTTTGCTTTTAGACGGTCACTTGCGCGTTCTTTGATGCTTTCTGAGCGCAATTGGCCACATGCTGCAAAAATATCGCGGCCACGCGGCGTCCGAATAGGCGCTGACAGACCAGCACGATTAAGCACTTCGGCGAATGTCTCGATTTTATCCCAATCGGAACACTCATAAGGTGAGCCCGGCCATGGGTTGAATGGTATAAGGTTGATTTTGGCAGGTAGACCTTTGAGAAGCTTGATCAGGTCGACTGCTTCGGCAAGGCTATCATTCACATCTTTAAGCATGACATATTCAAATGTGACGCGTTTTGAATTTCCAAGGTCTGGATAAGACCGGATCGCATCAAACAGGCATTCAAGATTATATTTTTTGTTGATCGGCACAATTTCGTCACGCAGGTCATCATTTGTAGCGTGAAGTGAAATCGCCAGCATCGCATTTGTACGCGCACCTAATTCTGGGATTTTAGGGGCAACACCGGCTGTGGAAACTGTGATGCGGCGGCGACCAATGGAAATGCCTTCGCAATCGGATATTGTATCGATAGCTTCAACCACATTATCGAGATTATAAAGTGGCTCACCCATGCCCATAAATACGATATTTGTGAGCTTACGATTTTCGCTTGGTGTTGGCCATTCGCCTAAAGTGTCTCGCGCGACCAAAACCTGAGCGACGATTTCTTGCGCGGTTAAATTGCGCACCATTTTTTGAGTGCCTGTGTGGCAGAAAGTGCAGCTGAGTGTACAGCCAACTTGTGAGGAGACACATAAAGCGCCAGAACGCGCGACGTCTGGAATGAATACACTTTCTGCTTCAATTCCAGGCCCAAAGCGCGACAACCATTTTTGTGTGCCATCAACTGAGACTTTGTGTTCTGTGATGTCGGGGCGGGCGATAATGTGATTTTCGACCAGTTTGGCGCGCATGTCTTTCGCGATATTGGTCATATCGTCAAAATCTGTGACGCCGAAATTGTGCATCCAGTGAGAGACTTGGTTCGCCCGCATTTTGGCTTTTTTCTTATCAATGCCAATTTCTTCCATGCGTTCGCGCAGCTTTACAAGCGAAAGGCCGGAAAGGTTTACGGGGCCTGTCTCAGCAGGTTTTGCTGGACGGCGAGATAGATCAAGTTCTGTGGACATGGCGTGCTTATACCGTGAAAAGTCTTCCGCGTCACGTCTGATATTGAAACGGTGTTATTTTGGGATTTGATGGATCAAATTTTGATTAGAGTAGCTGGTTAACAAAGACCCAGATCGATGTGAAGAATAACACAGCAACCATCGCCATGCTTTGCGAGGTGAATAGCCAATTAGATCTTGGAAGATGAGGCGGATCTGCTTGAATATTATCTGTTTTTACACGTTCAATTAATTTGTAAACGGCCTTGGTGTCAGAGGCATTAAAAGACATTCCCAAAGAAGCAGCGGCTTCAGGCTGTTGGCTTAACGCAATGGCCAAGTCTTTGTGGATACGGTTTAAACGCGACTTTTGCCGAAATAGAGAATAGACAACCATGCCTCCGGCAATCATTAGGTCTATTAAGCCAAAAATTTTAGGGCCCACAAATCCTGACAGTGGTTCATGTAGATATAATTGCCATTGGTTTAGCAAAGTTTGTATGAGTTTTGGCAAGGGTGGGAGCACGCCGTGCAGATCACAAAAACTTAGCCCAGCTATGATAAAAATGAGCCAAGATATAAATGTGATGGCATGAGAAAGGGCCATGAGAACTCCCGATTTATTCCATCATATACAATAGCTCGAGGGGGTAAAGCTTTCCAAGCACTATCTACAGGCCGCTTCGGCGCGATCAATCGCGGCAGATGATCCGCTGAGTGAAAAATGATATGCGGTTCGGGTATCTCGTGCTGATACGGCTTCGACGCGGAGGGTGGTTCCTCTTTTTAAGGAGCGTACAACACTGTTTTCGTTTTTGTCTTCAAGAAAACCTTCGTTTCCGGCAGTGTACATGCGCCAGCGTTCGCGACCAATGACGACTTCCGGTGGTAAATCATCGCGCAATTCATAGCCGACTTTTAAACTGGGTTGAGATTTACCGGCACCAGATTTCCAGTTTGCAACGAAAAAATGGACATCACCATGCACGACATCTTGTGGGGCTTTATCTGAAGCGGCTGTGGCGGCAAAGCAAACGAGATCTCCGTCAACTTCTTGGGTGAAGACTTGCCAGTCTTTAAAGCTGCCTATCGCTTTGACTTGTGCATTTGCGGCAGTGGAAGCTGAAATCGAAAGGATACAGAAACACAGAAAATACCGCATTGATGATGCAAAACACTTCATTGCTGATTGATCTGTAAAATACCTGTTCATGTTCAGTGAACCCCTTGCTTGTTGATGGACAACTAACCCAGTTTATGAAGATTAACCATGAAATAATTGAGGCAGAATCAGAAAACACGTGACATTTTTCAGTGACGTCATTTCGAGTCGTCATATTCACTCAAGCAATGGGTAGGATGCTTCTTCTTCATACAGACTTTGATGCTTTCCCGGGCGTGATGAATAGAGTGCAAACCTGTCGATTGTGAATTCTGGCGTTTCAAACATGGCATGACGTTGCAGATATTCGCTGACGATGTGCGGAGGGATATTTTTTAGGTAAGCCAGTGTAACATGCGGGATATAGGTGTGTTTATCCGTATGGAGTTTGAGCTCTCTTGTGGGCCGTTTGCACTTGCTGGCGAGTTTTAGAATGTGTTCATTGGCTTCTACGCCAGCCCAAAGCGTGTGCGGATCAAATCCACCAAATTGGCCAACATCTTTTAGGCGCAGTGTTATGGGAGGTAAGTTAATCGTCGCGAGTGCTGCATCTAAATCATGGGCGGTGTGATCTTCGACATTTCCATAAAAATTCAATGTGAGATGAAAATTTTCTTTGTGTCGCCATTTTGCGCCATCCAACCCATTTTGCATGGATTTGAGCATCTCGGATATATGGTCGGGAATAGGGAGAGCGGCAAATAATCTATATGACATGTTTTTATTTAAAAACGTTCGCTTTGCTTAACTAATCTTAAGTTTCTAGCAGGTGTAAGATGAGTTTCAAATATAATTTAAAGTGAGGAACGCAATTTTGCGTGATAATTGTGGATTTGTCTGGAAAAACGCCACATTCTATCCTATATTAGTCTTTAATTGCTTATCTATAGCCTCTTCAACATAGACAAAAGGTGTTTAATGTCGAACTTTCCATATTCACAAAATGCAGGTGCTGGCGCAGCTGATATGTCCGTTGATGCGGGCCTACGAAGCTTCATGCTGGGCATATACAACAAAATGGCACTCGGCCTTGTTATTTCTGCTGTTTTGGCAATGGTCGTTGGAACAGTGCCGGCTGTAACAGCTGTCGTATTAGGCACACCATTATATTATGTCGTGGCTTTTGGGCCTCTGGCTATTCTGTTTGGTTCATCTTTCATGATGAAAAATCCATCTCCAACAGGAACAGCAGTCGTTTACTGGTCTGTTGTTGCACTTCTTGGTATGGGCATGGGTGCGTTGGTTTACCGTTATGCTGGCATTCCTGATGGTTTCACCACTGTTGCTAAAGCGTTTTTCGTAACAGCGACAGCTTTTGGTGGTCTTAGCTTGTTTGGATACACAACGAAGAAAGATCTTTCAGGCTTTGGTACATTCCTGATCATGGGTCTGATCGGTATTATTATCGCTTCTATCGTCAACATGTTCATGCAGTCATCTATGATGAGCTTCATTATCTCTGTTGGTGGTGTGCTAATATTTTCAGGTCTAACAGCATATGACACACAGCGCTTGAAGCACACATATTACGCGCTAGGTGGAGATTCGCGCTCTATGGCAGTTGCGACAAACTATGGTGCATTGAGCCTGTATTTGAACTTCATCAACTTGTTCCAGTTTATTCTGGCATTGATGGGCGGCGGCGACGATTAAGTCTTTAAGCCTAACGAATTTGAGAAAGCCCTTATCGCAAGATAGGGGCTTTTTTATTGGAACTGGCTTTTTGTTTGAGCGTCGAATCAGTTTTGTCCCCGATTGGGGGTAAGGTTGTCGTAAAGATGATCTTCGTTCACTTCGTCGTAAATACAGTATCGGATCAAAGCTGCGTTAATAACCATGAAGATGATTTAACCTAATAAACAATTTTTTACTCGATTTTTTACACTCTCCCCCTTTTCAAATCAGGTGATTCACCCCACATTAACCATGTCAGACAAGCTGAGAAGTAAACGGCTTCGGACCCAACAGCCCCCCAGCCCCCCGTGGCCAATCGTTCCAAGTTTGTCTGACACTTTCCCACAAAATTTGAGTTGTTTACGCTAATGTCACACCATTGAGTCCTGCGAGTGTGATATATATAAAAAATTGAAATGCAGTGACTTCTTTGCTTAATGCGCGACGCAGGTTATCAGTCTATAGTCTAGAGACTCGATTATGGTTGAGCGTGAAGATCGGAGACTATCTTTTGAACTTGTTGAAGATTGATCGTCTGGCAAAAGCTTATGGCGTGGGCGCGAGCAAAAAGCACGCAGTGAGAGGCGTTTCCTTTACCGTACAACAAGGAGAGGTGGTTGCCTTTCTTGGTCCCAATGGTGCAGGAAAATCAACGACGATGCGGATGATATCTGGTTATTTGGAACCCGATAGCGGTGATGCATTTATCGCGGGCGCATCAATTTGTAATGAACGTGAAAACGCGCAAATTGCTTTGGGTTATCTGGCTGAAGGCGCGCCGCTTTATGGCGACTTAACAGCACGCGGATTTTTGCAGTTTCTGGCGGGTACGCATGGCTTATCTGCATCTCAAACACGCTGGGCGCTAGACCGTGTGATTAATGATGCGCGTATTGAAAGCGTGATAGATCGCTCGATTGATACACTATCTAAAGGGTATAAACGCCGAGTTGGTTTGGCTGGTGCGATTATTCATGATCCGCCAGTATTGGTGTTGGATGAACCAACGGATGGTCTTGATCCGAATCAGAAACGGGCTGTGCGGTCCTTGATTGCGCGTATGTCGAAGGACAAAGCTATTTTGATTTCAACACACCAGCTTGATGAGGTTCAAGCTATGTGTTCGCGCGCGCTTGTCATTGATGCGGGAAAGATCGTTGCGGATGATACGCCTGCCGGGCTTGTTGAAAATTCGGTTGCGCATAATTTGGAAGATGCTTTTACGCTTCTCACACATGAGGAGAGTGTTCGCTCATGAATGATCTATCCTCCACATCATCTGATATACATTCGCGCATGAGTTCAGGCTCACGTCGCCGCGCTGCCATTGCGGCGATAACATCTGTGTTTGCGCGAGAATTACGAGCTTATTTCTTCACGCCTTTGGCCTATGTATTTATTGCTGTTTTTCTATTGTCACTGGGCGCTTTTACATTTGAAATTGGTCGGTTTTTTGATACCAATAGAGCCGATTTAGCACCATTTTTCTTTTTCCATCCATGGCTTTATTTGGTCTTTCTACCAGCAGTCACAATGAGGTTGTGGGCTGAGGAAATTCGGTCTGGAACATTGGAATTATTGCTGACATTGCCTGCGCCTGTTTGGGCGCTGACGGTTGGTAAATTTTTAGCAGCTTGGACAGTTGCCGGTGTGGCTTTGGTTTTGACGTTTCCTATGTGGATTTCTGTCAATTATCTTGGATCTCCCGATAATACTGCGATCTTGTTGGCCTATTTGATGAGCTTCATGATGGCGGG
>JGI2924J29684_1077814_pt1 | contig 22890 bp, 17 predicted proteins | sample BenlonsequencITS_FD_29684 | JGI IMG/M metagenome (IMG submission 29684)
TTTGGAGCTGGTTAGCGTATGCCAAAGCTTTGATCTAGTAGATCAAAGCTAAGCGAAAAAGGCTCCGGCAGGAGCTTCATCAAGGTGCCACTGCCATTGAGGGAACTTACGCATTTGAGCCGAACGTTTTGTCCTGATCTTTGATGCGAAGTAGGGACCAAACCTGTTCCACCAAAACCGAACAGTTTCGTGCGTGATATCAATTCCACGCTCGTGAAGTAGGTCTTCTACATTTCTCAGTGAGAGTGGAAAACGAATATACATCATCACGGCAAGTTTGATGATTTCGGGTGATGTTTTGAAGTATCGGAAGATGGAAGTTTTCATGCTTGCAGCTTAGCGAAAGCTGGCTAAGTTGGAAATAAGACGTTTAATCTGCCAATGCCGTCGTGAATTGGGCGTCACGGATTCGTCCATTCGCAAACGAATAGCGCTTGCTTTTTTATCCCCTAGAATTACCGAGTCTATATTATCTGGAAGCCAACCTGTTGAGCTAACATTGCGGGCATTGATTACTCAAAGGCTTCCATTGGATTGGAAGAAGCAGGAAATAGTACTGGGATTTATAACTCCCTGATAGCTTCAATTAATATCCCTACTCAAAACCATATTGTTCCCTGTTTTTTTGTATTTCATTGCCTGTTTTGATTTTATCAGGGAATTGGTAATCAAAGCATTGAAATTTAACATTTTTAAATTCAATAATTTACCAATATCACCTCAATACAGGCTGAAAAGACGATATTTCCCTGTTAATTGTAAAATAACAGGGAAAATGGGCAAACCGGCCACATGAAAATGGGCTCTAGAGATTTTAGGATATAGACAGGGCGGAATCTTTAAGGCGATTGGTCTCTGCGCAAAATGAAGGGGCTAAGCTACGGTAAAGTCAGTAGTAATTTGAGAGAGAACGGCACTATCAGAAACAGCCGGACTGAATGGCGGTGAGACAGGGATTCGAACCCTGGAGACGGTTACCCGCCTACACACTTTCCAGGCGTGCGCCTTCGACCACTCGGCCACCTCACCGCTGAGGAAGGCGCGACAATAGCGTGAGATTTCTTAAGTGCAAGTTATTAGTTATATTATTTTTAGGCCTCAAACACTTCGCAAAGAATATTCGTTCACGGATCTCTAGATTTTCCCTGTATGAGTTCCTAAATCTATGCTTCTGATAGAAAATACTATCTTCGGTATAAGGATATTCTGACGTGACAATTCTGGACAAATCTCAACTGGTTTCCAAAGAGAACGCACTTCCTGGGCGTGATCAAGAATTGGCAACGGCGCAAACCCATTTTTTGAGTGGAGCAGCCATAAAAGCAGACATTCCAACAGGTTTTGGTGAAATTTATCTCGGGCTTGGTTGTTTCTGGGGTGCAGAGCGCCGCTTCTGGGAGACTGAAGGTGTCTATGTTACATCTGTTGGATATCAGGGCGGATATACGCCAAACCCAACCTATGAAGAAGTGTGCTCAGGGCTGACCGGTCATACTGAAATTGTCCATGTTGTCTTTGATCCTTCCATCATCACGCTAGAAGGTATTTTAAAAGTCTTCTGGGAAGCTCATGACCCAACGCAAGGCATGCGTCAGGGAAATGACCTTGGTACACAATATCGCTCTGCGATTTATGCAGTGAATGAAGCGGATTTAGAGCGTGTAAATGCCTCCAAGGCAGCCTATCAAGCGGCATTAAACAAGGCAGGGCGCGGGGGGGCGATCACAACAGAGATTTCGTTGGCAGGGCCGTATTATTACGCTGAAACCTACCACCAACAATATCTTGCCAAAAACCCTAGTGGCTATTGCGGTTTAAAAGGAACTGGTGTCGCGTGCATTTAGCGTTAAGTTAGATGCCGCCGCGTGTAATTGAAAACCTGCGGCGCGTGCCAAGCATTTTCTGACATTCAGCAATTGTTTGTGCTGCAAGTTCAGCTGTTTTAAATTTGCTTTCAGCACGCAAGGCTTCAAGTGCATCGGACAGATGACCAACAGATTCTTGCAAGATAATCGGGTCAAACTTACTCTCACAGCGAAGTTTCAGCGCGCGTCCAAGATTGATTTTTGCTTTTACCCACCGGTCAGGTGTTTCTGAGCGATCAATACCGGAAAGTGTATCTTCTAACACTTGAACGCAGCGGTCACTCCAGTCTGCAATATTGGCAATGGCGAGTTGAACGGTTCCGGCCGAATAATCATCTTCAATATCGCCGCGCAAATGCACATCCATTTTGGGATTATCAGCTAGAATTTGATGAAGTGAAGCGACGACAGGCTCTAGTCGCTCAGCCCGAAAATCTTGTGGGCGCGATAGAGCAGGGCGTAATTCTCTTGCTGTGGCATAGGCCAAAGCAGCGGATAAAGGTTTGCTCCAATCATCGGTATTTTTGGGCAGCACAATCATGCGATGTTGGTATTGCGTGGTTTTCTTGGTGTCATCACGGCGCGCGATACGCGCGACGATCTTATTTTTTTTCATGCCTTCGCCCCACATGACCAAATCAGCACCGGCTTTTTTCAACAGTGTTTGGGCTTCTTCTTCACTACGAATTTTGGCCGGAAAATCGATGACATCAAACGGACCACCAAACATGAAACCTTTAAGGTGGCTGCGTGCAGCTGCACTTAAATATTCGCTCGCAGCTTTTCCCTTTTTGCCAAAACCCTGAGTGATAAGCACGCGGGCTCCAATGTCAGTGCCACGGCGAACTTGAGACGCCGTACCAGCAAGGTGAGCCGATCGTGCAGCAAGCCACAAAAGTTTCAGGATGAAATACAGCCCTGTTACGCAGGCAGCTAAAGCGACTATAACACCAAAGCTTGCAAGCTCTTGATGCGATAGAATCCATGTCTCCGCTATGTTCCAATAGCGCAGCGCGTTAGGTACCAAGCTCTCAAACGTGATGTTCATAGGCTGTCAAAAACCGATCTTTGCAAAGATTATTCGTATCTCTCATATGCTGTTTTCATATGTTCGCGCAATGCAAAAGGACATTTTGGATGCAGGATTTGACACTTTGAAAACAATTTTACGCATTTGATTAATATTCTATCAGCTTAAGTTAATAGCGCGTTAGCAAATGAGAGGATTTTGCAGAACTTATCCTCTGCCTAAATATATGCCGCATCCTTTGGCTTTTAAGGTCAGAAGGAAAACGACATTGTGACATCATATAAACTCTCAGATGATAAAAAATTAAAACCAGTTGGCGTGATGGTGGTTCACGGGATTGGACGTCAAAGCTTGCCGCCTACTTCCCAACCAGACAAGCTCATGTACTCGCTGTCTTTATATCGTAAACTTGAGCGTATTCTGACGGGTAGGAATGTCGATTTAAATGATGATGTTGCATGGCGGGAAGCAAATTATGCGCACATTTTTAATGGGGTTCAGGATGAGTATTATCGCCAGTTGGGCAATAGCATAAAACGCTCTCGCATTCGTCAGCTTGTCGTCGAAAACTTGGGAGACGCAGCGGCTTACAGGCCGCGTAATGCAGAGGGGGCGGGACAAAAATCCGCCTTCACAAAAGTGCAAATGGCTATTCAGTCTACGTTTGAAAAAGTAGAAAGTGAATGTGTACCAAATGCGCCAATTTTTGTGATTGCGCATTCACTTGGCGGGCAGGTGATGCTGGATTATTTCAAATCTTGCTTCAGCCAGAATGGAAAATTGGACATCCCAACCAAGCTAGAGAATGTGCAGCGTTTTATTACATTTGGGTGCAATATACCTTTGTTCATGATCGGTCAGCCCGAGGATGAGACTATAGCGTTTGAGCCGCCAGTTAGATTTGTTGAAGACAAGGCGCAACCTTGGTGGATAAATTTCTACGACCGCGATGATGTTCTAGGATATCCACTCGCACCAATGGGGGGACATTTCGCGATAATGGCAAATCAGGGTCACCTCAAAGATATTCAAGTTGATGCGGGCAATCTCCTGACAAAATGGAACACGCTGTCGCATATGGGGTATTGGACAAACAAAACCATCATTGCTCAGATTGCTTTGGACATCCAGAATGCGATGGAGCAAGCCGGTGAATGAAGTTGTTGGCGATAAGATCATCATTCAAATAGAGGCAGCGTCAATTTAAAGTGATCACGACCTGCTTGCTTTTCTAATTTCCAGATGCACTCTCTAGGCTAAGGTTAACAAAGGGGCATTCTAATGTGTGATGAATTTACGGAAAAAGATATCGAGAATCTCAATGGCAATGATGGGTTTAATCGGCGGACATTTACCAAACTAAGCTCTATCGCCACCTTTATGGCCTTATTGCCTGGGTGTGCAGCGTCTGATGTCTCGGAAAGCGCGATCACGGAAACGGAAGTTGATGTGCAAATGCCCGATGGCGTTTCTGATAGTTATTTTGTCCACCCAAGCAGTGGGCAACATCCTGCTATTTTGATGTGGCCAGACATTAAAGGTCTGCGCCCGGCATTTAAAGCGATGGGAAAACGTTTGGCGATGGCTGGATATTCCGTTTTGGTTGTGAACCCTTTTTATCGTGATGCCAAAGCGCCTGTTGTGGGGCCTGATGCGAGCTTTAGTGATCCAGATACGCGAACATTCCTGCGAGGCATGGCTAGTAAGCTAACTCAAGATGCTGCCATGTCTGATGCACGTGCTTATATCTCGTTTTTAGATGACCAATCTTCTGTCGATACCTCCCGCAAGATAGGCACAGCGGGATATTGTATGGGCGGCCCATTGATTATGCGCACAGCCGCAGCCGTGCCAGATCGTGTTGGTGCAGCCGCATCATTTCATGGCGGCGGCCTTGTGACAGACAAGGAAGACAGTCCGCATCTCCTCATTCCTAAATCTCCTGCGCATGTGCTGCATGCTGTGGCTGAAAATGATGATGCACGAGACCCAGAGGCTAAAATAGTGCTCGCCAAAGCCTATGAGGATGCAGGCATTCCTGCCGAGATTGAGGTTTATGCCGGTGCAAACCACGGTTGGTGTCCACCAGACTCCGCTGCCTATAATGAAGTTCAAGCTGAAAAAGCATGGAGCCGCATGTTGGCCCTCTATGAAAGCGCGTTGAGCTAAAACCAAGTGATTAGCAATGCAAGATGGCAATGTGGTGGGGAGGATGCTCTCCACCATTTTGAGGGTGCACGTAAGTTTGAATTTTCAACTGTAAACGCAAGAGTTGCATCGGTTAACGAAAATGCAGGGATTTTGCATTTTAATTCACCAATGGGGCGAATTTTGTCTAATCGGCACCAATGTGTCCGTTATCGTTTGAGGGCTTGTATTGTGTTGGCTCGTTGAGATTGAGCCTGCTTTTGATTGGGAATGTGACATGCATGAGTCGACCTTAAGAATTCTTGAGATTATCAAGCGTTCGCGTCATCACTTCAGTGATGTCGAACTGGCCGATTTCGTTTTAGATATCCGCAGAACAGAGAACGCAGCCTTATTGCCTTTGATGAAACCAAAGACACGCACAGTGTATTCATTTGAGGAATCTGACCCCAATTATCTGGAATTCCAACTCGTGCGCAAACAACTCATCAGTATCCACAATGAGGATTATATCTCAGATATTGTGCGTATATTGAATGTGCTGAAATTAGCCGATGATTTTGACCTGCGCCAATTTCACAAAAAATCCATTCCGGCTTTTTATGATGCCATCACGCAGATTATTTCGCCTGAAACGTTGATTGATGTTGCCCGTAAATATACCCAGCACAAATTGCGTCTTGCGGCCTAAATTGCGCGTCAAATATCTTAAATGCTAGAATTTCTTGCTGAGGCTAAATGCACCAAAGCGTTGTGGCTCTTCCTGCTCGTCAAACTCCTTGGACCGCTGCACAAGAGACAAAGCCATCTGTACATCATAAACCTGCACCACTAAGCCAGCTTGGTAATCATGCACAAAATTGCGCAGGCTTAGATCGACAAAATCCTCTCTAAATAGGCTGCCTTCAATAAAGATATTGTGGGCCACAGCGCGCGCTTCAAAGCCAGCAAACACATGCCAGCTAAAGCTATCATCAGGCACAAAATATCCCGCGCCGCCAAGGGAAGGGCGCACGCGCGGTGGTCCGTAATCATTGCTCAAATCTTGTCCTGCCCGCACCGTCAGGCCAGCGCGGGCTTGCGTGTAGACATTACCAACCGATATACCGTAATTAGGCGTGAGATCGGCTCCAAAGTCGGTGTCGCCAATCTTGCCAATCCGGCGTGCTTTACGCTCATAGGTCAGTACCACGCCGAGCTCATCCTTAAGTTGATTATCCCAGCCTTTAGCGCCTTCAATTCCAATGAGATAGTGAAATTCGTTTTGCGCAGTTTCGCCGCCAGCGCTTTTGCCAATCATTCCAACTTGGATCGACATTTGGTCAATTATATTGCGTTGGGCAATCACGGCGGAATATTCCCCATATAACCATCCCGCATAGGGGTGGTCATCTGGTAGAAAATCCGTCGCTTCAATGTCTGTGGGTGTAAATATGGATTGCCCCACGGCCACACCGCGTCGCAAAACAGCATCATCATCTGCACCCAACACATTGCGCGCAACATATTTGACAACATCACTTTTTGATTGTGCACCAGAAAGCCATGCCAAACGCATGCCATTGGTATAGCTTCGGTCTGTGTTGGCGAAACTGTCATTTTCCCAAACAAATGTCAGAGTCGATGCTTCTTGGGTTGTCGCTCTTTTTTCCTTAAAAGATTTCTTTTTTAGAGGTTGTTCAGGGCCGATTTTTTCATCTGCTTTAGAAGGCCCAGTTTCGGCGATAGCATAGGGGCACAAAGCAACCAAAAGGCTTGCATAAATTGAAAATTTCAAATGCATGTCTCGCTCCGCAAAAGCAGGCAATGTTTTGGTAAATTGTCCTGATTCTCAGTCTGTATATAGGCAAGCAGACCATCTGAAAACCACATACCCCAGCAATATTTCTAGGGTGGTTTTAGGCGGCTATATCAGGGCGTTCCTCCATGAAGCCCAGATCAACAAATAAAGATCCTTCCGCGCCCTTAGGTGCCGTCAATTGCAAGCTCAGTGTTGTTCCGGCGGGTAGTTCTTCTTGAATAGCTAGTGGGAAGTGCATGGAGTTTTTCATTCCCAGAGGGAATAAACGCATCACTTCGCCATCGCGCAGTAAAGTAATGTTGATTAAATCATCACTCGTTTGCCCAATCCGGCAATAGACAAGCTTGGCTGTCATGGCATTGGGAACGGTATAGCTGGCCTTATATAAATCCACCGCTTTATCCAGCCCTTCACCTTTGAAATTATAGTTTCCTTGTAAGAATGCTGGCTTCGAAATCATGACATCTCTCCTTGCGGTTGGGTAAAAATAGGAGACACCAATGATGATTTTCTGTCCAGCCTTGCGGGAAATATCCGGCGTGGATATCTCAAAACTCATCCTACACGAGCAGAATGCCGCAATACTAGGCATATTCAATCCTTGAGGGCGGCTCGCGACCGAACGTGTTGGGATTGGAATGATGGGCTCATCAAACCAGATCGCGCAATCGGTGCGGGGTCAAGGTGATGGGGCTGGGGAGATACCAGTTAGAAAGTGTTTCATTTTCTGATGCGGAGTATTGGGGGCATTGCCCGTCCTCCCTTAGTGGTTATGAAAAAGGCCAAAACCATCATGCGAGGCGCGCTTATTTGCGGCCTACTTACCGCTGGCACCCCGTGTTTTGATCGGGACCAGCTATTACTGCCAAGAATAAGCGTGCCTCGTGCCCTTACTATTCTTGCTTTTCATACTCTCGCATCGATCCCGATGGCGGAGATATTTGTGCTAAATAGTTATAGGTTGCAAATAATATCTATAGTTCACATAAGGTAGAACGAAGTTAGAAATGAAGGTGGGGGCTTTTATGGATTTAAAGATTCTAATTAGAAGTGATAACAAAAAGGTAGAATCTCTTGGAGAGTGGAAACAAGGACATATTCCTCGTAGTTCTTTTCCGATGTCAAAGGTAGCTAATAAACAATTTAAGTATGGAAAGTCTTATTCTTGGCGCGTTGTTAAGCTAAATATAGAAAAATATGAGTGCCGGATATTACTACTCCTAAATGAAGAGAAGCAGATATTTAGAGCTCGACTAGGTGTGGAAGTTGAAGGTGACATGCGGGTGATGTGTGAGCACGAATGGCATGCTAGTGAGCCGGGATGGCACTGTCATATTAACCGAAAAACCATAGATGAGACTTATCCAGGTCAAGTAAGAGGTGGAACCTATCGATGGCCCAAACAGATTGTTCATGATATGTTTCAAATCAATCGAGGAAATGCGGTAGATAAAGCCTTTACAGTTTATAACGTAAATGTGTCGGGAACCTTGCTATGAATGTCGAGCAGGTATGCAAAGAGTTTTGTTCAGGTTTGAAAGCGACTGAAGTTCCTATGGGATTGGCGATAGCTACGCCTTTCAAAGGAGAAGACGGTGATGCAGTATCGATATACATGAGAAAACAGGTTGGAATTGAGGCGCGTGTTCGTTTCGAAGAAGATGGTCAGCTTTTAGCTAAACTGGCTGAAGAGGGGTTTACCGCTGACACTCAAACACGATCATCAGCTTTCAGTTCTCTCTTGAAAAAACATGGAGCTTTTTTTGATGAAGAAGAATGGTTGATACATTCTGAATACGTTGCGGAAGAGCAAGCGCCAGCAGCATTTCTTCGCTTCTTAGAGTTGATGGTAAGAATTGATGATTTGAAGTTATTATCGAAAACTACCGTTGCCCGTGCTTTTAAAGATGACCTTAAAGAGTTTCTTGAGGCCAATTTTTCTGATAATTTTGAAATTCAGGAAGAAGAGAGTGCTATAGATGGCGCTGATAATTATGTTTCTGATTTTGTAATGAAAACTTTAACTGGCAGAACTCTGGCGATCTACGCAGTATCGTCTGAGGTGAAGGCTCTGGAAGCATTATTGCTATGGCAAGAAGCTATTCGACTAAATGTTAAGGACCTCACTATTTTAGCTGTCTTAGAAAATTCAAAACCTCAAGGGCTCAGGCAGAATACTATGTCCAGATTGATGAACAGTGACGTTAACTTGGCTGCTTTTGACAATGCTCAGTCTGATCTTGTTAAAAAGATGGAAAGACAATTGGAAATCTCTGAGGGGAGTAAATACCACCCAGAAAGTTGAACTTTCTGGGTGCATAAAACCTACTGATCCCCGTCCATTTTAAGGGCGGCCACAAAGGCTTCTTGTGGGATTTCCACTTTACCAAATTGGCGCATGCGTTTCTTACCGGCTTTTTGTTTGTCCAATAGTTTGCGCTTACGGGAGGCATCACCCCCATAACATTTGGCCGTCACATCCTTACGCATCGCCGCAATGGTTTCACGGGCAATCACCTTGCCCCCAATGGCTGCCTGAATAGGGATTTTAAACTGGTGACGCGGAATAAGATCTTTCAAACGTTCACACATCGCACGGCCACGCCCTTCGGCGCGCGAGCGGTGCACAAGCATAGACAACGCATCCACAGGTTCTTCATTGACGAGGATGCTCATCTTCACAAGATCCTCGGCGCGGTGTTCTTTGACCTGATAGTCAAACGAAGCGTACCCTTTAGAGATGGACTTCAAACGGTCATAGAAATCAAACACCACTTCATTCAGTGGTAATTCATATTTCACCATGGCGCGTGTGCCCACATATGAAAGATCAGTCTGGAGACCTCGGCGCTCCTGACAAAGCTTTAGAATGCCGCCCAGATACTCATCTGGTGTCATGATGGTTGAAGAAATCCAAGGCTCGCGGATTTCCATAATCTGCATCACATCGGGCATGTCGGCAGGATTGTGCAGCTCAATCATTGAGCCGTCGCGCATTTCCATTTCATAGACCACAGATGGCGCTGTTGCGATCAGGTCAAGGTCAAATTCACGGCTCAGGCGTTCCTGAATAATCTCCAGGTGGAGAAGCCCAAGGAAACCACAACGGAAACCAAAGCCTAGCGCAGCAGAGCTTTCCATTTCCCATGAAAAACTTGCATCATTGAGGCGCAATTTTCCCATAGCATTACGAAGGTCGTCAAAGTCTGCCGCATCCACAGGGAAAAGGCCGCAAAACACAACTGGTTGAACTTCTTTAAAGCCGGGCAGTGCGCCTTCACATGGCCTTTTAACGTCAGTGATCGTGTCACCCACAGCACAGTCGGCAACTTCTTTAATGCTGGCAGTTAAGAACCCAACTTCGCCCGGATAAAGGGCATCGGCATCTTGCAAACGGCCTGGACGGAAATAACCAACGCGGTCCAATTCATAGCTTGCGCCAGTTTTCAGCATTTTGACACGCTGCTTTTTCTTCATCACACCGTCCATGATGCGCACAATCACTACCACACCCATATACGGGTCGTAATAGGCATCCACGAGGGAGGCTTTTAGCGGCGCGTTTTCATCGCCATCTTTAGGCGGCGGCAAACGTTTAATAATCGCTTCAAGCACATCAGGCACACCAAGACCTGTCTTGGCAGACATCTCAACAGCATCTGAGGCATCAATCCCGATCACATCCTCAATCTGCTCTTTGACGCGCTCAGGTTCAGCAGCTGGAAGGTCGATCTTGTTAAGAATGGGCACAATCTCGTGATTTGCGTCAATGGCCTGATACACATTGGCCAATGTTTGCGCTTCCACACCTTGGGATGCATCTACAACAAGAAGGGAGCCTTCACACGCATTTAGACAACGCGACACTTCATAAGTGAAGTCGACATGTCCAGGGGTGTCCATAAGGTTGAGAATGTATGTTTCACCATCCTCAGCCGTATAATCCAAACGCACTGTTTGGGCTTTAATCGTGATCCCGCGTTCGCGCTCAATATCCATTGAGTCGAGGACTTGTGCAGTCATTTCGCGTTCGGTCAAACCGCCTGTAACCTGAATTAAACGGTCGGCGAGTGTGGACTTACCATGGTCGATGTGCGCGACGATGGAGAAGTTGCGGATTTTATCACGTGATATCATCGGCTGGATCTAGCATTGCTCGTTATAAAGGGAAAGAGGAAATACATCTGATTTATCCCTCCCGTGATGGAATAGGTTAAACTGGTTATAGAGCTTAGACAAAGATAAGAATAGTTTGGTTGATACGTGCAGAGGCGATTTGAACAGAATATTGCCACACTTTTTCTTCAAACTTTTAATCATTACATAAAATCACAGATTGGGAGGCTGTAAGTGAAGCATTTTTTTCTACGACAATTATTTTTGACAACGTTAGCAGCGTGGGGATGTACATCTGCGAGTGCCGACATGATTGATGAGGTTCGGGCGGCTCATAACAAGGCATTTACTGCAGGGATGCTGGAAGAGAAATTGGAAATCGTGGTCAGCAGTTTTGCCGAAAATGGACGTGTCATGCCAGAATATCAGGAAACTGGTTTAGGCAAGGAGCAGATCTCTCAATATTATGAGGCTTTTTTTGAACGATTTGATACCAAGAAATTTATCAAGACGACCGATGAAGTTTTAAACCTTGGTCATCTGATCGTTGAAATCGGTTCATTTCAAACCGATTTGATCGTCACTGAAACATCCGAAGAAAAATCTTTGACCGGCACATATTTTGATGTGTGGGAAACACAAGAGGATGGTTCGACAAAGCTGTTTTCTTCCGCATGGAATTATGATGCTGCATTTGATGGTATCAGATCATTAATGCACTTTTCAGACATAGAAAGCACACCTGCACAACGGATTCCCGGCATAACTGTGTCCGATGAATTAAGCTATGAAGTATCGGCGTTGAGCGAATTCAATGATGTTCTGATGAAGCGTCAGCAACCCGAAACATTGATGTGGATTTATGCTGAAGATGCGGCCTATGCGCCACATGATGCACCTATTGTGAAGGGTCGTGATGCTATTGCAGCTTTCTTGAAAAATTACACGTCATATTGGGTGCCATTTGATTTTGTCGATGTCTCAGTTGATCGGTTAGACAAAACGCAATGGGGTGCCATCTCTTATACAAGCTATAATTTGCGTTGGATTGGGGGCGATCAAACTGGCGTCGCAACTGGTAAAGGTATTCGTATCTGGAAGCGCTCAAAAGACGGGCAATTGCAGAGCTATAGGCAGATTGCGATGCATGATTTTTAGTTTGCGTCCAGTTGACGGAGAGTGCCTTTGTTACGGATTTTCTGTAAAGCGGAGGCATTCTCAACCTGAAATTCTGTAACATTCAAGTGCTTCAAATATTTCAGGGTATATATTAGCCCTTATTGCGTTTTTTCTGTTGCGCGCGTTCATCAACTTCATCCGACACCGCAGATGCAAAAATACCAGCTGGTAAAGCCACGACGCCAATGCCTGCCAGTGCGATAATGCCAGCAAATATTTTGCCAGCAACGGTGATAGGGTAGGAGTCCCCATAGCCGACAGTTGTTAGTGTTGCGACGGCCCACCATGTTGCGCGCGGGATTGATCCAAATGCTTCTGGCTGTATGTCGCCTTCGATAAAGTAAATGACGATAGCGGACACATAAATTAGCGCGAGTGCAACAATGAGAGCCACAGCAAGCTGTGCACCAGATCTTTTAAGAGCAGACCAAAGCATACCAAAAGCAGGGACGAAACGTGCTAGTTTGAGTAGCCTAAATAAACGCAGTGCTTTAAGGGCTGCGATAGCGCGCGCATCACCTGCTGTGATAATCAGTGCGATAAGTTCAGGCAGGAAGGCCAATAAATCCGTTAGCGCGAATGGGGTCAGCATATAGGACATACGTCCTTTGATGCCTTTAAAATTTTGGTTTTCACCGGCAACCCACACTCGCGCAATATATTCTAGCGCAAAGATAGCAAGCACAAGGATGTTGAAAACAGCCAATTGGTTTCGAAATTCAACTGAAAAGGTTTTTTCTGTCTCCAATGAAAAGGTCAGGAAACTAACGAGAACAAGTGCAATCAAAAATAGGTTGAGAGGCGATATTCCCTTATCGCGTACCGATGGTTCAAGATGTCTATAGAGGCTCGCACGCATGCTCATTTTCAACCTTTATAGTTTCAATTCATTCAGGATAGCTGCCGTTTTGGTTTCAAGCAATTGTATCAAGTCTGGGTTCATGAATTGGTATTCGTCAGGAATATTTAGTGTGTGAACTTGCTTATAGCGTGTTTCATCACGAAAGTCTGCTTTGATCCTGGAGAGGTGCTTTTGTTCCATGGCAAGGATCAGATCGGCCCAACGTATATCTTTGATATTGATTGGATGTTTAGCATTTCGGCTCGTGCCGGCAGAGCGTGTTGAAATCCCCTCAACATTGCGAAAAATTGCTTCTCCTGTTGGGCTGCGCCATTGGTTTTTCGAGCAAACGAAAAGGATTTTGACGGGCGCAGAATCTTTCATGAGGGAGGTCCATTCCTTATTAGGCCAGATTTTGCCGATTTGGCGTGCGCGATGAAGTTTGGTGGCACGTATATGTAAATGCTTCCACTTTTTAGGGGGCCAGTTAAATGTATTATTTGATTGTTTGTCCGATTTGAGGTGTCGACGCGCATTGGCTCGTCGCCAGTCTCTGGTGCGATTGTGTGGCATTGCAATGTCCTATGTTGATCAACGGATCAGCAGCCGCGGCAACATAGATTGCATTTATATTATCTATTTGGAGGGGATGAAGCAAGTTCCACTTCAGTGTGAAAGATGAGTTATAATTTTTTACGCATGATAACTTCATTATCCAGAGTATTGCCGACTGGAAATTTGTAATTACCTATTTTTTCAAAATTGCGTGTCTCATACACGGAAATGGCGCGTTGGTTGTTTTCCCAAACGCCAAGATAGATTGATTTGGCACCGCGTTGCCGTGCTTGTTCAATCGCCCATGTTAGCAATATCCGCCCAACACCGACGCCTTGTCCTTCTTGACGAACATAGAGGCGGTGAAGTTCCAATGATGTTTCTGGGTCGTGCTCTATAGGCAGCTTTACTGGGCCTAATTTTGCATAAGCTATTGTTTTTGTGCGCATCGCGGCAATGCGTATTTCAATCTCGGGATCTTGAATTTCTTTGAGCTGTTTCTCTACTGTGAAATTCTCATCTAAAAAGCTTTGAAGGTCCTCATGCTTATACAGCATACCAAAAGTTTCTGAAAAGGTCTCACGACCAATCGTGGTGAGACGCCCAGCATCATCGTTGAGGGCGTCTCTAAAACTTAGGGAAACTGCACGCAAATCTTCTGTCCTTTAAATCGAAATACTTGTTTCGATAAGGTCTTACACTCTATCAACAGAATTTTGAACAAATTCTCGCAAAGCATCACCAACTAAAACCAATTTGGCTAAAGTCCAGCTATCTGAGGCGTCAAATTGATCAATTGGTCCTGTGACGCGGTTTACTTCAACCTTAAGAGGAGCCAGCCACATCTCTACAGCTTCTTTTGCGGTATCGAAACTCAGTGTTTCAGGTTTGTGCCCGTCCTTTTGGGCGTGCATGATAACCAATTCAGAAAGTGCAGATTGTTGTGCGGGAAGTGCATCCCCCACACGTTGAAGAGCAAGCCGTTCCCAGTGACCATCTAACTGAATGTCCCTTACGGCAGCACGCATTTTGTCCAAGCCTATAACTTCGTCCAGTGCGTGTTGAATGCGGGCTGTTGGTATGATGTCCCAGCCTGTTTTCCTCGACACATCCACAGCTTCTCTGGCTGTTGCAAGAATGCGTATACTGGCTGCATCCATAGCAATGTCTTCTGGAGCGCCTGCAGCAATGAAACCATCCGCGCGATTGCGGATGCGTTCTTGCACAAATTGGCTAAGGCATGAGTATAGTGATGCTTGAAGCGTGACAACACCTTTTGTGTAGTTTGTCACCAGATCAGCTAATTCATCACCGCGAAGAATAGGTTGCACCAAGCCGGCAGTCAGCTGACGCAAAGTTCCTATAATTTCGCGACGCATAAGTGTTTGCGCTTCTGCTGGTGCCTTGTTGTCCAAGGCATCAATACGATCGCATAGATCATCAAGACCAAATATAGCCCGTGCAGCCTCTGAAGCACGTACAAGTGTGCCGATGTTGACCGAAGAAGCATCGCGCATTTCATAAGGATAAACAGGCCCAGTCATATTGACGAGACGATTGGCTAATCGTGTGGCAATGATTTCCCGTTTCAGCCGATGGTTTGCGCGGGGTATATCATATTTATTCAGCGCAGCAGGGAAATAGGTTTTGAGATATTCCTGAAACGCTGGATCATCGGGCGCATCACTGTCCACAATGGCAGCAAAAAGATCATTCTTCGCATAGGCTAATAGAACAGACATTTCAGGGCGCGTTAGCCCTAATCCTTGTTCCTTCAAAGCAGCAATTGCATCAGTATCTGGGAGGAATTCCACAGCGCGGTTTAATTTATCTTCTGCTTCCAGAGTCGACATAAATTGTGCATGTGCATCCAGATCCGCAACGGCGCTGCTTTCCATAATCGTTAAAGCACCTGTTTGATCATAGTTGTTGACCAATACATGTTCAGCCACATCATCTGTCATGGATGCAAGAAGTGCGTCACGGTTTTCAACTTTCAACTCACCCGCATTAATGGCTTCGGTGAGAAGAATTTTGATATTTACCTCATGGTCAGAACTGTCTACGCCGGCTGAGTTATCAATAGCATCCGTGTTGATGCGTCCGCCATTGCGGGAAAATTCGATCCGGCCCTTTTGGGTGACGCCGAGATTTGCGCCTTCACCAATGACTTTTACATTGAGTTCTTTTCCATTGAGCCGCAGATGGTCGTTTGCTTTGTCTCCAGCTTGGGAATGGACTTCATCTTCGGATTTGACATAAGTACCAATGCCACCAAACCAGAGTAATTCTGCATGCATCCGTAAGATTGCGCGGATCAATGTCCCGGGCGTAACTGATTTTTCAGTTAGACCGGTCATTTCCATAATTTCGGGTGTGAGTTCGACCGATTTATCAGCGCGTGCAAAGATCTTTCCGCCTTTGGAAAGAAGATCACTATTGTAATCTGTCCATGATGAACGTCCCATTTCAAACAGGCGTTTGCGTTCTGCATAACTCGTTGCAGTGTCTGGGGAGGGGTCTACGAAAATGTGTAGATGGTTGAAGGCTGCAAGCAATTTAGTTTGCTTTGACAGGAGCATTCCATTTCCAAACACGTCACCAGACATGTCACCAATACCAATGACTGTGAAAGGCTCGTTTTGGATGTCTTTGTCCATCTCACGGAAATGGCGTTTTACTGCCTCCCATGCACCGCGTGCGGTGATGCCCATTTTTTTGTGGTCATATCCGACAGATCCACCGGATGCGAAGGCATCATCAAGCCAGAATTCATGAGCTTGTGAAAGACCGTTTGCAATGTCGGAGAAAGTGGCTGTGCCTTTATCGGCTGCGACAACAAGATAGGGGTCATCTCCATCCCAAGCGAATACATTTTGCGGGCGTACAGCAACGCCATCTTTGATGTTGTCGGTTAGTTGGAGGAGGGCTGAGATGAAAATCTTATAGGCGTCTATTCCGCCATTGATAAAGTCTTCGCGAGTGCCTGTTGTCGGTAATTGTTTCGGGAAGAAGCCACCTTTAGATCCAACCGGCACAATAACAGCATTCTTCACTTGCTGAGCTTTAACCAGCCCTAATACCTCTGTGCGGAAATCATCTCGGCGGTCGGACCAGCGAAGTCCACCGCGTGCGACTGGACCAAAGCGCAAGTGGACACCTTCAACGACAGGAGACCAAACAAAAATTTCTCTAAATGGTTTAGGCGCAGGTAGATCTTCTAGCTCCTGACTGGCGATTTTAATGGAGATATGCGGGTAGTGCACACCGTCATTTGTGAGCTGATAGAAATTCGTGCGCTGAATGGCATTTATCAAATGCATGGTCCGGCGTAAAACACGATCATCATCTAATGAAGACACGTGTTCTAATGCTTTGACTATGGCTTCGCTGGTGAGATCACCGGCGATTTTTCTATCTTTGAGTTCAGCCGCATTTTCTGGACCAGTTGATGGATCAAAGCGTTGATCAAAAAGGTTGACGAGTTCTGACGAAATTTCAGGATGGTTCACAAGTGCATTGATTTGCACCTCTTGAGATGCGTCCATTCCTGTTTGTTGACGATATCTGCAAAGAGTACGGATAAGTGCGGCTTGGCGCCAAGAAATGCCAAGGTGAAGGACAAGTTGATTGAAGCGGTCATCTTCAGTGTGTCCATTCCAGACGGCAACAAATGCATCTTCGAATTTGTGATCAAGAATTGTGTCTGGATTTGAAAATTGAAGCTCTAGGTCATGTATCCAAACTGTAGTGCGGCTGTCTTGGTCAGCATTAGATACTATCGGAAATCCGGTTTCGGATAGGACTCGTAAACCCATGTTTTCTAATACCGGCACCATGTCTGATAGTTCTAAAACATCATTTTTTCTGTATATTTTACAGCGAGTTGTGCCTATTTTAGAGCTTGGGTAAGCTCTAACCAAAACTTCTTCATCATCTTTCATATTGTTTATGAGAGATAAGTCTTTGATGGCTTCTTCTGGCGCAAAAGCTTCTTTGTAAGCTGCGTTGAAATGGTGTCCAAGAAGGTGAGGCGTTGGCGTTTCTAGCAAACGGTCGGCGCGGGCCAATCCATCTTCCCACGATTCAGCCATCTGGCGTAGTTTTATGTCGAGGGCATCAATATCGGGTTCTGCGTGTCCAGGGCTTAAACCAATGATAAAGTGTACACGTGCAAGCGGCCCGTCATTAAAGCTAGGGTAGAAAGCAGACTCGCGACCTTCATAAGCTTCTGCTATTGCAGTGTGGGCTTGGCGCCGAAGTTCTGGTGAATAATTGTCACGCGGAGTGAAAAGTAGTGCCGATACAAATCGGTCAAATTGATCTTTACGAATGAATAGCCGTGTGCGGGGACGCTGATACAGACTCAGAATACTATATGAGAAACGCGCAAGATCATCTTCCGAGATTTGGAACAATTCATCTCGGGGGTAGGTTTCTAAAACATTGTTGAGTGCATTTGTAGAATAGCTAGAACTTCCCACATCCAGAATTTCTTTGACGCGTTGGATTTTGCGGCGGATGAGTGGGACATCCTTTGCCATTCGGGTGTAGGCCGCTGCTGTGAACAATCCTAGAAAGCGGATTTCTCCAATAACTTTCCCGCTTTTGTCTAATTGTTTTACGCCGACATAATCAGCATATACGCGGCGGTGCACGCGAGAACGCACATTCGATTTCGTAACAATAATTGGCGAAGGTTCATTTAAGAAAGATCGGATACGTGGTGTCAGGACGGCTGGTTCTGTTCCGTGGGAAAGAACATGGCGGTTCACATCCTGAAGTATGCCCATTCCTTTGCCGACAATTTTCGGTTCGAGTACAGTTGTTTCGCCTGTTTCTGAAGAGGCATTGTTGGAGTAGCTATAAGTGCGTGCTCCAAGGAAGAAAAAGTGATCCTGTTCTAACCAAGTTAGGAAATTGGCGTATTCTTCGAGTTCTTCCGAACTTCTGCCTTCAATGACGGGCATTTTTAAAATTGAAGCCGCGGCGTCACGCATGGCTTTCTTCATTGCATCATGATCTAGCGTGGCAAGAGACACATCATTGAAAGTGAGCTTTAAGAGTTTTTCTATCTCAGCGGCACGCAAGTTAGATAGGGGCGGAGTGTGTATCTGAATTAGAGATGATCCGTCGACAACGGGATGCACGATGGCTGTGATTTCAACACCGGCTTCAACCAGAGCGGCAACGGCACTATCAACGAGGAATGGAATATCGGGTCCGACAATTTCAAAGACATGGCGTTGCATGTCTTTTTCATCAGCCCCAAGGCAAGGTCGGGAACGAATTGTGCGTTGATCTGTATTTAGGCTGAGTGAAAAATTCCAAAGCTCTATCGCATTTATCGCAGCATCATCAGCCGAGAATGGTGCAAATTCATCCATCGACGCGCTATTACAGAACTGTTTTAGAAATTCATTTCTAGCTTCGAGTTTTTTTGCGCTTTGCTTCGTCTTTGTTTTTATTGCTGCTGAATTTAGAATTTCCTCTGCAGCAAATGCTAAACTGGAATTCGTCGCCTGAAATGCCATAGTTTCGTCCCATGATGTACGATTTTTACAATCGCTTTATTATCTTAAGTTGGTTAATCTAACTTAAGGTTCCAAGTCTTGTTCCCTAAAAAATGCTCTATTAGAAGTGCATTTTGTATCTTCAAGGACTTATCATTGTAGAAGCGTTAAAGATGCAAGAAAATCACTGAAATGATGAAGTGAATGAAAATAAATCGACAAATTAATGGGGGAGGGCAAATGGTTTGAGATGTTTCCTCAAAGGGATTAGACGCAAATCTACTTTCCGCTGGTTTGTCGCGGTTGAGCGGGGACGCACTCAACCGCTTTTAACCGATTAATTTGCGCACTGGGTGGGGGACGCTTGCAAATTAACCTCGATCCGATCACCGCAGAAGCGATGATGTGATGTGAATATTGTGGGGTAATTTGTTCGTTTTTTCAACTCTAAATAACATTAAATCAATCAAAAGCAGCGTTTGATTGTTTATTCCCACGTGCAAATTTTAACCTAGAATGTTATTTTATTTCAATAATTTCGAAAGTAGTGTAACTGCAAATTTATGCAGAAGACACGTTTTCGCTGTCATCTTTTGCTGCAATTGGTTTGTTTTTAACGGGATGACCATCAGCTGATAATAGAATTGCCAACCAATGTGCGCCCGGGATTTGAGCAAACAAAATCATCATTAAAACCGTCAGCGGCGCGGATAGGAACATGCCGGGGATGCCCCACAGAGCGCCCCATATGGCAAGCGAAACAAGTACGACCAAAGCTGAGAGGTTGAGAGATTCTCCCATCATGCGAGGCTGCACGAAATTTCCTATCGCAAACTGCCATATGCTCACACTGGCTAAAACAATAAGCGCGTTCAATGTGGCGTCGGTTGGCATATAGGCTGGCCATTCAGGCTGAGCGAGCGCAAATAATCCAGGAAGGAAGGCTGCAACGATGGATCCTATTGTTGGAATATAGTTTAGAAAAAAGACTATGAATGCCCAAAAGAGTGCATTGTCTAAACCCAATATGAGTAAGGTGATGTATGTGATAACAGTGATAATGCCTGAGATGACTGTCTGTACCCAAAGGTATTCTTCCATCGACTTGCGAACTTGATGGCCGACTTCTCTAGCTTGTGATCTTGTCTTGGTATCTGGAAAGATATTGTCTAATTTTGTTGGCCAGTTTTTCTCTGCAAGAAAGAGAAACGCAATATAGATCATGATGAGGACAAAAGACGAGGCAAGACCTTGAACCGAATCTAGAATGGGCTGCACGAATTTGGTGTTTTCTTCGTTGAATAACATACGAGATAAATCAGGTGGCGCGACGGTGAAGATGTTGAAACGGGCATAAATCTCGGTCAGGATTTCATTGATGCGCGCTTCATATGCGCCAGCATTTTTCGCAAAATCATTTAACCCATCTATGAATATTAAAGTCACGGTTAGGGCGATGCCTAGCACGATGAGCACAGCGCTTGTTTGAGCAAGCCATCTAGGAAGTTTAGGAATGCGCTCCTGCATCAGGCGAGCAAAACCTTCAATGACCAGCCAGAGGAAAACGGCTAAGGCAAATGGCGCAAAAATATCTGCGCCGACATATAACCCATATGTGATGACGCCCGAAGCGATGACCCATATCCCAGCCGGTAAATAGCCCATTGTAAAACCTTTCCTCAACAAAGTGCTTTGTATTTTTACAATCCCTAAACTCACCTTGGGGTCAATTGTTCCTAAACGATTATTCGTGTTGCAGTCTGCCTCTAGCTGTATTTATGTGGCCTGACGTGATTGTCGCTTAAGCTTTGGGGTCATATTGTCTGAACGAAACGAATCAAATTTACGAGCTAGGATTATGCTTATGAGCGAGAATACAATTTTCCTTGGTGGCGGTGGACCAGAAAACAAACTGTCTCAAGAATTGATACTTTCTCGTGCAAATCGGCACGGTCTGGTCGCCGGAGCGACAGGGACAGGTAAAACGGTCACGCTTCAGATCATGGCAGAAGGGTTTTCTGCAGCAGGTGTTCCTGTTTTCTGTGCTGATGTGAAGGGCGATCTTTCGGGGCTTTCTCAAGCAGGTGATCCAGCACATAAACTACATGATAAATTGGTTGCGCGCTCTGCTAAAATTGGATTTGACGATTTTGGATATGGCGTCACGCCAAGCATATTTTGGGACCTTTATGGAAAAAAAGGCCATCCAATCCGTACAACTGTGACTGAGATGGGGCCAGAACTGCTTGCTCGGCTCATGGACCTCAACGAAACACAAGAAGGTGTGCTGATCATCGCTTTTGAATATGCTGATGATAATGATCTTCTTATTTTGGACCTAAAAGACCTTCGCAAACTTTTGATCCATGTCACTGAAGTGCGAGATGAGATCCAGAAAGAATATGGAAATGTGTCTCCAAGTTCTGTGGGGGCGATACAGCGTCGATTGCTTGTTCTTGAACGCGATGGCGCTGAAGAATTTTTCGGTGAACCTGCGCTTGAGTTAGAAGATTTTATGCGCACGACGCGAGATGGGCGCGGATATGTATCTATTCTGGATGCAACGACACTGATCAATTCACCAAAATTGTATTCGACATTTCTACTTTGGCTATTGTCTGCATTGTTTGAAGAACTGCCAGAGGTGGGTGATCCTGATAAGCCTAAAATGGTGTTCTTCTTTGACGAAGCGCATTTGCTATTTGATGATGCGCCAAAGGCATTGATTGATAAAATCGAGCAAGTGGTGCGTTTGATCCGATCTAAAGGTGTAGGTGTTTATTTTGTAACTCAAAATCCACGCGACTTGCCTGACAGTGTGCTGGCGCAATTGGGCGCGCGGGTTCAACATGCTCTGCGCGCTTATACACCGTCTGAGCGCAAAGCGATAAAAGCGGCAGCGCAGAGTTTCCGTGAAAACCCCGATATTGATACTGAAACAGCTATCACTGAACTAGGAGTGGGTGAGGCGCTTGTGTCTACTCTGGATTTGAAAGCTGCACCTTCTATTGTTCAACGTACATTGATCCGTCCGCCTTCATCGCGCATGGGGCCGGTGACGGATGCTGAACGCAAAATAGTGATCGAGAATAGTCCCGTCTTTGGGAAATATGATGACGCTGTCGACCGCGAAAGTGCGTATGAATTGCTAAGTGAGCGCGAGGCAAAAGCAGCAAAAGAAGAGGCTGAATTGCTTGAAGCTGAAGCCAAAGCAAAGGAACAAGCGGCCAAGGCAAAGAAACGCAAACCAACATCGCGGCGTCAAACAGCGACTGAAGCAGCGACCAAATCTATGATGAGGACGGCTGCTAGAGAGCTAACCAAATATGTATTGCGCGGCGTGTTTGGCGGGCGTAGCCGCTAGAGAATGACGCACAGGTAATAAAACTGTGAACGCTCAATGTGTTAATAATGGTGACTTGTAGCTGTATGGTCTGCTATAGTCAGCTCAACTATGGAAGTGTGTGCACTTGCTGCGCTTCAATAAACGAAGGAATACATCATGCGCCAGTCTTTATTTGCTCTAGTTACAGTGTCAGCTCTGGCTATCAGCGCTTGTGCCACTCAGCCTGCTTACAAACAAGCAACTTCCTATAATGGAAGAGGTTATTCAGACCAAATTATTGAATCTAATCGTTTTTATGTGTCATTCAAAGGTAATTCCACAACGCCGCGCGATGAAGTGGAAACATTTCTATTGCTTCGCGCTGCTGAGCTAACATTAGAAAACGGATTTGATTATTTCGTTGTTGTTGAGCGCGAGACGGAAACAAAAAGTCGTATGCAGTCTAGTCCCTTTGGTGGACATTATTCTCGTTATGGATTTGGATATTCTTATTTTC
>JGI2924J29684_1077813_pt1 | contig 22868 bp, 19 predicted proteins | sample BenlonsequencITS_FD_29684 | JGI IMG/M metagenome (IMG submission 29684)
CCCCGGGGATTGAAGCCTATCCCTTCGACGATCTCTTCCCGTGCCAAATCCGGGGTAATCGTCGGGGTGAAGCCACGTTTCGTAAGGATATCCAGGGCATAGCGGACAAGGGCAAGTTCGAGAAAAACCCCTTCGTTCCGCAGATAGTAGAATTTCTGGCCTGTCACCCGACTGGCAGTTTCAAAGTCGACGATATCCAGGGCGGAGCCAAGTTCCACATGGTCCTTTGACGGAAAATCAAAGTGAGGAACCGTTCCCCAGCGTTTGATCTCCAGGTTGTCTTTGTCCTCTTTACCGACGGGAGCATCGGGGTGGGCCATATTCGGAATAGCCGACGTGTATCCCTGCAGGGCTGTTTCGGTCTCTTCCAGATTTTTTTCCAGCTCGGCGATGGATCGTTTGAGCTCTTTACCATCTTCAATAAGCTTGGTCCGCTCCTCTTGGGAGAGTTTTCCCTTCATGGCTCGGGCGTTCTCGTTTCTGGCTCTTCGCTTTTCCTCGACGGAACGCAGCAGTTCATTGCGTTTGTCGTAGAGCCTGACGGCTTCGGCGGCATCGACCTTCATATGTCGGTTGATGATGTTTTGCTGAACTTCTGCAAGATGTTCTTTTACGAATTTCATTTCAAGCATGTCATGCCTTTCCTTTTTCCATGGTCTCTGCTTTTTCCGTAGCACAACGTACCGCATCCATAATAAGAGAGGTAAAGGCCCCTTTCTCCAAGGCGGCAATACCCTTTATGGTGGTTCCTCCCGCGCTTGTTACCCGCGTTAGCAGCTCTGCCGGGTTCGCCCCGGTCGCCTTTACCAGTTCTCCTGCCCCAAGAAGTGTCTCTACGGCAATGGTAAGGGCCTTGGGGTAGGGAATGCCGTTTTCTGTTCCTCCCAATGCCAGGGCATGAATAAAGGAAAACACATAGGCAATACCCGAACCGGAGACTCCGGTAAATGCCGCGATAAGCGATTCGTCAAGCAATACGGCTTCTCCCAAAGATTTGGCAATGGTTTGCGCCTCTTCAAGAAAGTCGGGAGCGGTTCCCTCGGGAGCGGCAACGGCGACGATACTTTTGCCTATTTGGGCCGCGATATTCGGCATGAAACGGATCACCGAGCTTCCCGGAAAAAGAGGTTCTATCGTCTGAATCGATCGACCGGCCGCAATCGAGATGAGCCGAAGTCCTTCGCAATCCTTGCCGATTTCCTGTGCAAGGCCCTCAAGGTGCTGTGGCTTTACGGCGAGGACCATGGTTCCCGACTCTTGTTTGACTGTCTGAATTAAATCCTTTGGACTTTGGGCAAAGGTCCCGCCTATCTTTTCTGCCAGCGCCTGACCGGTCTTGCGGTTGATATCAAAGAGAACAATTCCGGTGGAGGGGTGGGCGGCATGAACTCCTGTTGCAATGGCTGTCCCCATAACCCCTGTACCGATAATTCCTATCGTATGCATCTTTTCTCTCCTTTCAGCTAAAGAGAGTACCATGCCGATTTATCAGTGAAAAGAGGTTAAACCAGTCCTCCTTTTTCCATGAGGCCGGGAAAATCGTGTTGCCGATGGACTTCATAGGCCATGATGGCGACGGCGTTTGAGAGGTTGAGTGATCGGGCCTCGGCTACCATGGGGATCCTGACTGTTGTGTCCCGATGCTTCCTCAGTAGTTCTTCGGGCAGCCCTGCCGTTTCTTTACCGAAAAGAAGAAAGAGTCGATCGGGATAGCTGATGTGATCGTAGCGTAAGGGGGCCTTTTTTGAAACAAAGTAAAGGTTTTCGTTTCCATAGTCGTTGAGAAAGGCTTGGAGGCTGTCGTGATGATGCACCTTTAAAAGATGCCAGTAATCGAGTCCCGCCCTTTTGAGATAGCGGTCCGATGTGGAAAATCCAAGGGGATGAACGAGATGAAGATCGGCCCCGAGAGCACCACAAGTGCGGGCGATGTTTCCTGTATTTTGTGGAATTTCCGGCTCCACCAGGACAATATGCAAATCCATGTCGCTCATTGTAACGAGCGGGGCTTCTTTCGTCCAGGAAATCGATTGCCCTCTTCTTTTTCGGTTGGTACTATAAGCCATGGAAGATATAAAGCGGTTTCGTGTAAAGAAGCAGGAAAAGGATGATGATGTCTATTTTTCCATTGCCTGGTCTCACCTCACCAAAGCCGAACGCTATACAATTTTAGGATCGGCTCCTTCCATGGCAGGGATCTATGAACTCTACTACCGGGAGCCGGGAGGGACTCTGAAGCAGGTTTTTTTCCAGATGGCATGGTATGGCGGTATTCGGGAACATCTGCGACGGGACATCGATCCCACACTCCTGGATGATGCCCCTATTCAAAAGGCAATTGTCGAGGGCCATTCCTGCTTTTTTCGTTATTCGCTTATCGAAAATATCCACGACATGGAGGATCTCTGCTTTTTCTTCTCCCGAAAAGCTCCTCCCGACAAAAAAGAACCGCCGAGTCACTCCGGTCGTTATCGCAGGATTTATGTGCGTGAGATAGATTCCGATCGCCTGGTTACCTTTTAGGTTGCTGTCGGTTTTTCTATGTTAATAGTGCTTCACGAGTCGCAGCCGTGCCACGCTGAAAAGGTCGCTTCTGTTTTTTTCCACGTTGCGTTTTTCCACCGAATTAGTGTAGCCGCTTGCTTCGAGCAGTAGAAACTCTTGTTCGCTTACCGCGATAATAAGCGCGACATGGGTGATTTTCCCCGTTTCCGACTGAAAGAAGGCAAGATCTCCGGGCATCGGATCGGAAACGGGACTGGAGTACTGGTGGGCAAGTTCCTGCGCATGTGCATCCTCAAAGGGGAGTTTGAATTCCGATGCCTCCACAGCCTTGGTGTAAAGATAGACGATAAGGCCGGAGCAATCGAAGGCGACAGGGCCCTTTGCTCCGAAACGATAGGGTGTACCGATCAGCGGGAGTCCCTGTTCCACCGCCGCCCTTCGTATTTCGGCAGGAGCATCCGAGGTTATCTCGATTGGGACCAGGTAGTCGATGATGATCATGATTACGGCGAAGATGAGAAGTCCGACTACCACCATGATGTGTCGCGAACGGTCCATAAATTCTGTATACCACAATTCTTCACCATGATACAATGGCGCCGATGAAGCGTTACTGCCTTGTTGTTCTGCTGTTTGAGCTTTCCTTTATTTCTTTATCGGGTCAAGATTGGGACCTCTCCTTGAAACTGGCTCCCAAAAATGCTCTTCTTCTTGCCGACGATGTACCTGTCTATCCTATTACGATCGAAATGCCTGAGGCGGTAAGGCTGTATCGCTTCACGACACAGTTCCCCGCGGTGTTGAAACTTTCCGCACCGGGATATCGTGATCGCCTGCTCCGCCATCCCTCGCTTTCCGGTCCTCTTAGCAGGTTGCGTCCCCGAATGGATCTCGAGGTCAAATTGGAACCTCGTTCTTCTTCGCTTGGCTTTATGGGTTTTATCCAGACGGGGAGTCAGCCGAAAAGTGTGCTTTTCGTGGAGGGGGGGAGTAGAATTGCCACGGCCCTTTTGGATGGTTCGGGAATAGAGGTTTTCGACAGCTCCAGCTTCGAAGCCGTTGCCGCCTCGTCTCCGGCCCTAAACGATGCCGATCGACTTGGTTTCGTAGAGATGGTGGAGCTACCCGAACGTCGTGAACTTTGGGTTTCACAGATGACGACCGGAAAGATTCACATCTTTGAAACCGGGACCTATCGTTTCAAGCAATCGATTTCCGCCGGAGGCAGCTGGCCGAAGGTCCTTATTACCAATCCTTCCCATAGTAGGGTCTATGTCTCTCATTGGATCGGCCAAAGCGTTGCCGAAATTGATGTTGCCACCCGCAGGGTCCTCCGCACCTTTTCCGTGGATGGTATTCCCCGTGGCATGGCGATCTCTCCTGACGGAAAAAAGCTCTATATTGCAAATTTCAGCGATGGAAATATTGCGGTCGTCGATCTTCGCACCGGGGAGGGGCACAGTATAGAAACGGGACCGGGCGCCATGCGCCATCTTGTTATCGATACCGCCGGGCGGCGCCTCTATTTTTCCGATATGTATCACGGCAGCGTCGGAAGCATCGACACGAGGACGGAACGGCTCCTCTGGCGACGGAGAATCGGGTCGAATGTAAATACCATTGCCTTAGATCCGCAGGAACGCTGTTTGTACGCCTCTGTTAGGGGAAAAAACGGGTCACGAGGCTATCTCTACGCTGGAGATGAGTTCGGATCTCTTGTCCGTCTTGATGCACGATCGGGCAGGGTTCTCGACATGGTGTGGGGAGGAAATCAGCCCACGGGACTCGACCTTTCACCCGATGGATCCCTGCTTGTCTTTAGTGATTTTCTCGATCATCGTCTTGAACTTTACCGGGTCGAAGAAAACGCGCCTTAATAATCTTGTTTCCCTTCTTGCGGATATTCAATACCGCCTCTTCCACCTGCTTTTTTCGTTCCCAGGGATCTTCAAAAAGGTCGGATTGGTTTGCCCCATGCTCGCTTAGACCGGAAACGCCGATGCCTATCAATCGGATATCCGATGTTCCGTCCCATCGCCACTGCAAAAGTTGCTGTGCCAATTCAAAGAGCTCCTCGGCCGAAGAGAGTGATCGTTTAAGGGTCTTTTGTGCGGTTGTCGTTTTAAAATCGGAAAAGCGCACCTTGATAAAGGCTGTGTATGCCTTTCCCTTCTCGGAGAGCAGGCGAAAGAAAACCTGATGGGAAAGATCCAGCAATACCGTGTGGATGAGTTCGTTGTCATGGGTGTCGTGGGGGAAGGTCGTTTCGTTGCTGATCGATCGGCTTTTGGGTTCGTCGGTGAAGATTCCCGGATCAATTCCACGACACGCACGGTAGAGAAAGGCTCCTGTTCCATCCCCCAAAAGCCGTTTCAGGTTCTGTTCCGAAAGACTCCTAAGCTCTTTGACTGAACGGATATTCAAATCGTTAAGCCTTTCCATGGTTTTTTTCCCCAATCCCCACAGCTCTCTCAGCGAGAGGGTATCGATAAATGCCTCTTCATCACCGGGGAGAATCCGTACCAAGCCGTCGGGTTTCCCAGCTTCCGAAGCAAGTTTCGCAAGGAAGCGGTTCTGGGCAATACCAATCGATATCGTGAGATCCGTAGTTTCCCGTACCAGTTCCTTGATGCTGCGCGCCACGACCTCAGGGGGGCCGAAAAGCCGCTCGGTACCTGTTAGATTGAGAAAAGCCTCATCGACAGAGATTTGTTGAATCTCCGGTGTGAATCGGGAAAACAGGGCCATGATGGTACGGCTTACCTCCTGATAACGTTTCATCCGTACCGGTAGATAATGGGCCTTGGGACAACGGCGGTAGGCTTCCGAGATGGGCATTGCGGAGTGGACACCGAAACGGCGGGCCTCGTAAGAGCAGGCGGAAACGACCCCTCGTCCACCCGGAGCGGCTCCAATGACTACTGGCTTTCCCTTTAGCTCCGGCTTATCCGCCTGTTCCACCGAGGCGTAGAAGGCATCCATATCAACATGAAAAAAGATCGGTTCACATCGCCTGCTCATTTGAGGGGCACCGACTGTCGAAGTATCGACGAAGCGTGAACATCAAAGCCATTTCTATCAAAATCGGGAAGCGGGAGTCTTGGTTCCGGATAGTAAAGTTCCAACTCCAGTGTTCCCGCAAAATTTCTGGGAAGGGTAACATCAAGAGTAAAAGGGAGAGAGGGAAAATTCTCTATAAGGAAACGAACCGATTTTCTGTCGGCCGCCATTGACCACTGCCTGGACGCATCGAGAACCGTAAATGGTTCTTTGCTTCGAATAACGGCTGTCAATGTGGCCGCCGGGCCCTCTCCCTTCATATCGATTGAATAGCTTTTTCTCGATAAGAAAGGCTCCGATTCGATCTCGACGGCGAGGGGAAAGGTTTCGACCGATTGTGTAATAACACCTTCAGTTCCTTCGATGGTATGGCCGTCGATCTGAAAAGCGGGTATGGGAATAGGGCTGGTAAAGATGAAATCGGCCCGTTCTTCGTTCGGCAAGATGTCCTGTTCGATATTCAAGGGTAGCTTACTATTATTGGGAAGAGGCGAGGCCTTAAGAATGTATATTCCGGAGGCAACGGCGGAACTCATTGCAACAAGTTCCAAACCGATTGTTATTGCTTTCGTGATCTTGGGTGAAGGATGATGAAAAAGGTAACGTATCCTGATAGTCATCAACAGATAGGGTAAAAGATGGACCGCCATAATGAGATTTCCTAAAAGCGGTGAGAGAAGAAGAAACCGTACGGCCCTGTAGGCTGGAAGCGTAAAAATACCGTAGAGTCCCCAGATCATGGGAAATAACGAAAGCAGCAGAAAGCAGAGTTTGAGCATTCTGTGACGGACGATGGTAAAGAAAAAGACGCAGACAAAGGTTGAGATGATAAAGGAGGTAAGGCCTATATCGAAGAATGAGATGATTATAATATCGGCCAGAAGAAAGAAAAGGGCCGATGCCGAATAAAAGCTTCCTCTTCGACTAAAAGGCAAGCGTCCAAAAAGGCGTTGATTGAGAAAAAACAAAAGGCTTGCGATCGAAATTTTAAACCAGAGAAAGGCTGATGGATGAACCCTCCAAAGCTGGTCATTGTCGCGAACTATTCCTGCGACTCCAAGAAGAAGCGTTGAAAAAAGCAAAAATACAAACAGGGCGGCGACCAAAAGAGGAATGGACCACACATGTCGCAAAAGGGTTTTTAGATACTTTTTGAAGCGGCCTACCGCTATGAAGGGATAGGTAAGAATACCGGCAAAAACAACAAGGAGAAAGAGCAGATAGTTTCGCTCCGAAATAATGAGGCTTTTATGACGATTCCCGAGTATGAGGTAGTGATTATCCTGATATGAAGGAATCGGCTCCTTCCCTATGAGAGAGCGGAGAAAAAGGGCTATTTTCCCCTCTTCCCAACGCCCTGTTCCCTTTCCCCGAATTTCGATGGCAGGGTAACCCGCCTGCAGATAGGGATCGATGGGGGAGGGCCCGTCCTGTAAGTCGAGGCGGTTGAGTCTCGTCTGTGCCTCGGCAAAATACCAGGAGGAAGCCGAATCATCCAGGGCCTTCTTGATCTTTGCATACAGCCATGAGGGGGAAGGCTTCCCCGAGCCTGCCGGTATAACGGCCAGCGTTGCCGGGGGCGTGGGAAAGGAGAGGTAGACGAACATGACCGGAACTTCTGGATAAAAGGTTTCGAGAAAGGTCAGAGAACCCGCAGGAAGGAATCCCTTCCCGTCGGGGCCAGGTTCTATCCCTTCGGCCGACCGCAAGAAAAGCTGGTCGGAAAGGAGATCAGGAGGAGGAAACTCTCCTCCGAGAAAAAGTACCTCGACACTTTTTGCCCCGGGCTTCGATGCCGCTTCTTTCACTATCGCCAGCCCCGCCTCTATACCCGCGGAATAATCTTGTTCCTGCGTTGCTCGATAGGGATGATTGAGGGGAACAAGAAAAATAACGGTTCCCAGTCGCGGTTCATTTCCCTGGATATGTACCGAAATCGAAACGCTTTGGGAAACAACAGGCCCCTCTTCCTGCATAAGCAACTTCGGATCTGTACCGTAGCTACGGAGAACCTCCAGCAGCGATGCGACGGCCCTTTTTTCTCCTTCGCTATTTTCATAGCGCGGAAAGATTGACATGTGATAAGATTGCACCGGAAAAGAGATGAGAAAAAAAAGAAAGGGCAAAAGAAGCTGCTTGCTTTTCATTTTTTCTAACCATACGGGGTTGATGCCTTGAGGTCAAGCGGATAGGATAGAAGATATGCAGGTGTTGCGGGAAATCGCAGAAAGACGGACAACAACGGGTTTTATTGATGAGGTGCTGGATCAGGAGACCATAGATAGAATCCTTGAAGCCGGCAGACGGGCTCCATCAGCAAAAAACCGGCAACCGTGGCGTTTTATTGTCGTACGTTCCCAAGCCGTACGGGAAAAGCTCTACGATGCCGCCTACCAGCAGGATCATGTCGGTGAGGCACCGGTTATTATCGCACTCTGTTCCACCAATATAGACTACAGGATGCCCAACGGCCACGATTCCTATCCCATGGATATCGCCATTGCCGCGTCGTTCATGATGGTTCAGGCCGAGGCCGAGAATGTGGGAAGCCACGCTCTAGGGACCTACAATGAGACCCTTGTTAAGGAAATCCTTTCGGTCCCCTATTCCATGCGGGTGCCCCTTCTTTTGCTTCTGGGAAAGAGTCGCCACCGCCCCCCCCTCGGAGAGCGGAAGCCCCTGTCGCAGATTGTTGCCTACGACCACTGGTAGGATTTTGCCCCTCGTATCTTGTGACGATCGACGGCAAGGTCCAGTAATTTTGTCAGTAACTCTCCATAGGCAACGCCCCCGTTTTCACACAGTTTGGGGAACATGCTGATCTTCGTAAAACCTGGTATGGTGTTGATCTCATTGAGAAGGACCTTACCTGTTGCCTCTTCATAAAAGCAGTCTACCCGTGCAAAGCCCTCGGCCTCCGCGACCCGATAGGCCCGTGCACTAATCTGCCTCACCATTTTTTGCTGCTCCTCGTTGAGAGAGGATGGAATGAGCAGGTTTGCGCCGTCCGGATCAATATACTTGGCATCGTAGTCGTAGAAGTCGTGAGACGGAACAATCTCTCCCGGAGCAAAGGTCGTAAGTTCCTGATTGCCGATAACCGAACACTCAATCTCCTTCGCCTGCACCGCCGGTTCGATCAAAAGCTTGTCGTCGAAGGAGAAGGCGTCTTCTATTGCTGCATACAGACCCTCTTCGGTTTCGCAGCGGGAAACCCCGACCGAGGAGCCTGCCCTTGAGGGTTTGACAAAAAGCGGAAAGGAGAATCGATCGACGGCCCTGCGAACGGACGCTGCCGCACCTTTCGAGCGCTTCCAGCTGACCTCCCGCAGCTCTTCAAAGGGTACCACCGGTAAGCCGGCCTGAATCCATATACGTTTGACTGCGGCTTTATCCATACAAAGACTGCTTCCCAGCACTCCCGCTCCCGCATAAGGAAGATCGCAGAGTTCCAGAAGCCCCTGGACGGTTCCATCTTCTCCGAAGGTCCCGTGTAGGACAGGAAAGACAAGCTCAATATCCAGCGGCTTCGCCATCGTACGAAGGCCGCCTGCGGGAACGGCATATACCCTGTTTTCTTCTTTTCGTTCTACCACGAAACCGCCCTCTTTCTCGTCATACAGAGGCTGAGGTTGGAGAAACCACGCCCCATCCTTGTCCACGGCAATGAGAGCCACATCGAACCGTTCTTTATCTATATGTTTGAAGACCGATGCCGCCGATACCAGGGAAACCTCATGTTCTCCCGATTTTCCACCGAACAGCAGCGCAACTTTGATCCTTTTCATGGCATTGACATTCCTTTTCTTTGTGTATGACTATTAGGTAGGATGAATCGTCAAAAAAAGCAAGGGGGCTGCATGGCTGAACCAACCGATCGTTATCTAGTTCGTGTAAAAAAAAGAAGGGCCAAACCGAAAACCGCTTTCGATCCTGCCGGTTTGGCAATCTTAGCCTACTTCCTTCTCTTCTGTCTTGCCTATATCTTAAGTCCGACCATTACCGGGGCTCTGACCCTTGGGTGGTACCTCTCCCTTATTATTGAGGTACCGGCCCGGGGATTGTATAAGATCAAGATTTTCCCTTACCGCCTTGCCATTACCCTTTCTTCCGTCATCATATTTTCGATTCTCATTTTCGGCATAAGCGGGATTATTCCCATCATCCTTGATGAAGGGCGCAAGCTCTTTCCCGTTCTTCGGGATTCTTTTCTCTCCCTTTCCGTTCCTGATGCTCTTCGGCAAAACCCCTTTGGCCAGGAGCTAATGGACGGCATCCGACAGGCTGTTTCCAGCTTAATGCAGAAAACCGCGGAGTTTGGGGTGATTATCGTCAATGATATCTTTCAACGCCTGCCGGGAATCTCAACTTCGCTTATCATTTTCGTCATTACCGCAGCCTACTTTACCTCCCTCTTACCGGTTTTTAAGAAGAACCTTTGGCGTTTTTTACCCGCCTCGGGTAGGGAGCGTGCCCGCTCCTTCCTCTCCGAAGTGTACGGGGATATCCGTCATTTTATTGCAGGACAGATGATTGTCGCCCTTTTTGTCGGTGTAGCCGTCTGGCTGGGAATGCTTCTTGTAGGGATCCCCTATGCGATGTTTATTGGATTCCTTTCCGCTCTTACCAATTTTATTCCATATATGGGGATCATTGTGGCTGCAGTACCCTCTCTTATTCTTGGCCTCAGCCACGGTGGATTGATCGGGCTTTTAAAGGTTACGCTGGTTCTCGTGGCGGTCAATCAGTTTGAAGGATGGGTTCTGAGCCCGAAGATTCAGGGCAGCAGGATGAAGCTCAACTGGTTTGCCATCATCCTGGCGATTCTGCTTAGTGGAACCCTACTCGGCGTCGTCGGTATTCTGATTGCGATCCCTTTGGTCGTCTTTTTTAAACGTTTCTGGATTTGGTATGTCCAAGAGGCTTTACAGAACGTATGACCGGCCTATTCTCTTTTCCCGGTAAGCTCTCGTAGGAGTATTCTTGCCATTTCTTCCTCGTCCCAGGGAACCGGGCCATTGGCATAGATGATGGAGCCTTCATGTCCCTTTCCCAGAAGAAGGATGCAGTCATCCTTCTTCATCATGGAAAAGGCGTGGCGCATCGCCTCTTTTCTATTCTCGATCAAAAAGAGGCTCTTGCCCTTCGTTTTATTGCGGCAACCCGAGGCAACTTCCTCTAAAAGTGCCATCGGATTTTCCCCCCTCGGATCTTCGTCGGCCAGGACGATGACATCGCAGTATTCGTCGGCTATGGAACCGAGAACGGGCCGCTTCTCCAGATCACGTTCTCCGGCCGAAGAGAACAGGGCAAAGAGTCGGCCCCTGACAAGGGGCCGAATGGCTGGAAATAAGCGCCGAAATGCTCCTGGTGTATGGGCATAATCGACGATGACCTGAAAGGCTTGACCCTCGTCCACCGGGACCATTCGCCCTTTCACCGCTTTGAGTCCCGGAAAAAGCGGCTCCAGTGTTTTGGGCTCAACCCCTTCCAGCTCGCAGACGGCAGCGCTTGCCGCAAGAATGTTGTCCACATTAAACCGTCCCGCCACGTTGAGATCTACTCGTGCCTCGCCTTTCGGAGAGTCAAGGGTAAAGGCAATGGATGCCGGGGTCTCTTCGATCCCACGGGCCCTGTAATCGGCCTTCTGTGCTCCTGTTGCGCTGTAGAAGGAGATCGACCTGCAGCCGGATGCAGTCCCGGCAAAAAGATTGTGGTTTTTATCGTCGATATTAATAACGGCTATACCCCGGTTTTGTCCCGTCATGCGGAAAAGGTTGGCCTTGTCGTCCATATATTGTTCCATGGTCCCGTGAAATTCCAGGTGTTCATGGCTGATGTTCGTGATCACCGCCGCATCATAACAGATGTCGCCCAAGCGATTGTTTTTCGGAGAAAGGCCGTGGCTGGTGGATTCAATGACCGCGTGGCTGCAGCCTGCCTCCACCATGGCCCTGAGGGTCTTGTGGATCTCGGTGGCCTCGGGAGTCGACTGCCGAAAATGGTTCTTTACCGATTCTCCCCCCGTATTGAACTGGACCGTGGACAGGAACCCGCATTTCAGCCCCATGCCTGTCAAGAGTTGATGAAGAAAAGAGACGGTTGAACTCTTTCCGTCGGTACCGGTAACTCCAATCACCTTTAGAACCCTCGACGGATGATCGTAGAAGGCCGCCGCTACCGGGCTCATAGAAATTCTGCTGTTCGTCACCTGCAGATATGCGATTTCAGGGTGGTAGAGCGAAAGGGGAACCTGATGGATCACCGCCCTTGCCCCGGCGGCAATTGCCTGTTCTACAAAGGCATGACCATCCGCATGCAGACCGGGAAGGGCAAAGTAAAGGTCTCCCCGGCAGGTTGTTCTGCTGTCGTAACTCAGCCCGCTGATAAGGGCGTCGGTTTTACCGTTTCGTGCTTCTATGTTGATATCACCTGTGATTGCTGATAGGCTCTTTTCCATATCGGCATCCTATCAGCTGCTTGTGCTTTGAGCAAGAATGGGGGAGTGAGTGTGCACGAGGCTTATGTAACAGATCAGCTTATTGCCTACATCGGAAACAAACGGCGCCTTCTTCCTTTTTTTAATGATGTATTTGCAGAGCTCGAGGAGCTTACCCCTATTAGGAACTTTCTCGATCCCTTTGCCGGTAGCGGAGCGGTGAGCCGGCTTGCAAAAAGCAGGGGCTACCGCGTCTTTGCCGGCGATCTTGAGGAGTATTCAAGGCTCCTCGTTTCTGCCTCCGTAATCCCATCTCCTGAAGAGGCCGAAAAGGTGCTTGTCCCCTTCGGCGGACTTTCATTATACTCGACGCTTCAGCGGATTGGTGAACAGGAAAGCCCTGCTTTGCAGCCCTACATCAGCCGCTATTATGCTCCCGCGTCGACAGAACATGCCGATTATCGTCGCGAACGGCTTTTCTATACCAAAGAGAACGCCCTTTTCATCGATAGGGTTCGCGAGCATATCGAAACCCTGATCCCTGGCAATCCTACCGAGCCAAACCTACGTCTGGCCAAGGATCTGATGATTGCCCCGCTCTTGTACGAGGCCGCTACCAAGGTCAATACATCGGGGGTGTTTAAGGCGTGTCATAAGGGTTTCGGAGGCCATGGCCGGGATGCCCTGAAGCGTATTACCTCTCCGTTACGCCTCTCCGTCCCCCCACTTATCAACGGCCCTTCCGGCTCGGCTGCCTTTCGCTGTGATGCCGCAAGGCTTCTATCCGAACATCCCTTTGATCTCTGCTACATTGACCCTCCCTACAATCAACATCAGTACGGAAGCAACTATCATCTGCTCAATACCATTGCCCTCTGGGATAAACCCCCGATCGGAAACGAGTTGGATGCAACGGGGCATCTTATTCATAAGGCGGGAATCCGTTCCGACTGGAAGGCAACCCGTTCAGCCTTTTGTTCGAAATCCACGGTGGCAGGGGCTTTTCGGGAACTTATGGAACTATCACATGGCCGTCTGATGGCTTTCAGTTACAGCAGTGATGGAATTTTTCCCCTTGAAGAACTCTTCGATCTCTTGAGTCAATATGGATCGGTATCGGTCTACAGCAGCGATTACACCGTTTACAGGGGAGGGCGACAAAGTCCGACAAAGTCAAATCGAAATATCGAGCTCCTCTTTGTCGTCGATCGAAGCTTAAGCGGATCTCAACACCCTTCAGGACATAGACTGTTACAACGTCTTCTTCTTCTCCGGAAGATCGAATCCCTATTGTCCGAGGCTTTTGTTCCTCAGCGGCTTATCTCCTGTTTTCGTACTTCATTGGATCGGGTGGAACTGCGTTCGGGGCTCTCGATGAAAAGCGATCGTCTTTACCGCTTCACCTCTTTCCCCGGTGAGACGCTGGACCGCCTTACGGATGATGATCTGAGGCAGATAGCAAAAGGACTGGATGCGGCTCGGTGCAGAGACAGGGCGGAAGAAGCGGGCGTGCTCCGTCGGCTGATTAGTGAGCAGCCGAAACGGGGAGATGAGCGCCGGCTTATTTCCTGCCTGAGAAAAATGGCACACAAAAAGTATCGGGCGCTCTGGAAAGAGGAAGTGGCCAAAACAAAAGGGCTTATCGCCGAAGATCCGATTCGCTTTTCCTCCTTGGAGAGGGAGCTTTCGGCTCTCGAGGCTCTTGCCCATCGCCGGTTCTCCGGCTGATCACCAGGATTCGGAACACTATGGGGAGCACAAAAAAACCGGCGGCAAAAGCCGCCGGTTCTACCCTGTGTTCCGAAAGCGACTCTATCGTCCGTCCTCGTTGTAAAGGTAATTGAAGTATTCCATATCTGTGCTGAGTGTCTTCTTGAATTTCGGAAGGGTCTTTCGATAGCTTTCGATGCTTCTCCAGAAATTAAAAAAATCAGGGTCGGTCTCATAAGCATCTGCATAGATCGTCGTTGCCGTTGCGTCTGCGGCACCCTTAATGGTCTCCGCCTCTTCGTAGGCCTTGGAAAGGATCTGTTTTTTCTCGTTTTCAAGACGTCCCAGCAGGATCGCTTTCTGCCCTTCACCGTAGGAGCGGTAGGCTTCGGCAATCTGGTTTCGTTCTTTTTTCATTCGTTCATAGACGCTGTTGGTCAACTCGTCGGAATATCGTATCTGACGAAGTACCACATCTATCAACTCTATCCCGAATTGAGGCATAAGTTCCGCCGTCGCACTGAACATATCCCGGCTGAGCTGTTCTCTTCCCCGGCCTACTTCATCGTAATTTTGATTCGTAAAGGTAAGTTTTTTCAACTCTTCAAGGTTAACTTCATCCTGGCTGACCGCACTATCTCCCTGGCCAATAGTGGGAACGCGGTCGATATCGTTGATGATATTGCTGTTTCGCACAGCTTCCCGTAGGTTGTTCTGACTGATAACGGTACGTACCGAGGAGTCGATGATGCCGTCAAGCCTGGAGTATCCGCCCTCAAGGGTGGAAAGTGATTCGTAGAATTTTTTGGGATCATTGATACGCCATCGGGCGGTGGTGTCGACCCAAATAAACTGATTCTCTTTTGTGGGGATCCGCTGTGCGTCTCCATCCCAGCCAAGTATTCGTTTCGGATACTTAACCACGGTGTCGATCAGAGGAACCTTAAATTTCAGGCCCGCATTCTGTTCCACATCCACAATGGCTCCGAATCGAGTGACTACAGCCTGTTCCCCTTCGTTGATCACATAAAAGGGGCCGATGAGCACGAAAATGATAAAGGCGATAAATACGACGACCAAAACTGTTACAAGCTTTTTCACTGCTGACCTCCCGCCTGCTGGAGGCTCTTTAAAGGAATGAAGTTTTGGAGATGCTTATCAATCAGGTCGGTACCCTCGGCATCGGCAAAGGTATCTTCCATCATTTCGATGTAAAGTCGCCGTTTGGTAATTTCAGGACTCTTTCTGTATTCACGCTCTACCGAGAGGAATCGGGCAACATCACCGTTTGCCTGGTTCTCGCGTTCCGCCGCATAACCGTGGGCTTCCTGGGTGATTCGCTGTGCCTGGCCTCGTGCCTTGGGAATCTCTTTGTTGTACTGCTCTTTTCCTTCGTTGATAAAGCGTTCCATGTCCTGAACCGCTGCATTCACATCCTCAAAGGCTTCCTGAACCTCTCCCTCCGGGGGTACGGTATTTTGCAGTTTGACCGTGGTCACCGTTATGCCGAGGCCGTACTGATCATACTTCTGCTGCATCAGCTCTTGGGCCTGAATTTCGATATTACTCCGTTCCGAACCGATGACATCAAGGATGGCTCGGTCTCCCACAAGCTGGTTGATTATCGATTGACTGATATCCCGAATCGTCTGGTTTTGATCGTTTACGTTGAACAGCCACGCCTTGGGATCGGAAATGCGGTACTGGATGATCCATTCGACATCGATGATGTTAAGATCCCCGGTAAGCATGATCGATTCTTCTGGAAAGTCTCCAGAGGCATAGATTGTATCGATTCCCGACCGCTGCGTTCGGAAACCGAACTCTTTTTTCTGGACAACCTGGGTCGGCACATTATAGTTATGTTCGATTCCGAAAGGCATTTTAAACTGGAGCCCCGGCCCTACAATCCTATTAAATTTACCGAGCCTTAAAACGACAGATTGTTCGCTTCCGTCGACTTTGAAAAAGCTCGACATAACGCTGCCTACAACGGCGATCACAATGATCGCAATAATCACCAGACGGGGACTGAGAGTGATTTGCGGCCCCTTGCCTGGCGTAACATCGCGTTCTGGCATACTACCTCCTTTGGTCAGAGTATTCCTTTTTACAAGGTAGCTTCTCATAAGGTCATAGTCAAGGAAAGCTCTGCAATATTGCGTTTGTCCTTCCTGGGCGATATTGCATAGCATGCCTTCATCGCGCTATAGTTTTGCTACTATGAAGAAGAAACGACTGATTACCTCGGCTCTCCCGTACGTAAACAATATTCCTCATCTTGGAAACCTCATTCAGGTTCTCTCTGCAGATGTTTTTTCGCGTTTTTGCCGCTTAAAAGGCTATGAAACCCTTTATGTCTGCGGTACCGATGAATATGGGACCGCTACGGAAACAAGAGCACTTGAAGAGGGTGTTTCCCCGAAAGAGCTCTGTGACCGTTATTACAAAATCCATTCGGAGATCTATTCCTGGTTTAATATTGCCTTCGATCACTTTGGAAGGACATCGACCCAATGGCAGACCGATATTGTCCAGGATATTTTTAAAAAGGTCGATGCCGCCGGCTATATTACCGAACAGACCATCGAGCAGCTCTACTGTGAATCCTGCGACCGGTTTCTTGCCGATCGCTTTGTCCGGGGAACATGCCCCCATTGCGGTTATGAAGATGCACGTGGTGATCAGTGTGAAAACTGCGGCAAGCTGTTGGATCCCACAGACCTCATCGATCCACGCTGCGGCTTATGCGGCCAGACACCGAAACTCAGATCGACCAGCCATCTCTATCTTGATCTGCCGAAGATCAGGCCGAGACTTGAGGAATGGATCGATAAGGCGTCGGTCGAGGGCTTTTGGGCCCGTAATGCCATTCAGATGACTCGCAGCTGGATACGGGACGGCCTCAAGGAGCGTTGTATCACTCGTGACCTGAAGTGGGGAATTCCCGTGCCGAAGCCCGGCTACGAGGGAAAGGTTTTTTACGTCTGGTTCGATGCCCCTATCGGATATATCTCCATTACCGCAAACCTTACCGACGAGTGGGAAACGTGGTGGAAAAATCCCGATGAGGTTGATCTGTTTCAGTTCATAGGAAAGGACAATATCCCTTTTCATACCGTTATTTTTCCCTCATCACTCATTGCCAGTGGAGACAACTGGACCCTTCTGCACCACATGAGCAGTACCGAATATCTCAATTATGAGAGCGGAAAATTTTCCAAGAGTAAGGGGATCGGCGTATTCGGAACCGATGCCCGGGATACCGGTATTCCTGCGGATGTATGGCGTTTCTACATTTTTTACAACCGCCCGGAGAAGTCAGACGCTCTCTTTACCTGGAGTGATTTTCAGGAAAAGGTGAACGGTGAATTGATTGGCAATCTGGGGAACCTGGTCAACAGAACCTTGACCTTTGTCAGTCGTTTTTACGATGGGAAGCTTCCCGAGGCTGCAATAGATGCGGATATGGCAGCCTGGATACGTGAACGTGAGGCCGAAATTACCGAGCACTTTGAGCGGGCCGAACTTCGTGATGCATTTCGGAAGATCTTTGCTCTCTCTTCGTATGGAAACAAGGCATTCCAGGAGGGTGAGCCTTGGAAGCTTCGCAAGGAAAATCCAGAGGCGGCAGCTACGCTCCTTTCTACCCTTGTTTATCTGGTGCGGGATCTCGGCGTGTTGGTGGAGCCCTTCATTCCTGAAACGAGTGGCCGTATGCTCTCCTTTTTCGGTATCGGCAAGGCCGATTGGGAAATCCTCGGTGATTTTAAGGGCATTAGCTCCATTGAGAAGCCTGAGATTCTTTTCGAACGGTTGGAGGATGAGCGTATCGCATCTTTGCGGGAGCGCTTTTCCGGAAGTCAAAAAGAACGTGAAGCACGGGAGAAGGAGAAAGAGATGGAAGAAAAAGCGGAGCAGGAGAAGCCTCTTGCCGAACGATTTGCCGAGGCTGTCGATATCAGAGTGGCGAAGATTATCGAGATTGAACGCCATCCCGAGGCCGACAAACTCTATATTGAAAAGATCGATTTGGGTTACGAACAGCGTACCATCGTAAGCGGATTGGTCCCGTACTACAAGGAAGAGGAGCTTCTTGGCCATAACATCCTTCTTGTCTATAACCTTAAGCCTGCAAAGCTGCGGGGAGTGAAGAGCGAAGGAATGCTTCTTGCCGCCGATGATGAAACTGCTCCCGAAGAAGAGCGTTCCATCGAGGTCCTTTTTGCCGACTGGGCGGAGCCCGGTAGTCGGATTTCGCTTGCCGGCCTGGGCACATCTGAAGGTGACGGCCCGAAACGGATATCTGCCAATACCTTTTTCTCCATGCCCATTGGTGTGGAAGAGTGGAGCGTCAAGGTCGATGGTAAGAATCTCGAAGTTGCCGGAAAGGCAATCAAAACGAATAAGGTCAAAAAGGGAAGCGTCGGCTGATCTTTATGTCCGTTAACACAGATACTATAGAAGTTCGTCCGATCCCCCTTGACTCCTTTGAGGGGGATCGGCTTTTGCAGAGCCGTTTCTGGGCTCGTCTTAAAGGCCTTTATGGATGGAAGGCTTTCACATTCCGGGTAACAACTGTTTCATGGAAGGCTCCGGTATCAATCCTTGTGCTGTACCGTCATTTTATGCCGGGAGCTGCAATCGCCTACGCTCCGCATCCTTCCCTTCCTTCGGGATCAGGGGCGTTGTTGGCCCCGCTTTCCAGGGCCCTAAAGGAATATCTTCCTTACGACACGCTCCTTCTTCGCTGGGACCTCCCCTGGCCCCTGGATACAGACTCCGGATCGGCGGCAATAGAGGGGCTGCTTCCCGCTCCTGTCGATATACAGCCCCCGAATACGGTGCTTATCGATCTTCATCCGGATGAAGATCAGCTTTTATCCGAGATGAAGTCGAAGACCCGCTACAATGTTCGTCTTGCTTCCAGAAAGGGGGTTGAGGTTTCTTCCGAAGGGGTAGGCGGCCTTAGCACCTGGTACGATCTCTATCGGGAGACAGCCGAGCGGGACCGCATCGCCATCCATCCCGAGTCCTACTATCGAAGCCTCTTTCGCCTCGTAAAGGAGCATCCCCAGGATGGTGTGGAGCTTGAGCTTCTCATGGCACGGACCGAGGGGCGGGCCATCGCCGGCATCATTGTCTCTCGATTCGCCGGAAAAGCAACCTATCTTTATGGGGCTTCCTCAAATAGAGACCGTAATCTCATGCCTGCATATGCCCTCCAGTGGCGGGCAATGACCGATGCAAAGGCCTCAGGCTGTGTCAGTTACGACCTGTTCGGAATCCCTCCTGCGGACGATCCTTCTCATCCCATGCATGGCCTTTATCGTTTTAAAACCGGGTTTGGAGGAACAATCCTTCATCGCCTTGGTCCCTGGGATTATCCTTTGCGCTCCATTCGTGCCGGAGGGTATCGAAGTCTCGAACGACTTCGGCGCTGGTATTTTCTTGAATACAAAAAGCGAAAATAGGCCGTAGAGCGGCTGTCTAAAGTGAGCCGACAAGAGCCCTGAATTGATCTCCCCTGTCAAATTCATTTAGAAACATCCCGAAGGAGGTTGCGCCCGGAGAAAATAGTACTATATCGCCGGGAGAGGCCTCTTTCTCGGCACATTGGACAGCCTCTTTGAGGGAAGCAAAGGGACCTGAGAAGGGTAGGTTCCTGCTTTCTAGAATATCGGCCATCTTATCCGAGGCGCTTCCTTCCAAAAGGATCATCTTTTTCGGGACGGCAGCATAGCTTTCGAGGGGAGAAAAATCGATGTTTTTATCGGTTCCCCCGGTGATAAGGATCAAGGGGGCGGAAAAGCTCTTCACCGCCACGGCCGTGGCTTCGGGGATGGTTGATGCGCTGTCGTTATACCACCGAACCTGCCGCTTTTCCGTAAGCAGTTCAAGCCTGTGGGGTATACCCCGAAAATCTGCCAACCTTTGCTTTACATCGCTGCCTGCTGTACCGAAAAGTTTCAGCACCAACGCCGCGGATAGAAGATTTAGCCTGTTGTGTTCCCCGCAAATGGCTATGTGCGCAGGCAGAATCTCTTCTTCACCCGATGCATCCCTGTACCAGCCGCTTCCGTCTTCGGCAAGCCAGGCCGAGATTCCCCTTGCAGAGCCCTCGTCTCGAAAAAAAGGGATTGACTTTGCAGGGGTTTCGGAAGCAAATTCTGCAGACCACGGGTCGTCTCCGTTTATTACGGTATAGGCCTCCTTGGTCTGGTCCGCATAGATGATCTTTTTGTCGGCAACATAGGCCTCCATGCTGTCGTAGCTGTTTTGATGATCATGCATGATATTGGTGATGAGCGAAACTGCGGGCTTCAAAAGTCTCTTCCCCCGCAGATCTGCAAGTTGCCAACTCGAAAGTTCAAGGATAACAGGCGCGGCGCTTTCGGCTCTGCATTCGTCGATAAAGGTGAGGGGGCTGACGGTGATATTTCCGCCAAGCCGGGCCTCAGGATAACGAAGCTGTATGGCATGGAACATTGCGGAGACCACCGTCGATTTTCCCTTGCTGCCGGTTACCGCGATGATGGGTCGATTGTTGTGGCGCAGGAAAATTGAAATATCGCTTTCCACCCGTGCCGCCGCTTTCAGGTAGGGACTCGAAGCAGGAACAGCCGGATTTTTGACAACGATATCGGCTTTCGAGAAATCACTCATTTCGTGTCGGCCAAGGACAAAACGAACGGGGAAAGAGGCGAGCTTCCTGATACTTGGGCCGAGAATTTTTTCGTCCCGAAGGTCTGTGACCGTTACCTCTGCCCCTTCCTCTATGAAAAATCGGGCTGAAGCAAGGCCTCCTCCGTGGAGCCCAAGTCCCATAATGGTGACCTTCATTCCCTCGTATTCAGTCATTGAACTCAACCAGGAACTCCTTCATATCGTGCTCATTAAGATAGGGTTTTACTATAAGGGGTTCCCATATTTTGTTCCAGTACTCCGGAATCTGCTCCTTAATCTGATTGAATTGCGGCAGGTTAACGGAAAAGGTTTTTCGTTTTAGGGTTTCCTGCATCGTCTCAATGTGTTGAGTCAAAAAGGATCTTGCCTGAACGGCGATGTGAAGATGGCGTTTTCTCCCCTCAGGTGAAAGATTGAGCACGGAATGGCAGATCGATCGGTGCTTGCAGTTGAAAGGGTAGTAGGGATAACTTTTTTTGCCGCTCGGAAGCATCAGTTTGGAAAAGAATTTCGTAAGATCATGATCCATCCATATTCCTTGAACGATGTAGCCTCTGCCGCTTTCGCCTATCCATGTTTGGCTGACCGATTGCTCTATACTACAACCGACTACCTTTCCCTCTTCTGTTGTCAAGCCGGAAAGGGGAATTAGGTTACACTCCAGAAAAAGTTTCCATGACTGGAAGCAGTGGCTTAGGTCGTTGTCTCCCTGTTCCACAATGGTGGACTCACTTGGGCGGTAACGAAGATCAAGTTGGACGAGGTAGAGATAATATGTCTTTTTTATTTGGTAGATCTGAAAAAACAGGGGACGAAAAATCTCCGCAGGATCGAAGATATAACTCAGATGTTCAAAGACCGAAGGGCAAAGCGGCAAAATCTGTTCTAAAAGGCCAATCACTGCATTCCTATAGCTATCCGAAGGCTCCGGATTGTCGACATCGTGATGGATGGGAAATTGCGGTACCTTGAAAGGACTTTGAAGCTTGAGAAAGAATTCTTCATTCTGGTTGAAATGAAGCGTGTAAGCTACTTCCTCCGATGAGATACTTTTTAGCATGTTGTTTATCTGGGGATCGGCCCAGCCGAATGTGAATTCCCCCGGTGCCCCTTGCATCAGTCCTATCATACGATACGCTTTAAACCATTGCAACGTGTTATGAAGCGTTGCCTCCCCTTGACGAGTTCGGAGTCAATGGTCATAATTGTCAAAGGACTACAGGAAAGGAGTGTGACGAGGTGCCCTGCGGAAGAAAACGTAAACGACATAAAATCGCCACCCATAAGCGCAAAAAGAAATTGCGCAAGAATCGGCATAAGAAAAAATAGGGACACGGCGTGACCGGGTACGGAAGATTACGTTCAAGTTTTGATCGGTTTATTCTCATACTTTTGTTTGGACCGATGGTGCTTGGTGCCGAGTCTCTCTGGAAACCCGGTTTTCCCGGATACGCCGCTGCTGGCGGCGGTCACGGGATGGGGGACCTTATCTCGGTTCTTCTGGATGCCGATACCGTACTTTCTCTCAATTCGGTTCAAACTTCCGACGATACAACGCAGCTGAGCTTTTCCGGCGGAGACGCCGGAGAGCTTACTTCGTTTTTGCCGTCTGCCGATTCTTCATCGAATCGGTCGGTGGAGGCGAAGCATGATCTTTCCTTCTCAACCTCCCTTGCAGCAAGGGTTATCGGGAAGGATGATAGTGGTGCGCTTCTGATCAGCGGTCGACGGCAGATACTCATTAATGGCACAAGGGAGGAGGTTTCGATCGAAGGATCGGTTGCTCCCGATGCAGTCGTAGAGGGGGTCGTTCGATTCGAGGATATAGCCGATGCCAAGCTTGTCTATCTCACGAATGCTTTTCCTTCCGGAGAGGTATTGGGTGAGAATGATCTTCGATATGACACTGTTCCTCCTGTTGTCCCTTCTGATGGGGCTCAAGGGGCGGTGGATCAATCCGTCTCTGGTGAGAATTCCCGTCCTGCCCTTAGTCAGCAGCGGCAAAGAGAACTTCTCCGTGCATATATGAACCGTTTTCTGCAGCTTCTCTTCCCCGTCGACACTCCCTCTTCTGTTCCCTGATTTTGTTTTGTTTTCTCAGGAGGTTATTTGCCTTATGCGGGCCGAACAAAACGGCTATCTTCATACTATTCACTCGCCGGACGATCTTAAACGACTGCCTTCGGGTTCGCTTCCTTTTCTTGCAAAGGAAATCCGTGAGCGTATCATTCATGTTGTTCAGAAGAACGGCGGCCATCTTGCATCCAACCTTGGGGTGGTTGAGTTGACCATTGCCCTCCATAGGGTTTTTTCTACACCGAAGGATAAGATCATCTGGGATGTCGGCCATCAATGTTATACTCACAAGCTGCTTACCGGCCGTGAGGATCGTTTCGATACCATTCGGAAGAAGGATGGTTTAAGCGGTTTTCCAAAACGGAGTGAAAGTATTCACGACGCCATGGAT
>JGI2924J29684_1077812_pt1 | contig 22866 bp, 23 predicted proteins | sample BenlonsequencITS_FD_29684 | JGI IMG/M metagenome (IMG submission 29684)
GAAAGATAGCGAAGAGGCTAAACGCGGCGGACTGTAAATCCGCTCCTTCGGGTTCGGGGGTTCGAATCCCTCTCTTTCCATTTCGGAAACTAATCTAATTAGAAAATTAGTTTTCTGTAAAAAAATATTTTTGGGGTATAGCCAAGCGGTAAGGCAAGGGACTTTGACTCCCTCATGCGTTGGTTCGAATCCAGCTACCCCAGTCAGAGGTATCAGGTGCTCCCTGAGACCGTCAAAGATAAGAGTTGTTGTCGTTGCGGGTTACCTTGAGAAAATATATTGTTATCAAAAGCTAGCATTGGCTAGCTTTTGTTGGAGGATTTTTTAGAATGAATGAATTTGAAGATTTGCTAAACAGTGTTAGCGAAGTGAACCCTGGTGATGTTGTCACTGCGGAAGTTTTAACTGTTGATAACGGTCAAGCAAACGTTGTTATCGAAGGAACAGGTGTTGAAGGTGTCTTGACACTTCGTGAATTGACTAACGACCGCGATGCTGATATTAACGACTTTGTTAAAGCTGGCGACACAGTTGAAGTACTTGTTCTTCGTCAAGTAGTAGGTAAAGATACTGATACAGTTACTTTCCTAGTATCTAAAAAACGTTTGGAAGCTCGTAAAGCCTGGGACAAACTTGTTGGTCGTGAAGGCGAAGTTGTTACTGTTAAAGGTACCCGTGCTGTTAAAGGTGGCCTTTCAGTTGAATTTGAAGGACTTCGTGGATTTATCCCTGCTTCAATGATTGACACTCGTTTTGTTCGCAACACTGAAAAATTTGTTGGACAAGAGTTTGATGCTAAAATCAAAGAAGTTGATGCAGCAGAAAACCGTTTCATCCTATCACGTCGTGAAGTTATCGAAGAGGCCGCTAAAGAAGCTCGTGCTGAAGTGTTCTCTAAGATTTCAGAAGGTGCAGTCGTTACAGGTACTGTAGCGCGTTTAACAAGTTTTGGTGCTTTCATTGACCTTGGTGGTGTTGACGGACTTGTTCACGTGACTGAATTGTCTCACGAACGTAACGTGTCACCTAAATCAGTTGTTTCAGTTGGTGAAGAAGTTGAAGTTAAAGTTCTTTCAATTGACGAAGAAGCTGGTCGTGTGTCACTTTCACTTAAAGCAACAACACCTGGACCATGGGACGGCGTTGAACAAAAACTTGCTCAAGGTGATGTTGTTGAAGGTAAAGTAAAACGCTTGACTGACTTCGGTGCTTTTGTTGAAGTATTACCAGGTATTGATGGACTTGTTCATATTTCACAAATTTCACACAAACGTGTTGAAAATCCAAAAGATGTACTTTCTGTAGGACAAGAAGTAACAGTTAAAGTTCTTGAAGTGAATGCAGCTGATGAGCGCGTATCATTATCAATCAAAGCTCTTGAAGAACGCCCAGCGCAAGCTGAAGGAGACAACAAAGAAGAAAAACGTCAATCACGCCCACGTCGTCCAAAACGTGAATCAAGACGTGACTACGAACTCCCAGAAACACAAACTGGATTCTCAATGGCTGATCTTTTCGGTGATATTGAATTGTAATAAATCTAAAAAGTTGAGGTTTTCCTCAACTTTTTATTGTCTTCTGGTTAGAAAAGTTATTTCATATTATTTCATTTTATGATATACTATAAGGGTATTGACAAAGTTGTGACCACCTTTAGTGTAATGGATATCACGTAAGATTCCGGTTCTTGAGATGGGGGTTCGATTCCCTCAAGGTGGATAGAAATCATATAAAAAAGCCTTATTTGATAGGCTCTTTTTGTTTCTTGATCAAAATTTGTCCAAAATTATCTAGAAGAGTTGACGAACCTTTTCAAAATCATTCTCTTTCTGACCTTGAAAACGATGAGTATAGGTTTTAAATGTCTCTGTAATGCCACAGCCTGAATTTTATTTGACTCAGATTCATAAGATTGTAAGTAATCAAGGTTAATTAATGATGAGATGGTGAAACCATTTTTAGCAAGTGCTATTAAAGCATTTAGTGATTTTTCGAAACGTTTTAAAATTTAAGAAGAGTTTTACCTAAAAAACTAGCTGTGTCATCTGTCTAAGCACAGTTAGTTTTTTAGTATTAGATTTTTAAAGAAGAAACGTCTCAATCTTAATTGGATAATCCTTATATTTGGATTTTAATATAGTAGCTACTTCTTGATATAGTATCCGAATCTGCGCTCTTTTTTCAGGCATGTTAAAACCAACATAATGGAATTGTGATTCAATAGTTACAAATAAATCATGGAACAGGTGATTCATAGTTTCTAGTTTATGGCAAAGCAGTCGATCTTCTTGAATGAATGTTGGGGGATTTTGATCTTCTCCCCAGTAAGCATCAACACGTGACAACGGATAAGTCCCATATTCTAAACAAAGTTCATAAGTCATTTTGGCCTCCTTGTTTTATCTTAGCATTTTCTAAATAAAGCTTCTAATGATTTGCTTAAAGGAGTAATGGGTTGCATCTCATCTCATCAAAAATAAATTGAGATCTATTTTGTGAAAAAAAGACAAACAAATGACTTGCCTAGACTTGTTTTTCCTAGATATAATAGGAAGTAACTGAATAACAATGAAGGAGAAAAAATGTCAGAAAAAATCAGAGTTTTACTCTATTATAAATATGTTTCAATTGAAAATGCGCAAGAGTACGCTGCGAAACATCTAGAATTTTGTAAATCTATTGGGCTTAAAGGTCGTATTTTGATTGCGGATGAGGGGATTAATGGAACTGTTTCTGGAGATTATGAAACAACTCAGAAGTATATGGATTGGGTCCACAGCGATGAGCGTTTTGCTGATCTTTGGTTCAAGATTGACGAGGAAAATCAACAAGCTTTCCGTAAAATGTTTGTTCGTTATAAGAAAGAGATCGTGCACCTTGGGTTAGAAGACAATAACTTTGATAGTGATATTAATCCTTTGGAAACAACAGGTGAGTATTTAAATCCTAAACAATTTAAAGAAGCCTTGCTTGATGAAGATACTGTTGTTTTAGATACGCGTAATGATTATGAGTATGACTTAGGTCACTTCCGTGGAGCAATTCGTCCTGATATTCGCAATTTCCGTGAGTTACCACAATGGGTACGTGACAACAAAGATAAGTTTATGGAAAAACGTGTTGTTGTGTACTGTACGGGTGGTGTTCGCTGTGAGAAATTCTCGGGTTGGATGGTTCGAGAAGGCTTTAAAGATGTTGGACAATTACACGGTGGTATTGCAACATATGGAAAAGATCCGGAAGTTCAAGGTGAACTTTGGGATGGTGCGATGTATGTTTTTGATGATCGTATCTCGGTGCCAATTAATCATGTTAATCCAACTGTCATTAGTAAAGATTATTTTGATGGAACACCTTGTGAACGTTATGTCAATTGTGCAAATCCGTTTTGTAACAAACAAATTTTTGCTTCAGAAGAAAACGAAACAAAGTATGTTCGAGGATGCTCACCTGAATGTCGTGCACATGAACGTAATCGCTATGTGCAAGAAAATGGTTTATCACGTCAAGAATGGGCAGAACGTTTAGAAGCTATTGGAGAATCCTTGCCAGAATTTGTAGGTGCCTAATATCTCAAAACAAATCAGGAAACTGGTTTGTTTTTTGTGATACAGATGATGAGACCAAATTGCAAAGACTTTGCAACAAGATACAAGTGAACGTGGACACCAAGCTCATTTTGTCATGCAGAGCCATCAACAGCGAAGACGTCAACACCAACTCTGTCTAGCACCTTTTCAAAAGAATTGTGAGTTTCTGTATTACGAGATAGAGAAGGTAAAACTGGATTCTGAAGACTGCCTTACCATCAATCCTTTGGGAATGGTTTAAGCTTTACAGCTTGATGATGGTCAAATTGTCACACAGGCAGGTATTATCTTGCCCTTTATAGCGAAACAAACCCTGAAATCTCAGCTCATTCCCCAAGATAATCTTTTGGCAGAAAGTCGGTTCAACGAAATCATGGACTTCTTAACAGGTGATTTTCCCCTTGTTTTTAGGCCAATGATCAACCCTCATCGCTACACTATTTCTCAAGACAATCAAGCGCTTGAAAAAGTCAAACAAGCTTCTTACAAGCGGATGGATATTGCTATGACGCATTTAGATAGTCTTATTGGGGAGAGTGGGCATGTTTATCGAGATCAACAAACCATTGCAGATGCTTATGCTTACGCCATGGCGCTATGGTCTCAAAAAACACCAAAATCTTACGAGAATTATCCGCATCTGGCAGCTTTTATGGCAAAAATGGTGGAAGATTCAGCTGTTCAACAAGTGCTTAATGCAGCTCACTAAATCAAAAAGAAGAAGTAAAGATCAGACCAAGTCTTCTCTACTCTTTCATTTTTCTAGAGAAGAGTGGTCACTCCTTAGCTTTTTAAGCAGTTTCCTAGTTTTGCGAGAATGTAAAAAAACAATGGCAAGAGCCTTAAATTTTCTTTCGCGGGTGGTGTCAAAAATGCTCGAAATGTGATAAAATAAACAAGATTATGTCACTAAAAATAGCTGTTAATAGGCAGAAAAGGACACTTATGAAACACCTTAAAACCCCACCATTGGTCATGTCAGGATTGGCATTAGGAACGTTGTCATTTGGCAATTTGTTGGCTACTTATGTTTCGATTTTTAATTATTTGGGAATTCTGGCAGCTCTTTTTATCTATGGTATCTTGCTTGTTGGCATGGTTAGGAACCTTAACGATACCAAAATGCAGTTACGACAACCTCTAATTGCCTCTGTTTTTCCAACTTTTTTTATGACAGGGATGTTGTTGTCTTCACTCTTTCTCAAAGTGACAGGAGGGTGTTGGTTAGGCTTTCTCACTTGGTGGCTATTCTTTTTGGGAAATCTTGTCCTGATTGCTTATTACCAGTATCGTTTTGTCTTTTCTTTTTCATGGGATAACGTTTTTCCTTCCTGGTCCGTGCTTTTTGTTGGAATTGCAATGGCGGCATTAACAGCACCTGCTAGTAGGCAGTTTTTATTAGGACAGGTGATTTTTTGGGTTTGTCTTCTCTTAACTGCTGTGATTTTACCTTTTATGGCCAAAAAGACTTATGGGATTGGTCTAGGTCAAGCAGTAATGCCCAATATTTCAACGTTTTGTGCCCCTCTGTCCTTACTTTCAGCGTCTTATTTAGCAACCTTTCCTAGACCACAAGTAGGAATGGTTATCTTTCTTCTCGTCAGCTCACAACTGTTATATGCTTTTGTGGTTGTACAGCTTCCTCGCTTACTCAATCGTCCCTTTAACCCAGGTTTTTCAGCTTTTACCTTTCCGTTTGTGATTAGTGCCACTTCCTTAAAAATGACCTTATCTTTTTTAGGTTGGCAAGGTTTAGGTTGGCAGGTTCTTTTGCTAGGAGAGGTATTGTTGGCGACAGCTTTAGTCACTTATGTTTATGGGGCTTACCTGAGATTTCTATTTCAAAATAAGTAAAGCAGCTAACATCTTGGCTCATCAAGAGACAGTTACTACTAACTAGTTATCGAGATTACTAAAAAAGAGGCCGGCACTTTAATGTGCTAGTCTCTTTTAAATTGATCCATTGTCACGTTAGCGAGCTACACGACGACGCGCAGCTTTTTTGCGGTTTTCTTCAATGAAAGCAGCTTTTTCTTCTTCAGGGTCAATGATTGTTTTTTTTACAGCAAAGACAGCACCAGCAACAGTAGCAGCAGTTGCTAGGACGCCAGTAGCAAGACCTTTAACAAATTGATATTTCTTAACCATGATTATTCTCCATTTCTAGTGAAGGACCTCAGTGGTCCTTAATCTTATGTTATAATATATGGTAGCGAAAAATAAGCTAATTTTCAAGTAAAAGGCGTTTTTGGACACGCTTTTCTAATAGAAAGACAAGAAAATGACAAAAATAAAAATAGTTGTGATTGTTGGTCCGACAGCGGTTGGAAAAACAGCACTTGGGATTAGTTTAGCCAAGGCTTTTAATGGAGAAATTATTTCAGGAGATAGCCAGCAAGTTTATCGACAGTTGGATATTGGAACAGCCAAGGCCACTCAAGAAGAGCAAGAAGCAGCGGTTCATCACTTAATTGATATTCGTGAGGTGACGGAGTCTTATTCGGCCTACGATTTTGTTCAAGATGCTCAAAAATCTATTTCAGATATTGTTAGTCGTGGGAAATTACCAATTATTGTAGGTGGAACTGGTCTTTACTTACAAAGTTTACTCGAAGGTTATCATCTAGGAGGTCAAGTTGATCAAGAGGCGGTAAAAGCCTATCGGAATGAGTTGGAGCAATTGGACGATCACGACTTGTATGAACGCTTGCAAGTCAATAACATTACCATTGAGCAGGTGAATCGCAGACGGGCGATCCGAGCCCTTGAATTGGCTCAGTTTGCTGATGAATTAGAGAATGCCGAGACGGCTTATGAGCCGCTTATTATCGGCTTGAATGATGACCGCCAAGTCATCTATGACCGTATCAATCAGCGCGTGAATCGTATGATTGAAAACGGCTTATTGGAAGAAGCAAAATGGTTATATGAGCATTACCCGACTGTTCAGGCTAGTCGTGGCATAGGTTATAAGGAATTATTCCCCTATTTTGTAGGTGAAATGACTTTGGCAGAAGCTAGTGATCAATTAAAACAAAACACGAGACGTTTTGCCAAGCGACAGCTAACTTGGTTCCGCAATCGAATGGCTGTTAGCTTCACTGCCATAACGGCTCCTGATTACCCACAGGTAGTACATGATAGGGTCAGGGATTTTCTTGGTCAGAAAGAGAAGTCATGACGCAAAATTAGCAGAATCTGTTGAAGATATGTTATAATAGAATTTACGGAATTTGGAGGATTGGTAAAGGTGATGATTGAGACAAAGCGTCAGCAAGAAAGAGTGATTCTTTTAGGAGTTGAGCTTCAGACAACAGAACATTTTGACATGTCCATGACAGAATTAGCTAATCTTGCCAAAACAGCTGGTGTCAAAGTTATGGCAAGTTTCAGCCAAAAACGAGAACGTTACGACAGCAAAACCTTTATCGGCTCAGGGAAACTGGATGAGATTAAGGCGATTGTGGAAGCTGATGAGATTGATGCAGTTATTGTGAACAATCGGTTGACTGCTAGGCAAAATGCTAATCTAGAAGCTGTTTTAGAGGTAAAAGTCATTGACCGTATGCAGTTAATCTTAGATATTTTTGCCATGCGTGCCAGAAGCCATGAGGGCAAATTACAAGTACACCTTGCCCAATTGAAATATATGTTACCTCGTTTGGTTGGACAGGGCATCATGTTAAGTCGTCAAGCAGGTGGTATTGGGAGCCGTGGACCAGGTGAAAGCCAACTAGAGTTAAATCGCCGTTCGATTCGTCATCAGATTGCTGATATTGAACGCCAATTAACTCAGGTAGAGAAAAATCGTCAAACAATTAGAGATCGTCGTGTGGGTTCAGATACCTTTAAAATTGGCTTGATTGGCTACACCAATGCTGGCAAGTCAACCATTATGAACTTGTTGACAGATGACAGCCACTATGAAGCCAATGAATTATTTGCTACCTTAGATGCAACTACAAAGCAACTCTATTTAGAAAATCAATTTCAAGCAACCTTAACAGACACCGTAGGCTTTATTCAAGACTTGCCAACGGAATTAGTGGCTGCTTTTAAATCAACCCTAGAAGAAAGCAAATATGTGGATTTGCTGTTACATGTGATTGATGCGAGTGATCCCAATCATAGTGAGCAAGAAAAAGTGGTTTTAAACCTTCTAAAAGAGCTAGACATGCTTAATATTCCGCGTTTAGCTATTTATAACAAGGTGGATATAGCAGAACAATTCACAGCTACTGCTTTTCCAAATATCAGGATTTCAGCCCGTTCAAAGGATAGCAAAATTCTCTTGAGACGTTTAATCATTGACCAAATTCGAGACCAGTTTGTTCCTTTTAGAATCAAAGTGCATCAAGACAAGGCGTACAAGCTATATGATTTGAATCGAGTTGCTCTTTTAGACCACTACACGTTTGACCAAGAAATAGAGGATATTTCGGGCTACATTTCCCCAAAACAGCAATGGAGACTTGACGATTTTTATGAATAATTATATTGATTTAGCAAAAACCTATGGTGGATTTACTAGTCTGGATACCAACTACCTAAACCATCTGTTAGCCAGTTTGACAGACCAGCAAAAACTAGCTTTTATCACACCACCACCAAGTGTTATTAATGCCTACTTTGCTGAAATCTACCAGAAACAGTCACCGCAAGCTGCAACTGATTATTATTTTAATCTTTCTAAGGCTTTGGGGCTTTTTACTGACCAACCATCTTTTGAGGAAGAAAAGCCCTTTGTACGCCTCAATTTGTCTGGAAAAGCTTATGGTTTTGCTTACCAAAATGACCAAGAAGTTGCATTGGTATTTTCTGAAAAAGCAGAGCCTAAGAAACCCGAACTCTTCTTTGAATTAACACAAATTTTCCCACAATATATGGTTTATGAGGACAAAGGCCAGCTTAAAATGCAGGCTAAGCAGTTTGAGCAAGGAGAATGTGAAGACATTACACCTGATGACACACTCTTGTCGAAGATTTACCGTCTGGCAAACGGTATCACCATGCTTAAGGGGTTTAATGTAGAGGAGTTATGGGCTCTTAGCCAAACATTTTCTGGTCAAAAGTATTATGATTTTGCCCAACGAGAATTTATGATTTACATCACCCAATAGAAAGAATAGATTGAATGGAATTACAATTTTTAGGAACTGGAGCTGGTCAACCAGCCAAGCAGCGCAATGTGTCAAGTCTTGCCTTGAAATTACTAGACGAAATCAATGAAGTCTGGATGTTTGATTGCGGTGAAGGAACGCAAAGACAAATTTTAGAAACGACGATTAAGCCACGAAAAATAAGAAAGATTTTCATTACTCATTTGCATGGAGACCACATTTTTGGATTACCAGGATTTTTATCAAGTCGGTCTTTTCAAGCTAGTGAAGAACAGACAGATCTTGATATTTATGGACCAATTGGCATTAAAACTTACGTGTTAACTAGTCTAAAAGTTTCTGGAGCGCGTGTACCTTATCAGATTCATTTTCATGAATTTGATGACAAATCATTAGGTAAAATAATGGAAACAGATAAGTTTGAGGTCTATGCAGAGCGTCTGGCGCATACCATTTTTTGCATGGGTTATCGAGTAGTTCAAAAAGACTTAGAAGGAACCCTAGACGCAGAAGCCTTAAAAGCAGCGGGTGTTCCTTTTGGACCACTCTTTGGCAAAATTAAAAATGGTCAAGACGTTGAGTTGGAAGACGGCCGCCTGATTTGTGCCAAAGATTATATTTCTGCCCCTAAAAAAGGCAAAATCATCACCATTATCGGCGATACGCGCAAAACGTCTGCCAGTGTTAAACTCGCTAAAGATGCAGATGTTTTGGTTCATGAATCCACCTATGGTAAGGGTGACGAGCGGATTGCGAGAAATCACGGGCATTCTACCAACATGCAGGCAGCACAAATCGCTCATGAAGCAGGCGCAAAACGCCTCTTGCTCAATCATGTATCAGCTCGCTTTTTAGGGCGTGATTGTCGCCAGATGGAAAAAGATGCCGCCACTATATTTGAAAATGTTAAAATGGTACAAGATTTAGAGGAAGTGATTATTTAATGGCACAAAGAATCATTGTTATCACGGGAGCTTCTGGAGGACTGGCTCAGGCAATTGTTAAGCAGTTACCCAAGGAAGACAGCTTGATTTTATTAGGACGTAACAAAGAACGCCTAGAACACTGTTATCAGCATATTGACAACAAAGAATGCCTCGAGTTGGATATTACCAATCCAGTAGCCATTGAGAAAATGGTCGCCCAGATTTACCAGCGCTATGGCCGTATTGATGTCTTGATTAATAATGCTGGCTACGGAGCTTTCAAAGGCTTTGAAGAGTTTTCTGCCCAAGAAATAGCTGATATGTTTCAGGTTAACACCCTAGCGAGCATTCACTTTGCTTGCTTGATTGGTCAGAAAATGGCAGAGCAGGGGCAAGGTCACCTTATTAATATTGTGTCCATGGCAGGCTTGATTGCGTCAGCCAAATCGAGCATTTATTCAGCCACCAAGTTTGCCCTTATCGGATTTTCCAATGCCCTTCGCTTAGAATTAGCGGATAAAGGGGTTTACGTGACCACCGTGAATCCAGGTCCCATTGCCACCAAGTTTTTTGACCAAGCTGACCCGTCTGGACATTATTTGGAAAGCGTTGGTAAATTTACTCTCCAACCAAATCAAGTGGCTAAGCGTTTGGTTTCTATTATCGGGAAAAATAAACGAGAATTGAATTTGCCCTTTAGTTTAGCGGTGACCCATCAATTTTACACCCTTTTCCCTAAATTATCTGATTATCTTGCAAGAAAGGTATTTAATTATAAATGATTAAATCCAAATATAGCTGGAAAATAAAAGACAAGAAGCCAGATGATGGCTTCTTTAAGCTAGCAAAGACAAAAGGTCTAACCCAGACCGCCGCTCAGTTGATTTATGATCGAGGGATAAGGACTGAAGAAGCCTTAGATGAGTTTTTAACAGCGGACTTGTCTCAACTGCATGATCCTTACTTGCTACATGACATGGCAAAAGCTGTGCCAAGAATTCGTCAAGCTATTGAAGAGGGCGAACGAATTCTCATTTACGGCGACTATGATGCTGATGGCATGACGTCGGCTTCTATTGTCAAAGAAACCCTAGACATGATGGGAGCAGAGCCTTTGGTTTATCTTCCCAACCGCTTTACAGATGGCTATGGCCCCAACCAGAGCGTCTATAAATATTTTATTGAGCAGGAAGCTGTGTCCCTAATTATCACGGTTGATAATGGCGTGGCCGGACATGAAGCGATTAGATATGCTCAAGAACAGGAAGTTGATGTTATTGTAACTGACCATCATAGCCTGCCTGAAGAATTGCCAGAAGCCTTTGCCATCATTCATCCTGAGCATCCTGATGCTGATTATCCCTTTAAACACTTAGCTGGCTGTGGCGTTGCCTTTAAATTGGCAACAGCTTTGCTAGAAAGTTTACCAACAGACTGTCTAGACTTGGTAGCTATTGGAACCATTGCCGATATGGTAAGCTTGACAGGTGAAAACCGTGTTTTAGTCAAAAATGGTCTGGCCATGCTCAAACACACCGAAAGAGTGGGCTTGCAGGAGTTGATGTCCTTGTCTCCTATTGATTTGGAACATTTTAATGAAGACGCCATTGGCTTTCAGATTGCTCCGCAATTAAATGCTTTAGGGCGCTTAGATGACCCTAATCCAGCCATTGAGCTACTGACGGGCTTTGATGACCAAGAAGCTCAAGCGATTGCCTTGATGATTAAGAAAAAAAATGAAGAGCGTAAGGCCTTAGTCCAAGACATTTTTGATCAAGCGATGGCTATGGTTGATCCTCAAAAACCTGTTCAAGTCTTGGCACAAGCTGGCTGGCATCCTGGTGTTCTTGGGATTGTCGCTGGTCGTATCATGGAAACTATTGGACAAACGGTCGTCGTTTTGACCATTGATAATGGCTTTGCAAAAGGCTCGGCCAGAAGTTTAGAAGCTATTAATATTTTTGAAGCCTTAAATGGCAAGCGTGAGTTATTTACAGCCTTTGGGGGACATGCTGGTGCAGCAGGAATGACCCTGCCCGTTGACAACTTGGAAGCTCTTTCAGACTTTCTTTGTCAGTTTGTGATAGAACGTGGCTTAGATCAGACTGCCAAAAATACGTTAACTATTGATGAAAGACTGTCTTTGGACGACCTTAGCCTTGATATTTTAAAGAGTTTAGATAAATTAGCCCCTTATGGGATGGATCATCAAAAGCCGGTCTTTTATGTCAAGGACATAAGGGTTAGTCAAGCGCGTACCATAGGGCAAGACCAGAGCCATCTTAAATTTAAAGTCAGTCAGGGCAAAGCTTCCTTTGACGTACTGGCTTTTGGTCAAGGAAGTCAACTGCAAGAGTTCCGACAAGCTACTGGTTTAGAATTAGCAGTTACCTTATCTGTCAACCATTGGAATGGGAACACGAGTCTCCAATTCATGTTAGTAGATGCTCGTGTTGACGGAGTGCAACTTCTTGACTTAAGGACAAAAACAGCCAAAGTTCCTGAAGGTATTCCGACTATTGAAGAAGACCCAAATGCCAGAGTCATTCTGATTAATGACATCCCTGAAGATTTCAAAACCTGGCGCAACCAGTTTGTTCACAAGGATTTTGACGCCATCTATTTTAAAAATCAGATGAAACATCCTTATTATTTAACAGGATTTGGCAGCAGAGAGCAGTTTGCCAAGCTCTACAAAACCATCTATCAGTTTCCTGAATTTGATTTACGACATAAATTGACAGAGTTGAGTCACTATTTAAACATAGAAAAACTTTTACTGATTAAGTTGATTCAAATTTTTGAAGAGTTGTCTTTTGTGACGATTGACGATGGGCTGATGACGGTTAACCCCCAAGCGCAAAAACGAGAGATTTCAGAGAGCCACATTTACCAAGACTTAAAAGAATTGGTGAAATTTCAAGAAATCATGGCTTTGGCTAGCCCGAAAGAGATGTATGATTATTTGGTGAAATCAAACGATCAATAAGTAAAGCAGTTGACAGTAGTTATTGAGGTAGTTACGAATGAAGTATCAGATAAACAATAATGTCAGAAGTCTTATTTTACGAAAAATATGTTTCGTGATATAATGAAGAGTATTTTATATTTGGCAATTTGCCACTAGAAAGAATTAACTATGGATTTAACAAATTACATTGCATCGATCAAAGATTACCCTAAAGCTGGTATTACGTTTCGAGATATCTCACCTTTAATGGCTGACGGTAAAGCATATAGCTATGCTATTCGTGAAATAGCACAGTACGCTTGTGATAAAGATATTGATATGGTTGTTGGACCTGAAGCGCGTGGTTTTATCATTGGTTGTCCTGTTGCAGTTGAGTTAGGAATTGGTTTTGCTCCCGTTCGTAAACCAGGAAAACTGCCAAGAGATGTTGTCTCTGCCGATTACGAAAAAGAATATGGTCTTGATACTTTAACTATGCATGCAGATGCTATTAAGCCTGGACAACGTGTTTTGATTGTCGATGATTTACTAGCGACTGGCGGTACAGTAAAAGCAACTATTGAAATGATTGAAAAACTTGGTGGTATTGTAGCTGGTTGTGCCTTCCTTATTGAATTAGAAGGTTTAAATGGACGCCATGCTATTAGGAACTATGACTATAAAGTCTTAATGCAGTTTCCTGGGTAAACACATTAATCAGCATCTGATTAGGGGATTTAAAGTAGTAAAGGCTATAGATTCGATTTTAGCCTTTTGATTGAGGGATTATGAGTTTTTTAGAACATTATAAGTCAGGTAATTTGGTTATCCCAAGTGCCTTGCTTTTTCATTACAAAGATCTTTTTAAGAGCTCAGATGATTTTTTGGTCTGGCAGTTTTTCTATCTTCAAAATACGACAAAGCGAGACGACTTAGCACCCAGTCAAATTGCTCATGCGCTTGGAAAATCAGTTGCTGATATTAATAAAATCATTTCATCTTTGACTAATCAAGGGCTTTTAGATATGCGGACAATTGAACTTACTGGAGAAATTGAAATTATTTTTGATGCGAGTCCTGTGTTAGCCAAGTTAGATCAATTGTTTGTCAGTCAAACGGCAACTGAAATTGACAAACAAGAAACACCAAATCATTTCAAACGATTAGTTGATGAATTTGAACGTGAACTAGGACGATTCTTGAGTCCTTTTGAGTTAGAAGATCTTGAAAAAACGCTTCGTGATGATAAAACAGATCCTGATTTGATACGAGAAGCTTTAAAAGAAGCTGTCTTCAACGGCAAAACAAATTGGAAATATATCCAGGCTATCTTACGTAATTGGCGAAAAGAAGGTATTGTTAATCTTCGACAAGTAGAAGAACGTAGACGTGTTAGAGAAGGCGAAGATCTTTCTCAAGTGACGATATCAGAGGATTTTCTATCTGCGATGAATTTATGGAGTGATTCATGAGAATTGGAAAAGCAAGATTAGCAAAAGTCCTGACCATCATTGGTCAAATGTTTCCTGAGGCTAAGGGAGAGTTAGACTGGGAAACACCTTTTCAATTGTTGATTGCGGTGATTTTATCAGCTCAAACGACAGATAAGGCCGTCAATAAGGTAACTCCTGGACTATGGCAGTCTTATCCAGAAATAGAAGACTTAGCTTTTGCTGAACTTTCTGATGTTGAAAATGCTCTGAGAACGATTGGACTCTATAAAAATAAGGCCAAAAATATCATTAAAACTGCTCAGGCTATTCGTGATGATTTTAAGGGTCAAGTGCCAAAAACCCACAAAGAGCTTGAAAGTTTACCGGGTGTTGGCCGAAAAACAGCCAATGTGGTGCTGGCAGAGGTTTATGGTGTTCCAGCTATTGCGGTTGATACTCATGTGGCTAGAGTCTCAAAGAGGCTCAATATTTCATCGCCAGATGCCGATGTCAAGCAGATTGAAGCAGATTTGATGGCTAAAATTCCAAAGAAAGATTGGATTATTACTCACCATCGATTGATTTTTTTTGGACGCTACCATTGTTTAGCCAAAAAACCAAAATGTGAGATTTGTCCCGTTCAGTCTTACTGCAAGTACTATCAAGATACTTATGGAAAATCGAAAGCCTAGCCTTTGGTTTTCTTTTTTTATGGAGGTAATTTTGCTATAATAGAACCATTACGTTTTAGAAAGAAATCAAGATGGATAGTCAATTATCAAACCGTTTGGCCCAAGTTGCGGCCTATGTTCCAAAAGGTGTCAAATTATTAGATGTTGGCAGTGATCATGCCTACCTTCCCATATTTTTGGTAGAAACTAATCAGATTTCAGCAGCCATTGCTGGCGAAGTGGTTAGGGGTCCCTACGAATCTGCTCTTAAAAATGTCACACAGTCTGGCCTTGCCGAGCATATTCAGGTGCGCTTAGCCAATGGCCTTGCAGCCTTTGAAGAAGCTGATGATGTGACAGCCATTACCATTTGTGGCATGGGTGGCCGTTTGATTGCTGATATTTTAGAGGCAGGTAAGGAAAAATTGCAGGGCATTGAACGTCTGGTTTTACAACCCAACAATCGTGAGGATGATTTACGGGCTTGGTTATCGGTTAACGCTTTTAAAATTGTTGCAGAAACCATCATGGCTGAAAATGACAAATATTATGAAATCATCGTTGCTGAGCATGGTGAAAAGGCCTTATCCGCGACAGAATTGCGTTTTGGTCCATACCTTTCTCAGGAAAAATCAGTCGTTTTTAAAGAGAAGTGGCAACGAGAAATGGATAAGTTAGCTTATGCCTTGTCCTGCATCCCAGAAGAAAAAACTCAAGAGCGTCAGCTTCTCTTGACAAAAATACAACAAATAAAAGAGGTGATTGTTCATGAAAGCTAAAACCCTAATTGATGCCTATGAAGCCTTTTGCCCACTTGATTTATCTATGGAAGGAGACGTTAAAGGTCTTCAAATGGGTTCATTGGATAAAGACATTCGTAAGGTTATGATTACTTTAGATATCCGAGAGTCAACAGTAGCAGAAGCCATCAAAAATGAAGTTGATCTCATTATAACTAAGCATGCTCCCATCTTTAAACCGCTTAAAGATCTGGTTTCATCCCCTCAGCGTGATATCCTTCTAGATTTGGTCAAGCATGACATTTCTGTCTATGTGAGCCATACCAATATTGACATTGTACCAGGTGGGCTAAATGATTGGTTTTGTGACCTGCTAGAAATCAAGGAAGCAACTTACTTGTCTGAAACCAAAGAAGGCTTTGGCATTGGTCGTATTGGAACAGTTAAAGAACAAGCGTTAGAAGAGTTAGCAAGTAAGGTCAAAAGGGTGTTTGATTTAGATACCGTGCGACTTATCCGTTACGATAAGGAAAACCCTTTGATTTCAAAGATTGCTATCTGTGGCGGAAGTGGTGGTGAATTTTATCAGGATGCTGTGCAAAAAGGCGCAGACGTTTATATTACAGGGGATATCTATTACCATACAGCACAGGAGATGCTGACAGAAGGACTATTTGCGGTTGACCCGGGGCATCATATTGAGGTGCTTTTTACGGAGAAATTAAAGGAGAAACTCCAAGGGTGGAAAGAAGAGAACGGTTGGGATGTCAGCATTATTTCAAGCAAAGCCTCGACCAATCCATTTAGCCATTTATAGGCTGTTAAGGTCTTAAAATAAGATAAAAGGATACCAGGAATGAAAATAGCCATTATTGGGGCGGGGATTGTAGGATCAACCGCCGCTTATTATTTACAACAAAGTGGTCAAAAAGAAGTTACCATTTTTGACCATGGTCAAGGACAAGCCACTAAGGCAGCTGCTGGTATTATTAGTCCTTGGTTTTCAAAGCGTCGCAATAAAGTTTGGTACCGCATGGCTCGTTTAGGAGCGGACTTTTATCAGCAATTAATCAATGACCTCAAAGAAGATGGTTTTGCAACAGATTTTTATCAGCAAAATGGCATCTATGTTTTAAAAAAGCAGGAAGAAAAACTAAGAGATCTTTATGAATTAGCGTTAGCAAGAAAGGTAGAATCACCGATTATTGGTGAGTTAGCCATTAAAAATCGTAAAGAACTGGGGAATGATTTTAAAGGATTGATTGGCTTTGATAACTGTCTGTACGCTTCAGGAGCTGCTAGAGTGGAGGGAGCCGCTTTATGTGAGACATTACTCAAGGCTAGTGGTTATCCAGTTATTCGCCAAAAAGTCACTCTGAAACAGCAAGGAAGTGGTTATGAGATTGCTGGTCATTATTTTGATCAGGTCATTCTGGCAGCAGGAGCATGGCTACCTGACTTATTGAGGCCTTTAGGCTATCAGGTTGATGTGCGACCACAAAAGGGACAACTCTTGGATTATGACGTTCATCACATCATCAGCGACACTTATCCAGTTGTTATGCCAGAAGGTGAAATAGATCTTATTCCTTTTAACCAAGGTAAGATTTCTGTTGGTACGAGTCACGAAAATGATAAAGGTTATGATTTGGAGCCTGATTGGCAGGTTTTAGAAAAACTTGAAATGCAAGCTCTTACTTATTTGCCGTTATTAAAAGAAGCTACTCAAAAAACGTGTCGTGTAGGAATAAGAGCTTATACCAGTGATTATTCTCCTTTTTATGGTCAGGTTTCAGGATTGAAGAACCTTTATACAGCTAGTGGTTTAGGGTCATCGGGATTAACAGTTGGACCTTTGATTGGCTATGAATTAGCTCAATTATTGCTAGGACACGAAGGACTTTTGACGCCTAGCGACTATTCTCCTGAGCCTTACCTTTTGCGGTCTACTGGTAAAGCGTGACACTGCTTTCAAAAAATGATAGAATGATAGGGTATATAGAAGAATAGGAGCACTACTATGAAAGGTATTATTCTTGCAGGAGGTTCAGGGACACGCTTGTATCCACTGACCCGTGCCGCATCTAAACAGTTGATGCCCATTTATGACAAACCAATGATTTATTACCCATTGTCAACCTTGATGTTGGCAGGGATTAAAGATGTTTTAATCATTTCAACTCCCCAAGATCTTCCTCGTTTCGAAGAATTGCTAGGAGACGGGTCAGAATTTGGCATTAGCTTATCCTATAAGGAACAACCAAGCCCAGATGGTTTAGCACAAGCTTTCATTATTGGAGAGGAGTTTATCGGTGATGACCGTGTTGCTCTTATTTTAGGAGATAATATTTACCACGGTAATGGCCTCACTAAAATGCTTCAAAAGGCAGCTGCCAAAGAAAAAGGAGCCACCGTTTTTGGTTATCAAGTGAAAGACCCTGAGCGCTTTGGAGTGGTGGAATTTGATGAGAACATGAATGCTATCTCTATCGAAGAAAAACCAGAAGTGCCTAAGTCTCACTTTGCAGTGACTGGACTTTATTTCTATGACAATGACGTGGTAGAGATTGCTAAAAACATTAAACCAAGCGCGCGTGGTGAGTTGGAAATTACAGACGTCAACAAGGCTTACTTGGAACGTGGTGACCTCTCCGTTGAATTGATGGGGCGTGGTTTTGCATGGTTAGACACTGGAACGCATGAAAGTCTACTTGAAGCGGCTCAATATATTGAAACTGTTCAACGCTTGCAAAACGCTCAAGTGGCAAATCTGGAAGAAATTGCCTATCGCATGGGCTATATCAGTAAAGAAGATGTCCATAAATTGGCGCAATCTTTAAAGAAAAACGAATACGGGCAATACTTGCTTCGTTTGATTGGAGAAGCTTAATGACAGAAACTTTTTTTGACAAACCATTGGCTTGCCGAGAAATCAAAGAAATCCCAGGCTTACTAGAGTTTGATATTCCTGTTCGTGGGGATAATCGTGGCTGGTTTAAAGAAAATTTCCAAAAAGAAAAAATGTTGCCAATTGGCTTTCCAGAACGTTTTTTTGAGGAAGGAAAACTACAAAACAACGTTTCTTTTTCACGTCAGCATGTGCTGCGTGGACTTCATGCTGAACCTTGGGATAAATACATCTCAGTTGCTGATGATGGCAAGGTTTTAGGAGCTTGGGTTGATCTTCGTGAGGGAGAGACTTTTGGAAACGTCTACCAGACAGTGATTGATGCTTCAAAAGGAATGTTTGTTCCTAGAGGGGTTGCTAATGGCTTTCAAGTTCTTTCAGAGACTGTCTCTTACAGTTATCTTGTCAATGACTACTGGGCTCTTGACTTGAAACCTAAGTATGCTTTTGTAAACTATGCTGACCCAAGTCTTGGGATTACTTGGGAAAATCTAGCAGCTGCAGAAGTTTCTGAAGCAGATAAAAACCATCCTCTTCTTAGTGATGTCAAACCACTGAAACCAAAAGACCTATAGGGAAACAACATACTCAGATGATTGGGATTAATCATTTGAGGTGGATATGAGGGGAGTTATTCTTCTCTACTTCAGGTAACAAGTAACAACTAAAAATGATGAAAGGAAAGTTCAGTTTCTCTCTTTGAGCTGAACATGGGACTTAAATCTTAGAAAGCGATGTTTTCTTAGGCCTAAAACGTCTTTGTTAGAGTCATTACTTTTAATAGATTTTTTCGGAAACGAAAGGTCCCTTTATATCTTATGTATAAAAATATTATCGTAACTGGTGGAGCTGGTTTCATCGGATCTAACTTTGTGCACTATGTCTACAATAACCACCCAGATGTTCATGTAACTGTCCTTGATAAATTGACATATGCAGGTAACCGTGCTAACATTGAAGCTATTCTTGGTGATCGTGTTGAGTTAGTTGTTGGTGATATCGCTGACGCTGAATTGGTAGATAAATTGGCTGCCAAAACGGATGCTATTGTTCACTATGCGGCTGAGAGCCACAACGATAACTCATTGGAAGATCCAAGTCCATTTATCCATACAAACTTTATCGGAACTTACACTTTGCTTGAAGCAGCTCGTAAATACGATATCCGTTTCCACCACGTGTCAACTGATGAAGTTTATGGAGATCTTCCACTTCGTGAAGACCTTCCAGGACAGGGTGAAGGACCAGGTGAAAAATTCACTGCTGAAACAAAATACAATCCATCATCACCTTACTCATCAACTAAGGCAGCTTCTGACCTTATCGTTAAGGCATGGGTACGTTCCTTCGGTGTGAAAGCGACCATTTCGAACTGTTCAAATAACTATGGACCATACCAACACATCGAAAAATTCATTCCACGTCAAATTACAAATATCTTGGCAGGAATCAAACCAAAACTTTATGGTGAAGGTAAAAACGTCCGTGACTGGATTCATACTAATGATCATTCTACAGGAGTATGGGCTATTTTGACTAAGGGTCGTATCGGTGAAACATACCTTATTGGTGCCGACGGCGAGAAAAACAACAAGGAAGTTCTTGAGCTTATCCTTGAGAAAATGGGTCAACCAAAAGACGCTTATGATCACGTAACTGACCGTGCTGGTCACGATCTTCGTTACGCTATTGATTCTACAAAATTGCGTGAAGAACTCGGCTGGGAACCACAATTTACAAACTTTTCAGAAGGTTTGGAAGAAACTATTAAGTGGTACACAGAAAATGAGACATGGTGGAAAGCAGAAAAAGATGCTGTAGAAGCCAAGTATGCTAAAACTCAAGAAGTGATTAAATAAAACATTAAAGAACCTTGTCATATCAACGTTTGTTGAAGATATCAAGGTTTTTTCTTGTGTTTTGGGGCATTTTTGGGGCATATTTGGGGTATATTATAGCCGGTTTAAGATGTCGACGACTTCATTTTTCATGCTTTTCGTGACGTGGGTATAGATTTGTTGAGTAGTTTTCGAGTCAGCATGTCCAACTCTATCCATGATAGTTTTTAAGGGCACTTTGTTTTCTGCAAGGCGACTCACCAGGGTGTGACGGAAGATGTGGCTGGTGAGTTCTTTTTGAATCGGTTTTTCTAGTCTCTTATTTGCCGCTCTGATAGAGGTGTTGAGGGCGTTGTCTTGAATAGGAACACCATTTCTGGAAATGAAGATGTAGCCCATGTCCTTGTAATTAGGATTAGTATTTTTTTCAAGAGCATTAATTTTCAGTATATCCTGAATAATTTCTTTTTCACGTTTGGTTATCAATGTTTCACGCCAACTGGAATTTGTTTTAGGGGTGGTTTTGATAGCGTTTCTATAGCCATTTGAGGTGTAGTCAAGAGTTCCGTGGATTTCAATGATATCATTTTTGATATTGTCTGGCTGTATAGCTAGAGCTTCTCCAATGCGGCAGCCATTTAAGCTCATAAATTCTGCCAGATAAGCCATTTTAATCGATCCTTTACGTCTATACATTTCATCTAATAGCCTTTTGAGTTCATCTTTTTCTAAAAACTTCTGGGCAACGTCTTCAAAGTCTTTGATGGTCTTAACAGGTTTTGCGAGTTGGGTACTAATAACTGGATTGATTGAGACATACTCTAAAGCGATAGCGTAGTCGAAGGTTTGTTTGAGCAGCTGCCGTGCTCGTTTACGTTTGTCATAACTACCTGGTATTTTGTCGATAATACTTTGCAGGTATTTCGTGGTTATCTTGGCAATCATCACTTCTGGATCAATTAAGTTTCGCAATTCTCTTATTCTAAAATCAAGAGAGCGGACAGAAGTTGATTTGAGTGATTTCTGATGATGTTCCCACCATTCGTTCATGACATCTAGTAGGTAGGCATCGGTTGTGGTAAGACTTGTTAAGATTTTAGATATTTTTTCGTCAAGATATTTTTGGGCTTCTTTTCGTATTCGTGGCGTGTCTTTTTCCATAAGGACAGAAGCTCTGCACCACTTGCCAGTGTATGGGTGTTTGTACCGTTCTACAAAATTTACTTTTCCGCTTTTGTGTTTTTCTGACCACATTGTTTTTTACCTCATTTTCTGTTAAAATAGGTATAGTAAAGAGACCTACGGCAAAGCAGGTTTTTACTATACTAGATTTGCCTCGCGCTCAGAGTCGCCAAACTTTGAGAGCGTGGGGCTTTTTTATTTTTCTAAAACAAAAAAGAGCACTTATTCGAAAACAGGCGCTCACAGTGGAGTTGGACACTCCAAAATAATGTTTCAGTGGTAGCGAGGCTACCAAGATTACACCTTAATTCTAACATAGTGATATTTAATTGTCAAGTTTCCCCCACTGGCCAGATAATAACTGCCTTGCGAGAGCTTTATCAATGTTGTCCATGATTTCTTTAGACAATGTTATTTTTCCGACAGGGTCAAGATCGTTAATTGGTTTAGCGATTTTTAGTTTACTGACAGAAGTGATTGAGTCCAGCTTGGCGTAGGACACCTTGTCATAATTTGCATATCTTTTTTTGAGGAAGTTAATTTTGTCTAAGTCTGATTGTATCCATTTTCGGACGGTAATGTTTGCTACGGGGACATGAATCCCTTTAGGGTCATTCCTATTGTAATATTTCATCCATATATCATGATATTTATTTTCTTTTTTAATCTGAAAAAACGCTGGGGGAACTGGTAACGAGTGGTGTATCCGTTCTACTTCAGTTGTTAGGTTTAGCACATTTTGAACTGTTTGAACTGTTTTTTCGGCATCATCCATTATGCTCGTAAAAATCTCTTTGTTAATTGACAGACTCTCTTTAGAGTTTTTTGATGTTAGCGGTAAGATAGTTAGCTTTCCGTTATTGGGATGATCTTTTTTATTCAGCACAATCCCAAAGTGCGAATCGGAAAATTCATTGCCGATATTTACTCCAAAATGAATAAAGACGATAGTTCCTCGTTTGTATCTCTGATATTTTTGAGATTTAATTAAGTTTTCTGTTTTAAAAATTTTAGCGCGCTCGAGTTCTTGTCTTGATAATTTGTAAAATTTGGGATTTTTCGGATTATCAGAGATATTCAACAGAATTTTCTTGCTACGGCTTAAATTTTGTTTATTCAATGCTTTACTATCCATTTCTGCTCCTGCCTATCTCTCCCTATAACTCCCCATAACTTCACCAATAATCCTAAAGTCGCTATCTCTATCTATCGGTATATCTGGATAATCACCGCATTGATTTAAACTGTGTAAAAACGCCCCCTTGTCATTTATAAGTAGCTGTTTGATATAAGCGTCACCATAGTATTCAAAGACGCCTATATCGCCATCTGTAAGCTCTACGGATAGCTTAACAAATACATAATCCCCAGAGTGATACTTCGGTTCCATGGAATCACCATAAACAGGGATAACAAAGTCTGCGTCATAATCGACTGGTAATTCAATTGTTTCTACTTGTACATCATTTAGATACTGACCTGTACCAGCTGAAGCTGCGTGGTCGTAG
>JGI2924J29684_1077811_pt1 | contig 22848 bp, 30 predicted proteins | sample BenlonsequencITS_FD_29684 | JGI IMG/M metagenome (IMG submission 29684)
GGTCGGAGAGCCGTCCCGTCAGCGGCTGGAAGGAACTGTTCAGAAAGCCAAACAGCGAGAGGATGATGCCGATGATCATCGACTCGCCGAGGCCGAACGTCGGCCCGCCGACGACGTCGTCGGCGATGTACAGCGGGATCACGATGATCAGAAAGGAGTTCCCGACGCCGTCGGCCATCCGCGCGAACGCGAGCGCGAGCACCCGCCTGTCGACGGCAAACTGCGCGAGAATCCACCGAACGAGACGCCGCATCGACTCGACGTGTGTGGCCCTCCCCGATTATCGTTTCGAATCGAAATGCCGACCGAGCTGACAGTCCGTTTCTGCTGCAGCGCACTACAAGACTTCGGCTCGCGTCTCTCGGGTATGGAGGAAGTCAAACTCAGTCGAATCGACGACACGTTCGAACGCCTCGAGTACCCGGTCGAGGCCGACGCGGCCGCAAGCGAACTTGAGGACGTTACCCTACTGTTGGCCGACGGCGAACGAAACCTGGGCGAGCTGATCGAACGGAGTACGAGCGATCGGTTCGCGTCGGCCGACGACCTCGAGACCGAACTGCACAACGTCTTGCCCCGGGAGGCCGTCGGCGAGCCCTACCAGTCGGAAGGAGAAGGGTAGCTCGCCACGAACGGGAGAGCGGTCCAAACGGGTCGCTTAAGTCACTCCGTCGACGTATGCCGGACAACGATGGAATTCTGCGACGAATGCGGCTCGATGATGAAAGCCGAGGACGGCACGTGGGAGTGTGGTAGCTGCGGGTTTACGAAACCGAAAGGCGACGCGGCAGAGTACACAGTTACGGAGGACCAGGAGGCAAGTGAGGTGATCGAGTCCTCCGAGGAGACGTCGCTGCCCGAAACCGACGCGACCTGTCCCGAGTGCGGTAACGACCGGGCCTACTGGTACATGCAACAGATCCGGGCGGCCGACGAGTCCGAGACACGGTTTTTCATCTGTACCGACTGCGAGTACAAGTGGCGCGAGGACGACAACTAGCGCTCTGAGAGCGTCGAACGAAGGGGGGTGGGGAGAACGGTGGGGGTCGAACGGCAACGACGCCTCTGACACCTGCGGTCGCCCCGTCGGGGCAACCGGCCTGCACGCCATACATATCGCTCCGAAGACAAAAGCCCGGTTCCAATATCGTTTGGTACGTCAGACGATCTCCTGTAACTGTTTCTCGCAGCGACTGGGCAGCGTCCCGCAGTCGCTCCGGAGATGAGTTCCAGCAGTCCGTCTCACTCGTTCCTGGCGAGGGTCAGGTACCCCGTGTGGCCGACCGGCGCCGTCGACGGCCGCGAGCCGCGGTCGTCGAACTGCATCTCCCGCTGGATCGTCTCCCGGGTACGGATCTCCGAGAGGTCGGCCTCGCGGGCGGCCGCGACGACCTCGCGGGTCGACTCGACGAACGGGCTGTAGACCGCGAGGAACCCGCCCTCGACGAGCAGCTCCGGAACGTGCTCGACGACGTCCGGCGCGTCGCCCGTATCGAGCGTGACGACGTCGAACGACGACGGCTCGAGCTCGCCGACCGAGTCGGTGAGATCGCCGGTACGAACGTCGACATCGTCGGCGACTCCGCCCAGGCGCATGTTCTCCCGGGCGACCTCGGCGAACTCGGGATCGCGCTCGTAGGTCACCACCGACGCGCCCGCACGGGCCATCAGCGCCGTCAGGACGCCCGTGCCGGTTCCGGTGTCGAGGACGCGGTCGCCACGCGAGATTCCGGTTTCGCCGATCACCAGACCGACGTCCCGGGGGACCATCGGGGCGCCCGTCCGCTCGAAGTGATGGAAGAGATCGGGCCCCCGGAGTCGCCGCACCCGGAACGCTTCGTCCAGATGGGTCTCGATGGTCGTGCCGGGCTCGACGTCCTCGGGCACCTCGAGGACGCCCAGATCGGTTCCCATCTCCTCGCCGGGCTCGACGAGGAACTCGCGGTCGCCACGAACCAGTAGCACGGGTCGGCTCACGCGTTACTCGAGAGCCTCGACCGCGGCGGCGAGATCGCCGTCGTGTTCCTCGAGAGCCTCACGGGCCTCGCTCTCGCTGACGCCCGTTCGGGTGGCGACGATCTCGACGTCGTCGTCGGGGATCGCGCTGCCGGCGTCCTCGCTGGCTCCGGCGCCAGCGGCGTCGGCGCCGCCGGCCGCACCGGACTCGACCTCCTCGGGCGAACCGATGACCTGGTAGGTCTCCTGGCCGCGGGCGTCCATCTTCGTGACCTCGGCGTCGTCGAAGACGAGGTCGTACTCCGAGGTCCGGATGATGACTTCCTCGGCGTCGACGTCCTCGACGTCGATTCCCATCTGTTCCATCATCTGTTCCATCTTGCGCGGGTTCATGCCGCCGCCTCCTCCGAACATACCCGGTACGTCGCCACCCGCAACCTTTTACTTTGTCGTTCGAGAGACGTCGAGCGTTCTGCAGTAGCCCAGCGACGTTAGCGCTCCGCGGGAACGCCCTCGCGGACGCTCACTGCCATTCCCGTCTCGAAGTCGCCCATCGCCGCGCCGTCGAGTTCGGCCGTCCCGACCGCAAGCACCTCGCCGCGCTCGTGGACGACGACGACCTCATCGCCCGGGCGGATCTCGGCGCCCGCATCGAGGACGAACTTCGCGAAGACGTTCTTCTCCTCGCGGACGAAGGGCTCGCTCTCGTCGTCGACGACGACCCGGTAGGCCGGGACGGGAAGCGCGTCGTCGAGGCGCCGTCCGCCCTCGATCCCCAGGGTGAACCGGCCGTCGGTTCCAAACGAGACCAGACGGCCGTCCTCGCAGTGGACCTGCTGGGGTCGTCCCGAGGACGTCCGCTTGATCGTCAGCGATTCGGTCGGCGGGAACAGACTCGCACCCGCGCTCGCCCCGAACTGGTAGTCGGCGATCGTCCGCAGCGCCGGCAAGCCCGCGTTTCCGTCGGCTGGATCGCTCATAGCCCGCGTTCGCCGCGGGCGGTCGAAAGCCCTTCGACCCACGGCGACGCCCGTCGTTCGTGGATCGGTGACAGCCAGTGTCCCGCGACTGTCATCAGGAGCGTTATATAGTCCGGGACCGACTGGACGATCGAATGGATTTCACGCAGATCGTTCTCGGACTGGTGGTGCTGGCCGTGAGCAGCCTCACCTTCGCCGGCCCGTCCGCACTCGACTCCCACGTCCTCGTCTACGCGCTGACGGGCGCGGCGCTGGCGATCGGAATGGGTGCGCTGTTCCTCGATCGCGCCCGCGACGCGCGCCCCTAGAGCAGGAACGTCTCGTGGCGCGACTCGAGGTCCAGAAACGAGTCGGCCTCCGCGATGAGCTCCTCGGCGGTCGAGGACTCAAAGGCCATTACCTCGACGCGGACGCCCTCGTGGCGCAGGTGCGAGCAGAGCCGCGAGAAGTCGCCGTCGCCCGTACAGAGCACGACCGTATCGACGTGGTTGGCAAGCGTCACCGCGTCCAGGCTCATCCCGACGTCCCAGTCGGCTTTCTTCGACCCGTCGGCGAACGTCTTGATGTCCTTGATCTTCGTCTCGAACCCGATGTCGACCAGCGCGTCGAAGAAGCTCTCCTCCTCGGGCGCGTCGGCGCGGATCACGTACGCGATCGCGCGCGTGAGCTGGCGGCCCTGGACCGCCTTCTCCAGTAGCGACGAGTAGTCGATATTCCGGCTGTGGAGGCTCTGTGCAGTGTGGTAGAGGTTCTGCGCGTCGACGAGGACGGCGACGCGCTGACCCGGGTGGATCTCGGTCATACGATATCTTGGGTCGACGGCACTTAAAAAGTCGTGCCGTTTCCGCCGGCGGAGCACCCGTTTCCGTCGCTCGTACTCGGACAGCGCTCTCCTCCGAGAGCGGACGTTCACGGTGACTGAGAGTGAGAACTAAGTACCGGTGTAAAGTACGCTTTACTGTAAAGGGAGCTTTCCATAGCTTCCTTCCCAGCTATGACCGAACCAACTACTGCGGAACGGGAAACCGCCGCACGACGGGAACAGTACAGGGAGTGGATGGGACGCTCGGTCGGCGTCGGGCTCGCGGGATTCTTCGCCGCGGTCGGCGCCTGGCTCTTCGTCGTCCAAAGCGACGTCATCCTGCTCGCGGGACTCGCACTCTACTACCTGGGGTTCGTCGGCTACCTCCTCGTCTGGGGGCTGACGTCCGTCGCACTGTTCGACGAGCGCGAGCAACGGATCGAGAACGAGGCGGGCGGGATCGTGGCGACGGTCACCATGATCGTCGTCATCTTCGGCGTTCCGGGAGACGTCGTCCTCGAGACGACCGGTCTGGTGGCGGTTCCGGACGCCGTTCGCGGCGCTATCTACGGCTACTTCCTGCTCGTCGTCGGCTACCTACTGGTGTACGGCTACGTGAGCAGACGCTACTCATGAAAAACGACCTTCGGCAGTACCGGGAGACCCGCGATCTGAGCCAGGCCGATCTCGCGGCGGCCGTCGGCGTCTCCCGACAGACGATCAACGCTATCGAACGCGAGCGGTACGATCCCTCGCTCGAGCTCGCGTTCAAGTTGGCCGCGTACTTCGACTGCCGGGTCGAGGAGCTGTTCGATCCGCGGTTGAACGGGACGGCGTAAGCGTCCGGATCGTTCGAAACGGCCGCAAAAACGAGTCGACGGACGTTAGCTACGCAGCTTCTCGATGCGCTTCTCGGTCGGCGGGTGGGTCGCGAACACCGTCTCGAGCAGTCCGCGCTCGGAGTTGAAGATACAGAGCGCGGCCTGGCCCTCGTCGATGGTCGACTCGCGGTTCTCGGCGCCCTTCGAGATCTTCTCGAGGGCTCGCGCGAGCGGGTCGCCGCTGCCGATATACTGGCGAGCGTCGTCGTCGGCGACGTACTCGCGGTACCGCGAGATGGCCATCACGAGGATCGTTACGAGCATCTGGGCGACCATCGAGAGGATCCAGCCGACGATGAAACCGCCGGGGTTGTCCTCGCCACCGAAGACGTAGACGAAGTAGACGGCGTAGCCGACCATCATCCCGATGGAGCTGCCGACGGTCATCATCAGGACGTCGCGGTTCTTGATGTGGGCCAGTTCGTGGGCGACGACGCCCTCGAGTTCGTCGCGGTCGAGCATCCGGATGAGCTCCTCGCTGACGACGACGACGCCGTTACCCTTGCGACCGGTTGCGAAGGCGTTCGGGACGCCCATCTGCTGGACCATCAGCTTGGGCTTTTTGATTCCCATATCACGGCTCAACGACTCGGTCATGCGGTGGATATCGGCGTACTGTCCCTCCTCGGGCATCTCCTCGGCGCCGCGGGTAGCCATCCAGGTCCCGAGCTTGTACTGGATGAACGGGAACGTGATCAGCAACGCCAGGACGATCGGCCAGGCGCCCATCCCCAGGAACGCGAGGCCGACAGCCCCCACGAACAGGTACAGCGCCGCCAGCAGCGAGCCGACGACGAACATTCGTACTTTCAGTCCGAAGTCTGTCATAGGCGTCGTTAGGGAGTCACGATGTATAAATTTCGCGGGATAATTCGACAGACGGCGCAGGGTGATCGAGCGTTCGCTCCGTCGCGGGAAGCGGTCGCCGAACGTGTCGAGAGCCGCTTCGATGCCGACGAGGACGGCTCTGGTCAGCGATACCGGAGAGCCCCGGGCGTCCACAAATACGAGAGAGAGCGAAATTCATAAGTCCGTCCCCGTCGCTGTTCCGCGTATGCCACGCACCGCTCGCGTCACCGACTCGGTTTCCGTGAGCGGAGCGAGCGCGGTTCCTTTCTCGAAAAAACGCGTCTGAACGGTGTGCTCGTGGCGAGCGTAGCGACCTCGTCTCGGGCGCGGTTCGGGCGCGGACCGGCTTCGCGGGATCGTTCGACGAACGACCGACCACTACGCAATCCACCATGACAGACACCATCGACCTTTCGGGCGTCTTCCCGGCCATGTGTACGCCCTTCGACGAGGACGAACAGATCGACTTCGAAACCCTCCGCACGGACGCCCAACGGCTCGAGGAGGCGGGCGTCGACGGGCTCGTTCCCGTCGGCTCGACGGGCGAATCGGCGACGCTGACCCACGACGAACACGTCGAGGTCGTCGAGGCGGTGATCGACGCCGTCGACGACGTTCCCGTCATCGCGGGCTCGGGCTCGAACAACACCCGCGAGGCCCTGGAGCTCTCCGAGCGCTCGGCCGACGCCGGCGCCGACGGCCTGCTGTTGATCTCGCCGTACTACAACAAGCCCGAGCAGCGCGGCTTCGTCGAACACTACGAGAGGATCGCCGACGCCGTCGACCTCCCCCAGATCGTCTACAACGTCCCCTCGCGGACGGGCCAGAACATCGAGCCAGACACGGCCGTCGAACTGGCGAGCCACGAGAACATCGCGGGCTACAAGGCCGCCAGCGGCGACCTGGGCCAGATCGGCGAGATCGCCGAACGGACGACCGACGAGGAGTTCGCTGTCCTTTCGGGTGACGACGCGCTGACGCTGCCGACGATCTCGGTCGGCGGCACCGGCACGATCAGCGTCTCGGCGAACATCGAGCCCGAACGAACGTGTGCGATGGTCGGGGCCGCTCTCGAGGGCGACTACGACCGGGCCCGCCAGCTCCACCACGAGCTCGGCCCGCTGTTCCGGACGCTGTTCATCGAGACGAACCCGATCCCGGTCAAGGAAGCCATGGAGATCCGCGGCTACGGCCCCGCCCGTATGCGCTCGCCGATGACCCGCCTCTCGGCGGAGAACCGTGACGTTCTCGAGGACGTCCTCGCCGACCTCGAGGACGAACCGACGGCGGTCGCAGACGCAGAGGCCAGTCCATGACGGTCGGGATCGGCGTCACCGGAGCGACGGGACGGATGGGACGGGAGGTCGTCGCGGCTGTCGCCGGTCGCGAGGACTGCGAGGTCGCGTTCGCGGTCAACCGCGACCCCGACGACGAGCGCGTCGACGGCGTCGAACTCGAACCCGCCGACCGGTTCGACGCGCTGCTCTCCGAGCGCGAGCCCGACGCCGTGATCGACTTCACCGGGCCCGAGTCGGCTGCGGACTACGCCCGGGCCTGCGCCGAGACCGGCGTCGCCTTCGTCACGGGCACGACCGGGTTCGACGACGGCGGGCTCGCGGCGCTCGAGGACGCCGGCGACGAGGTTCCGATCCTCCACGCGCCGAACTTCGCCCGCGGGGTCCAGGCGCTGGTCAACGTCGTCGGCCAGGCGGTCCGGAACCTCCCGGGGTACGACGTCGAACTCGTCGAGACCCACCACAACGGGAAACGCGACGCACCCAGCGGCACCGCGAACAGACTGCTCGACGAGATCGAGGCAAACGGCGACTTCGCCGGGCGTGCGCACGGCCGCGAGGGCGAGGCCCCCCGCGAGGACGGCGAGATCGGCGTCCACGCGCTTCGTGCTGGCAGTATTACGGGCGAACACGAGGTCGTCCTCGCGGGCAACGACGAGGAGGTCCGGCTCACCCACCGCGCCGAGGACCGAGGCGTGTTCGCGGCCGGCGCGGTCGACGCCGCGGTCTGGATCGCAGGACGGAAGGCGGGGAACTACGACTTTGCGGACGTGATCGACGAATGAGCACGCTCGAAAGCGAGATCGGCGAGCTGTGGGATCGCAAGCAAAACGGCGAGGTCGACGCGGCGTCGGCCGGCGAGGACGAACACGCGACCCTGGAGGCCTTTCTCGAGGCCCTCGAGGACGGCGAGGTCCGCGCCGCCGAGAAGTCGGGCGGCGAGTGGGAGGCAAACGAGTGGGTCAAGCAGGGGATCCTGCTGAACTTCGGCCTGCGCGAGAACGAGGCCTACGAGTACGGCGGCGTCGATCACTACGACGTCCTCCCGCTGCGCGAGACCGACGACCTCGGCGAGCGCGGGACCCGGAACACGCCCGACGGGACGACGATCCGACGGGGCGCCTACCTCGGGTCGGACTGTATCATGATGAGCCCGAGCTTCGTCAACGTCGGCGCCTACGTCGGCGACGGCACCCTCGTCGACTCCTGTGACACGGTCGGCTCCTGCGCTCAGATCGGCGCGGACGTCAAGCTCGGCGCGAACACGCTGATCGGGGGCGTCCTCGAGCCCGTCGAGTCGGCGCCCGTCGTTGTCGAAGACAACGTTTCGCTCGGTGCCGGCTGCCGGGTGACCTCCGGGTTCGTCGTCGGCGAGAACAGCGTCGTCGGCGAGAACACCCTTCTGACGCCGCGGATCCCCGTCTACGACCTCGTCGAGGAGGAGGTCGTCTACGGCGAACTGCCCGCGAACCGGCGCGCCTTCACGCGGTTCGTTGAGTCCTCGGTCAGCGACCACGACCTCTTCGAGGGCGGCGCCTACAAGCCCGCCGTCGTCGCCACCGACCTCGAGACCGAGACCCTCGAGGCCACCGAGCGCGAGGACGCACTGCGGGAGTAAGATCCGACCGCCGTTCCGTTCCCGATCTTTTCATCCGACAGACACCGGTTTCGCTCGTTCTTTCGAGAAGTAACAGGAGAATATATATCTAATTATACCGAGGGTAGTTCGATAAAGTGTCGGCCAAGGGGTTCGGCATCGAATGGGAAGTTGCTGAGCCATAGTCGGTTTATTCACTGTTTTAGCGGCATCTGGGGCTACTTCTGAGATTGAGCGTCCGTCCTTCTGTTACCGATCGCCAGCTGTGGCCACTACCTGGTTAGCCGCTATCTTCGGCTCGCATACCTTTATTCGCTCGATACACTGGATCTGGTCGATACTAACGAGTCACGTTTCGGGACGAGGTCGGAGATATACGGAATCCGATATAAGGTCCAAATGATATTCGATCCGATATGCGTTCGGACCTGCGTATCGTAGCCCGTCTCCTGACGAGCGCAGCCGCCGGAGCGAACATGAGAATCGTTATTGTACTCGACGCTGTCGCCAGCGTATGCGCATCGACGACGAGGACGGAGTGCGAACGATCACCTTCGATCGGCCCGAACAGCTGAACTCGTTTACGGCCGACGAAGCCAGCGAGCTGGCGGCGGCCATCGAGGACGTCGACGAGGACGAGTACGACGCGATAGTGCTCACCGGCGAGGGCGAGGCGTTCAGCGCCGGAGGCGACCTCGAGGCGATGGACGAACGCGAGGAGACGCCCAAGGAGTCCTACGAGCGGACGACCGAGACGCTGGGACGGGTCGTCGAGACCGCGCTCACCTCGCCCGTTCCGGTCGTCGCGAAGGTAAACGGTGACGCCGTCGGCGCCGGACTGGCGGTCACTGCGGTTAGCGACTTCGCCTACGCCGCGGAATCGGCCGCGTTTAGCTGTGCGTTCGTCCGCGTCGGGCTCGTTCCTGACACCGGCGGGACCTTCCTGCTTCCGCAACTGATCGGGCTCCGGGACGCCAAGCGACTGGCACTGACCGCCGAGTTCGTCTCCGCCGAGGAGGCCGCGGAGCTGGGGCTCGTCAACGAGGCCGTTCCGGACGAGGAGCTCGACGACGCGGTCGCCGACCTCCTCGAGACGCTCCGGGAGCGCCCGACCGCGACGCTCGGGCTCACCAAGCGGGCGATCCACGAGAACATGGGCCGCTACTGGCAGGAGGCGCTGGATCACGAGCTACTCACCCAGTCGCTGGCGTACGGAACGCCGGAACACGAGGACGGCGTGCGGGCGTTTCTGGAACGACGCTGAGACGACACGTCGCTCGATCACCTAGCTATTTGGCGTTCCGTGAGTATGTCTCGGTATGCCAACCGTACTGCTCGCCATCGACGACGACGAGTCACACGTCGAACGCCAGATCGAGACGATCGCCGGACTACCCTTCTCCGGCGAAGCGCTCACCGTGACGATCCTGCACGTCTTCTCGGAGAACCCCTCGGGTGCGTCCGTCAACCAGCTCAAGACCGCGCGACTCGCACGAGACCGGCTGGAGGAGGCGGGTCTCGAGACGACCTTCGCCGAACGGAGCGGGGATCCCGCTGCGGAAGTCCTCGAGCACGCCAAGGACGAGGCCGTCGAACTGATCTGTGTCGCCGGACGGAAACGATCACCGACGGGGAAGGCCCTGTTCGGCAGCGTCACCCAGGACGTGATCCTCAACGCCGAGTGTCCGGTACTCGTCGCGGGCGACCTCGAAACCGAGTTCGAGACGTAGCCGTCTGGAGCCGGCGAAAACTGTTAGCTCGGGCGACGCTCGAGCAGTTCGTGGTTCTCGAGTGTCAACACCTCGACGCCGTCCTGGTTCGTGACAGTAATCGACTCACGAACGACACCCGTCTCGGGGTTGCTTTCGGAGACCCGCGTCTCAGTGATCGTGGTCGCTACCGAGAGGGTATCCCCCGGTCGAACGGGTTCGTGCCACCGGACGTCGTCGATCCCGAGTCCCGCGACGACCGCCCGATCCTGTCGCACTTCCTCGACGAGTAGCCGCACCGAAAGCGAGAGCGTGTGATAGCCGCTCGCGATGAGCCCTTCGTACCGGCTTTCAGCGGCCGCGGACGGATCCGTGTGGATCGCCAGCGGATCGAACTGTTCCCCGAAGTCGGTGATCTCCTCTTCCGTAACCGTAACTGATCCGCACTCGATCGTCTCGTCGACCGGAACGTCCTCGAGATAGACGACATTCGCGTCGCTGTCACACATATCGCCTTCCACCACGCCGAAACTGATGTGTGTTACTATTAGGCCAGGAGCGTCGAGATCGGCCGATTCGAACAGTGCTTCGGATCGGTAGCCGCCTTATCCCGCAGAAACCACGTATGTGGCGAAGCGACACGATCTATTACCGCTACTCACTCGCACCACCCGTTGCGTTGCTCCGTGAGGACCGAGACTCCACTCGAGAAAGTTGAATAGAGTTTTTGTGATAGAGCCCCCTACTTACTGATAGCAAGTATGACAGGGAAATACATGACGTCCGAGAGCAACTTGCCGGAGAAGCCGGAGGGGGAGGAGATCCAGCTCCAGGTCAGCGACGAGCGGACCAAGGAGATCTTCAATATCCGGGCTCGCGTCGGTCGGGATCCGGACGAACTGAGCGATCCCGACCGGTTGACCGTCGTCAAGGGGCCACACGAGAACACCGAGGAGGAGTGGTACATCGACGTCCTCGAGACCGATCCGGACGACGGAATCGATAGGGAGCTACTCGAGGCGACGATGGCCTCGATGGAGGACAAGTCAACGGTCATCAACACCCGTTCGAAAGAGGTCAAGACGCTGCTTCGATATCTTACCGAAACGGACGAGTTCGAGTCGGTATCCGAGGCGAGCCGGACGATCATGCTGGAGTATCTCTCGGATAACTACGCCGATCTCGTCGAGGAGTACATCGACCTCAAGGTTCAATCGGAGCGGAGCGAGTTGGCCGACGAGCTGTACGATTACAAATGACTGCGGGTAGCCTCCGGCAGTACCTCCAGACGCTGGAGACGAGGAAGGATCTCCACCGGATCTCCGAACCCGTCTCCTGGAACCTCGAGGCCAGCGCCGTTACGATGCTCGCGAACACGGAGGACAGCCGGATCCCGCTGTTCGAGGACGTCGACGGCGCCCGACTCGTCGGGGATCCGTACCGGGGTAGCCAGCGACGGCCGTGGGACCGAATCGCGCTCGGGCTGGGGCTCCCGTCGGATCTCTCCTACGAGGAGTACTACGAGATGGTGATCGAACGGTTGAACGACCCGAAGCCGCCGACGACTGTCGGGACCGAGGACGCACCGTGCAAGGACGTCGTCGAGACCGGAGACGACGTGGATCTACTGGACTTTCCCTGGCCGTACATCCACGCGGGCGACGGTGGACGCTACTCGAATCTCCATACGCTGATCGCACCCGATCTCGACTCCGAGTGGGTCGACTGGTCGTACCACCGGTCGATGATTCACGACGGTGAGACCGCGAGCGTACTGTTGCTCGCCGGCGAGCAGACGCCGAACCTCTACTACTACAAGTACGAACAGCACGACGAGCCGATGCCAGTCGCGATCGCCATCGGCGTCGAGCCCGCGGTACAGTACACCTCCGTCATGTGGATCCCGACCGGACGAAACGAGGCCGAGTTCGCGGGCGGGCTGAAAGGGGAGCCGATCGAACTCGTCGAGTGTGAAACGAACGATCTTCGGGTGCCGGCGACGGCCGAACTCGTCATCGAGGGAGAGATCGTTCCGAACGAGCGCCGCGACGAGGGACCGTTCGGCGACTACTTCGGCTACGTCCACGGGCCACGGCGATCGATGCCGCTCCTGCGAGTGACGGGAATCACCCACCAGCAGGATCCCATTATTCCATTTTGTGTCGAAGGAACCGGCGTCGGTTACACCGAGAACACCACCAGCTCCATGGAAGTCGGCTGTGTCGGTCCGGACGCGACGCTTGGTCTTCGCACCGCCGGGTTCGACGTCGAGTGCTGTGCGCCCTGGAAGTCGACGCCACGAACGGTGTACACGATTGCGACGCCGTCGAACGACGACGGCTACCTCCATGAACTCGCGAATTTCATCTTTACGACCTGGGGAATGCTTCACGTCGACTTTTTCATCTTCGTCGACGCCGACGTCGATCCGCTCGATCAGCGCCAGGTACTCGAGGCGCTTGCGTTACACGCGGATCCGGACGAGGACTTCCACCAGTTCGGGGTCGAAACGATGCCGAAGGTGCCGCTGAACATCTACCAGACGCCGACAGAGAAGGGAGACGTCCAGACGGGAACCTCGAAAGCCAAGACCGCGAAAGCCTACATCGACGCGACCAGCGACGGCGACGGGACGCGAGACGACGACGTCGAGATAGAGTACCGCGCCCAGGAGATCCTCGAATCCGCGGGGGTTGACCCGGAGAAGCTCCCGTTCGTCGATCCCGGGGAGGGAGGACGATGACGACGCTCCGGCAGCAACTCGAGAGGCTCCGGGAGACCGACGACCTGGTCCCGGTTGCCGAACGGGTCCACTGGGACGCGACGGCTGCGTCGGTCGCCGCCGAAGCGACGCGACACAACTGTCCGGCGACGCTGTTCGAGGACACACCCGGCGAGGTACGACTCGCGAGCGGCGTCTTCGGCGGTCCCGATCAGTTCACGAGCCTCGATCGACACCCCTGGCAGCGAACCGCGCAGGCGCTTGGGTTCGATCCGGACTGTTCGTACGAGACGGTGGTCGAACGGCTGGCCAGCCGAACCACCGCCCCGACCGAGGGCTCGCCCGACGGAGAGCCGGATGCGACGCCTCTCGAGAACGTCGACCTCTACGGGCTGGGGCTCCCGACGAGCGATGACGGCAGCCCGCTGGTTTCCCTCGGGGTACTGGCAGCGACGCGGGACGGCGTCACGACCTGGGTGCCGATTCGGGGAGTCGCGCTGCGCAACGCGACGCTTCGCCTGGTGGTTCCCCAGGTAGCGGCCGACTGGCTCGGACCGCAGGCCGACGCGAGCGTCGTTCTCGGTGTCGGGGCCGTCCCGCTCGTGGCGGCGCTTCAGGGGTGGACACAGGATCGAATCACTCCCGACGTTCCCGGCCTGACTGCGGGCATCGGCGACGTCTCGATGGCGACCGTCGACTCGCGAACCGTCCCGTCGAGTGCGGACGTTCGAATCGACGGTGGGATGACAGTCGATCGGACGGCTCCCGAGCCGAGCGGACCGAAAGCGGCGTGGGAACGGTCCTGTGAGACGGCGGTGATCGACATGAGCGTCGATCGGATCGCGACCCGCGAGGAGCCGGTCGTCGCGTTCACGCCCCTCGGAGAACCGCTGACTGACGACCTCCATCTCGTGAGTCTCGTCGAGGCTGCACAGCTGTTCCGGCGAGTCAACAGCTACTGGGGCGTCTCACCCGTCGAGTGGATCCGACTTCCCGTCGAGTCGCGCCTCGGGCTCTGTATCGTCTCGAGCGAGATCCTCTATGCGGGGTTCGAGTGGCAGCTCGCGAACACGCTGTTTTCGTTCTCGAAGCTGTTCGACAAGGTGCTCGTTCTGGACGAGAACGCCGATCCGACGAACCTCGCGAGATCGATCGACGACATGTGGGTGAAGGCCCACCCCGGAAACGACTGGATCTTCAGCGAGCCGAACGCACCGAGCGCGACCGCGCCACGGTACCGACAGGACGGCGAGACCGGTTCCAGGCTCTATATTAACGCGACGTGGGACCCCCACTGGGACGAGGAGTATATCGCCCCCCAGGTCACCTTCGAGACGTCGTTCTCGGAGAACGTCAAGGAGGCTCTCGAGGAGCGATGGGAAGAGTTAGGGCTCGACGAACTCGTCGAATCAAACGACCGATGACAGCAATCGTTCGCGTTCCGGTCGGCGGCGGAACCCCTGAAGGAACGAACAGCGCGTACCTCCTGCCAGATCGGGGCGTCCTCGTCGACCCCGGTCCACCCTCCGAGCGAGCGTGGGCCGATCTCCGGGATGGAATCGGCGCCCACACGGCGATCGAGGATCTCGAACACGTTTTCGTCACGCACTGGCACATCGACCACGCCGGGCTGGCCCATCGGCTCGCGGACCGGGCCGGGGCGGCGATCCACGTCCACCGCGAGGACGCACCGTTGATCGGCGACTACGCTGACGCGCGAGCCAGCCGGCTCCGTCGGGACGAACGAACCCTGGAGCGGTGGGGCGTTCCGAAGTCGGTTCGCGAGTCGGTGATCGATCGCGACGAACCGTCCCCGCTTCCCGACGCGGCGCCGGTGAACCGACACGACGACGGTGATGTCGTCGCTGGCGTCGAGTTCGTCCACACGCCGGGCCACACGAAGGGACACGCTTCAGTTCGGATCGACGGGACGATCCTTCTTGGCGATCTGCTGTTGCCCACGTACACGCCGAACGTCGGCGGGAGCGACACGCGGCTCGACGATCCCCTCGGCGCGTACCTCTCCTCGCTCGAGCGCGTCGCGACCCACGAGGAGGGGGAGCCGGGTCACGGAACGACGATGTCGATCGACGAGAGCATCGCGGACGTGCGGCGCCACCACCGTGATCGGGCGGCGTCCTCGTTCGAAGCCATCGCCGCGGCGGACGAGACGGCGGTGACACCGTGGACGGTCGCGCGCCACCTGTTCGGAGAGATGGCAGGCGTTCACGCGAAGTTCGGCGCGGGCGAGGCGGCCGCACATCTGGCCCGGCTCGCCGAGTTGCGGATCGTCGAGCGGTGGACGGACGATCGCGGCCGAACGCGATACCGACCCGCTGTCGATTCGTATCCAGCCGAGCTTTCTCTCGGACGGTAACACTTCTAACGTCGCTCTTTCGGTGTGTGCGTCGGCGAAAAAACCGCTACGGATGAACTATGGGAGTGACACTTGGGACAGCTACTGATGGGCTGTCCCGAGCCGCGCCACGGGAGTGTCCCAGTCCGAGAGGTGCCTTACTCGCTGCCGGGGTCTTTCTCGCCGAGCTCGACGCCCAGGAAGTCGGGCTCGCGGTCGTTGAGGAAGGCGTCGACACCCTCCTCGGCGACGTCGGAGCCGAGCAGGCGGTTCTGCAGTTCGCGCTCGTGGGCAAGCGCGTCCGAGAGCGGCATCTCGAGGCCCTCGTTGACGGCCAGCTTGTTGTTGCCGACCGCGACGCTTGGCTTTTCGACGATCTCCGCGGCGAACTCCTGTGCTTTCTCCTCGACCTCGTCGGGCGGGTGGATCTCGTCGAAGATACCACGGCCGGTCGCCTCCTGGGGCGTGAGCGTGTCGCCCGTGATCATCATGCGAAGCGCCTCCGAACGGTCGATGTAGCGCGGGAGCAGCTGCGTTCCGGCCTCTCCTGCGATCATACCCAGGTGGATCTCGGGCATGCCGACGTTGTAGCTCTCGTCGTCGCCGATGTACCGGAAGTCACAGGCGAGCGCAAGCTCGAGGCCGCCACCCATACAGTGGCCGTTGACGACGGCGATGAAGATGGTGTCGGTCGTCCGCATCTTCATGATGATCTCCTTGCTCGTCTGGCTCGCATAGCCGACCTGACGGCCCGATTTCTCCTGAAGCTCCTGGATGTCGAATCCGGTCGAGAAGAATTTCTCGTTCGAGCTTCCGAAGATGACGGCGCGGACGTCCTCGTCGAAGCGGACGGCTTCGACCGCGCGCTGGAGGTCCAGCAGGACCTCGATGTCGTGTGCGTTTGCCGGCGGGCGGTCGAGACGCAGCTCACCGATGTGGTCGTTGACCTCCGTCGTGAAGTACTCTAGATCCAACTCGTCGAACGCTTTGAGTTCCATACAGTGTCCCAGTCACGCCCGCCACATATGAATGTTTTCATTATGTCCACTAATAAGGAGATATATTGGATATACTAAACTCTAATCGGGTGTTTTCACCCGCAGCGTTTGGTCTAACTACCGCCCAGTATCCGGATTTTCACCGTCGTACTTGATTCGCTCGAACACGGTGTTGCAGCCGTTGCAGTAGTACTGGGTCTTCGAGATCTCGCTCCCGAACGCCGATTCCCGTTCCGTATCGGTCGACTCACAGAACGGACACCGGACCGCTGACTCCGGAGCGTGGTCGGTCATCATCAGCTCAGGGCAAACTCCGCGTTGCGCTCACCGCGGAGCTGTTTGACGTCGTTCGCCGTGATCGCGTCCGTCCCGGTTCGTCGCCGGGTCTCGTTCCAGTCGTCGGCTGGTGCGTCCCAGTCGACGTCCTCGAGTGAGACGTCCGTCTCGGCGAACAGTTCGCGGTAGTGGTCGATAAACGCCGTTCTGATCTCCGAGATCGGACGATCCGTGAACCCGGCCTCGTACAGCGGATCCTCGCTCTCGTCGTAGCTCGCCGGCCCGATGAACGCAAGCGCCTGCGGGAGCGTCCGTTCCAGCGTCGCCTGCACCGTCCCGGGATCCTCCTCGGCCAGCGTCTCGAGGCGAGCGTCGTGGTACTCCAGGTGGAAGTACTCGTCCTCGCCCATCTTCGTGATCAGCCCCTCGAGGTCGTCCCGGTCGATCGCGTCGAGCAGGTACCACGCGGCTCGGTCGGCGGGGGCGATCGAGGCGACGTACTCGGTCCAGTCGCCGTCGATCCGATCGAGGCAGGCGGCGTTGGCGAACTCGTCCGGGTCGCGCTGGCCCTTGGTCCACTCGAGGTCCCGTCCCTGGGCCTCGAGCTTGCTCGCGAGCTGTCGGACGTGGCCGATCTCCTCCTGGGCCGCACTGGCGCCACCGATGTCGTCCTCGAGCGAGGGTCCCGAGAGCGCCCACTGGGCGTACCGGTGTCCCAGGACGAGCTTGGTGTCCGTGATCGCCTGGACGTAGTCGACGGCGGGCTCGGGCCACTCACTCATTGGTGCTCACCCCGACGGTCGGCTTCGGGTCGTTGCTCACTTGCAGGTAGTCGTCCTCGCGGACGACCGCGAGCATGTCCCAGTCTTCCTCGTCGAACGTGTTGTACGCGTACATCTTTGCTAGTTTATCACTCTTTGCGGTGACGTTGCCGATGTGTTTGATCTCGTCACCTTGGTTGATTCGTGCGAACACTTCGTACTTCATAGGCTGATTCCTGCTTCGCGGATCTTTTTGCGAACCGATTCCGTGAGCATGTCCTTCGACCAGACGGGATCCCAGACGACGTCGATGTCGACCTCGTCGACGCCGTCGACGACGGTGAGACAGCTCCGAACGTCGTTGTGGATCATGTCGTAGGCCGGACAGCCCATACAGGGGAACGACATCTCGACGGTGACGTGGCCGTCGTTCTCCGTGACGTCGTAGATCATCGCCATCTCGACCAGACTCACCGGAATGTGGGGATCCGGAATCTCGTCGAGGACGTCCCACAGCTCCCGCTCGAACGGCGTCGTATCGGCACGCCGTCCCTCGACGAACTCACTGGTCTGGGAGATGTCGGTCAGTTCGTCGCCGTTTCGCTGTGCGCTCGACATGTTAGACCTCGACCTCGAGGGTGCCGGACTGGATCAGGTTGACGTACTTCTCGTTGGCCGGTCCGCGGTCGCGCCAGCGGTCGATCGTGTCGGACCACGAGATCGGTTCGTCGAACCGCCACTCCTTGTTCGCGGCGTCGAACGCGACCGGGAAGTCGTACTCGAGGACGTACTCGTCGGCGTCCTCGTCGTAGTGGGCGGGCACGTCCAGATCGAGCTCGTTCATCAGCGGCATCGTCCGCGAGAGCCAGTCCTGACGGAGCTCGTCGTTGGACTTGCCCTTGATGCGGTACTCGAGCTGGTCGTCGTGTTTCTTCTTATCGTCGGGCATCCCGAACCACTCGACGCCGATCGGGAACATCCAGTCGACCGCCCCCTGGAGCTGCTGTTTGGTCTTCTCGCTGTTGTTCGCGAGCCGGCGCATCCACGTCTCGCCGTGGCGGAGGTGGAACTGCTCTTCCTTGCTGACCTTCGTCAGCGCGCGCTTCCAGGGCGCATAGGAGGTGTTCTCGTGAATGTCGCCCAGGAGCACGATCCCTGCGCGGTCGAACATCCCGTGGGCCGTCACGAGTTCGGCGAAGTTGTCGATATGCTGGTCGAACCCGTACGTGTTGCGGAACTCGTGGGGCTCGCGCTCGTAGATGAGTTCCTCGCGGTCCTCGCCGAGGTCCTCGAGCAGGCGGTAGGCGATGTGGCCGTGGCCGAGCTCGTCCTGGATCACGCTGATACACGACGCGCGGGCGTCCAGCGACGGCGCGTTGAGCGACTGGTCGTAGTACGCCGGCGCGCTCATCAGCTCGGTGTCGCCCGAGACCAGCAGGATCTGCTTGAGCGCCTTCTTGTAGCCGTCGGTCATCTCTTCGGTCGATTCGATCATCCGCCCGTTCTGGAGTTCTTGCTTGAACTGCTTTTCTGAGGGCATGGTGGTAATCGTCCATCTATCTCTTACTCGTCCAGGGTTATAATTGTTTTCTGTATACGCTCAGTGTATCTATCGGCGGTTTTGCGGGTGTTTCCGCGAAGCGGCCTCGCCTGTAGCCGCCGGAGTAAGCCGCTGCGGACCGCTCTGGATTTTGGTGTGACCGTATACGCCCCGACCGACGACTGGAACCCCCCCTCGATCAACTGCGGTTGTTTCCGACGAAGTATCGTGTCCTATACAGCCCGACAAATAAGCTACCCGACCGATACAACAGTGCCTTTTTTAGTAATCCGATCCAGATGGTAAGCTATGACGTACGACGTACGACAGGCGATCAGCGAGGACGGCGAGGACCTCCTGGAACTGTGGCACGGATTTACCGACCACCTCTCGGAGCACGACGACCGGTACCGCCACAAGGAAAGCGCCAACGATCGGTGGCTCCAGTACTTCGAAAACCAACTCATCGACTCGAAGTACGGGACGGTGTTCGTCGCCGAAGCCGAGGAGAGCGGCGAACTCGTCGGCGTCCTCGAGGCGCGGATCATGGGCAACCACCCGATCTTCCGCCTGCAGGATCACGGCTACATCAACGGACACTTCGTCAAAGAGGATCACCGAGGTGAGGGCGTCGGTATCGCGCTGCTGGAGGCCGTCCACGAGTGGTTCGACGAGTCCGATCGCGAGATCGACTTCTACCGCGTCGACGTGATCCAGGGCGACGACGACTCGGCTGGGTTCTACGAGTCCAACGAGTTCGAACCGGTCGAACACGTCTTCGAAAAGTCGATCGAATCGAACGGGTGACCCATGGTAGAGACCCACACAGTCGAGTTCGTCGACGAAGGTCGCACGCTCGAGATCCCGGAGAACCAGCCGATCCTGGAGGCGGCGGAAGAAGCGGGCCTGACGCCGCCGTACCAGTGTCGGATGGGGGTCTGTGGCGTCTGCTGCGGGATGATCGTCGAGGACGGCGTAGTCGAACAGACGGAAGGCATGTTCCTCTCCGATAGCGAGAAAGAGGAGGGATACGCGCTGACGTGCGTAGCAAAGCCCCGGTCCGATCTCCGGATTCGCACCGACGAGAGTCCCTGATCGGATAGTTTCGGAATTTCAGTACGTGTTTTTTCGAGTCCCCCTGTAGCCACGCGACTCGCTCGTTCTCGAGTAGCGTATACGTATACAGTATACGCTTCGAGCACCGCTCCCTCGGTCGGTCGACAGAAGGTTTACCTCCGTACCTATGTAAAGCAATCCGTTTACGAAAGTACAGATGTAACTACAGTCCGAACGGCAGGTAACTCCGAGCCAAGAAAGGTGAATGGGACGTATACACACCCCGTATCTGGAGGGCGATTACGTGGTGCGTATACACTCGTTTGGGAGCGGAAGCCGTAGTGGCGCGTCTCAGTCGCGTTCCGCGGGCGGTCGCTGCAGCCGTTCTGCGAGCGGGGACTGCAATTCTAGGCTCATCGACAGTTCGGAGAGTCCGCGCTCGACCACCTCGAACCCGATGTTCTTGTACACCGTGATCGCACGTTTGTTCCCGGTCGAGACCTCCAGCGCCAGCTCGTTGCCGTCCTTCTCGTCGGCGTAGGCGACGAGCTGCTTGAGCATCTCGGAGCCGACCCCCTCGTTCTGGTACTCCTGATGGACGTAGATCAAGAACTTCCACCTGTGGTCGACCGACTCGGACGGGACGACCGCAACGTGACCAATGGCCCGGTCGCCGTCGAACGCGACGAGGTTCCACCCCGTCGACGTCAGCTGGTCCAGCCAGCTTTCGATCTTCGACACGCCGTTGGGTGGCAACCCCATACTCCGGCTGTACTGATCGAACTCGTCGTACATTCGGACGAGCGGATCGAAATCGCCCGCTTCGTAGGATCGAACGAGGAGTGCAGCGCCGGTCTTGCTCTCGAACCGAGGACACCGCGGCGGACAGTACGGCGTCCCCCGACACTCGGAGTTATCCCACGCTGTACAGACGCCGGTCGCCTGGCTGTCGCTTGAGGACATACGAAACTGTTCCAGTGGAGACAGCATAACTACTGCGCCGAACATGTTTCGACGCGGCGAAAAGCGGGGTCGTGTCGGAGTAACGTCGGTGAGTCGGGGTTCGATCGCGGACGGCTTCGATCAGCTACTCTGTTCCTGCTCGCGAAGCTCGGTTCGGCGGATCTTTCCGGTTTCCGTTCGCGGGAGCGACTCCGTGAACTCGATCTCGCGGGGGTACTTGTACGGGGCGAGCGTGTTCTTGACGTGGTTCTGGATCTCGGTCACGAGCTCGTCGTCGGGAGTCGTCCCGTTCGATAGCACGGTAAACGCCTTCACGATCTCGCCGCGTTCCTCGTGGGGGCTTCCGACGACGGCGACCTCCGAGACGGCCTCGTGTTCCTCGATGACCGCTTCGACCTCCGGACCGGGGATGTTGTACCCGCTCGAGATAATGAGATCGTCGCTCCGGGACTTGTACTCGAGGCGGCCGTCCTCGCGCTGGACGTAGATGTCGCCAGGGATCGACCAGCCATCCTCGGTCGTCGACTCCACCTGTTTTTCGGGGCGATCCCAGTACTCGACGCCGGTCGGGCCACGAACCGCGAGTAGGCCGGATTCGCCGCGCTCGAGTTCCTCGCCGGTATCGGGATCGATGATCTTGCACTCGTAGCCCGGTACGGGGAAGCCGGTGGCGCTCGGGTCGATATCCCCGTCGTGGCAGTGGCTGATGAAGATGTGGAGCATCTCCGTCGTCCCGATCCCGTCGAGCAGGTTGATCCCGTACTCCTCTTTGAAGTTCTCGAACGTCGTCGGCGTGAGCGGTTCGCCCGCGCTGAGACCGACCCGGAGCGAGGAGACATCGTACTCCTCGGGACCGTCGGGGTAGTTCGAGAGGATTTGGTTGAAGCCGGTCGGAATCGAACACAGCACTGAGATCCCGTGGTTCTCGACAGCCTCGAGCAGATCGCCCGGGCTCGCGTCCTCGACGAGGCTCGTACTCGCGCCGAATCGAAGCGGGAACGTGACCAGGTCGCCGTAGCCGTACGCGAACGGGAGCGGCGGGTTTCCGCCGAAGACGTCCTCCTCGGTCGGCTCGATGCAGTACCGGGCGTACGTGTCCGCGGTCGCGAGGACGCTCCGGTGGCTGTGAACTGCGCCCTTCGGGCGACCGGTCGTCCCGCTCGTGTACAGCATCAGTGCCAGGTCCTCGCGCTCGGTTTCGTAGGCTTCGAGTTCGTCGTCGGCCGACTCGAGGAGATCGTCATAGCTGTGGTGGTCGTGGTCGACGCCGTTGCGCTCGGCGACGATGACGTCCTCGACGGTGTCGAGCTCCGGCAGCGCGTTCTCGACTTCCTCGAGAAGATCGTCGTAGACGACGACGGTCGTCGCCTCCGCGTTGTTGATGATGTAATCGAGCTCCTTGGCCCGCAGCAGCTTCATCGACGGGAGCGCGACGCCGCCGATCTTCTGGACGGCGAGACACGTTACGATCGCTTCCGGACGGTTCGGGAACCGGACGACGACCCGGTCGCCGGCCTCAACGCCGAGGTCCCGGAGCGCGTTCCCCATCCGATCGACCTGTTCCTGGAGCTGCTCGTAAGTGAACGTTCGATCCTCGAAGTAGATCGCGACGTTGTCGCCACGTCCCTCCTGAACGTGGCGGTCGACGAGTTCCTCTGCGACGTTGATTCGCTGGGGGTAATGGGCTTCCGGGGTCGGATGGATGTAATCCGGAGCGTTCGATTCGTCCGGTAGATACTCCTCTGGGACGTTCGGCTGCATGTACGAGTAATCCATCATAGCTTTAAATCATATAGTTATCGGTTCGTGCACTCGGGGATTGTTAAGGAAAAAACATTTCCGGGGGAGTAGCTACGTCCAGAACCCGTCCGGATCGAACGTTCGGACCAGTTCGAGTTCCTCGGACGTCGGCGCGGGATCGGTAACGACGACGCCCGCGCCGACGTCCTCGGCGGTTCGCAACGCCCAGGGAAAGTCGTCGAACACGTCCTCGACTTCCACGCCGGGATGGACGCTCCGGGGGTAGAGTTCGCCGGCGTCGTCGAAACCGAACGTCGCCTTCGAAGTGACGAGCGCGCTCGGCCAGCGACCGGTGATGGGTGGGCGC
>JGI2924J29684_1077808_pt1 | contig 22803 bp, 19 predicted proteins | sample BenlonsequencITS_FD_29684 | JGI IMG/M metagenome (IMG submission 29684)
GATCAATGCCAAGCAGGCGATCCTGGTCCGTCACGGCGATGTGCAGCCCGAGGTGGAACTGCTGGACGTGCGGGTATTCACCCTGACCCCGGACGGCCAGATTTCGCGTTTCGACCATGCACGGATCGCGACGCATGAGGGCGGGCAGTGGGTGCTGAAGCAGGTCCGCAGCGCCGTGCTTGGCCCGGCCGGTGTCAGCAGTCAGGAGACGGATCGCGAGGCCTGGGATTCCAACCTCAATCCTTCGGTGATCGAGCAGTCGGTGATCCATCCCGAATATCTGCCGATGCGCGACCTGCGTCGCAATATGGCCTACCTGGAAGCCAACGGCGAAAGTCCGGGCGTTTATGCTTCGGCCTTCTGGGGCCGTGCCATCTATCCCTTCAATGTGCTGGTGCTGGTGCTGTGCACGATGCCGTTCGCCTTCGGAGCCCTGCGTTCAGGCGGTCTGGGCAAGCGGATGTTCGTCGGCATGCTGCTGGCGATCGCCTGGTACTTTCTGCAGCAGGCGATCGTCAGCTTCGGCACGGTCTACGGGATTCCGCCGCTGCTGGCCAACCTGTTGCCGGCGATGGCGCTGAGCGGGGCGGCCTGGCTGTACTTCCGACGCCACAGTTGAGCTTGCCGGCTCAGGCCGGCGGCAGTGGCTCATCGGAAATCAGGATGCCGTCCTCATCGGCATACAGCCAATCGCCGCAGCGGATGCGAACACCGGAAAAGTGCAGGGCGGTGCCTACATCGCCTTGACCGCCCAGTCCGCGTTTGGTGCTCTTGCGCGGATGCAGGCCCAGCGCCCGGATTCCGACCTCGGCGGCATCCAGCTCCTGCCGGTCGCGTACGGAGCCGCAGATCAGCAGGCCGGCCCAGCCATTGTCGGCCGCCAGCGCCGCCAGATTGCCGCCGAGCAGGGCGCAGCGCCGGCTGGCACCGCCATCGACCACCAGGACCCGTCCCAGCCCCGGCTGCTCCAGCAGGCTGCGGACCAGCGAATTGTCCTCGAATACCTTCAGCGTAAAGACCGGGCCGGAGAAATGGCGGCGTCCGCCGTAGATCTGGTACTCAGGCTCGACGATCTGCAGGCGCCCCTGCTGCAGCCGGTCTTCGTGGGCGTCGCAGAGGTCGCAGATGGCGTAGTCGTGCATGACCGGATTCCCTTCGGGTGATGTCGCGGCCGACGTTAGCACAGGCCGGAGGGTTCCGTTTTCAAGCGCCGGGCAGACCGCGACGTCTGCGTGACCGGCCGACAGTTCTGACGATACGGCCAGCTTTGCCTTCACCTTGGTGGGCTATGTTTGCCGCGGCCCTGGCGCTAAGCTGGGTTTTTTGGTCGCAGGTGGAATGGAAGTGGATGTGATTGATCTGAGAAGTGACACGGTGACCTTGCCGACCGAGGCGATGCGTGACGCGATGCGCGATGCGCCGGTGGGGGACGACGTGTATGGCGAGGATCCGACGGTTCAGGCGCTGCAGCAGCGACTGGGCAAGGATCTGGGCTTCGAAGCCGCCTTGTTCGTACCCAGCGGTACCCAGTCCAACCTGCTGGCCTTGCTGGCGCATTGCGAACGTGGCGACGAATACCTGGTCGGCATGGATGCGCATACCTTCAAATGGGAGGGCGGCGGTGCGGCGGTGCTGGGTTCCATCCAGCCCCAGCCTGTCGTACAGCTGGCGGACGGCCGCCTGCCGCTGGATCAGGTGGCCGCCTCGGTGAAGCCGATCGATCCCCATTTCGCGCGGACCCGGCTGCTGGTGTTGGAAAATACCTGGAACGGCCGTGCGCTGCCGCTGGAGTACCTGGAATCGGCCCACGATGTCGCGCGGGCGCATGGCCTGTCCCTGCATCTGGATGGCGCCCGGCTGTTCAACGCCGCGGTGGACCGCGGCGTCAGTGCCCGCCAGATCTGCCGCTATTTCGACTCGGTCTCGATCTGCCTCTCCAAGGGCCTGGGCGCACCGGTGGGGTCGGTGTTGCTGGGATCGCGCGTGTTGATCGACAAGGCGAGGCGCTGGCGCAAAGTGACCGGCGGCGGCTGGCGCCAGGCCGGCATGCTGGCGGCAGCCGGCATCCATGCGCTGGATCATCATGTCGAGCGCCTGGCCGAGGATCACGCGCGGGCCAGGCGCCTGGCCGAAGGCCTGTCCGGTCTGCCCGAGCTGGGTGAAGTCAGCCATCACACCAATATGGTGTTTGCCGCCTTGCCGCTGGAGCGGCAGCGGGCGCTGGCCACCCATCTGGCCAGCCATGGGGTAAAGATCGGTGTCGGCTATCTGCCCAGCCTGCGGCTGGTGACCCACCTGGGCATTGACGATGCCGCCATCGAGCGCAGTCTGGAGGCCTTCCGCAGCTTTTTCCTGGGTGCCGGCGCGTCCGCTCAGCGCTTCGGCACAGGCTGACGGCGTATAAAATCGCGGACGATGGGGTAAACCGTTTCCCGCCAGCGCCGGCCACTGAAGATGCCGTAGTGGCCGGCATCGGCGATGACTTCGTGCTGATGCCGGCGTTTGGGAATGCCGCTGCACAGCCCGTGGGCCGCGGCGGTCTGGCCCAGCCCCGAAATGTCGTCCAGCTCGCCTTCGATGGTCAGCAGAGCGCCGCGGCGGATGGCGGCAGGATTCACCAGCTCGCCCTTGACCTGCCACAGGCCACGCGCCAGCAGAAACTCCTGGAACACGATTTCGATGGTGTCCAGATAGAATTCGGCCGGCATATCCAGCACGGCATTGTATTCGTCGTAGAAACGGCGATGCTGGGCGGCATCGTTCAGATCGCCACGCAACAGATCCTGGTAGAAGTCCCAGTGCGAGCTGACGTGGCGGCCGGGGTTCATCGCCACGAAGCCGGCATGCTGCAGAAAGCCCGGATACACCGGCCGGCCATGACCGGGATAGGTGGCCGGTACCGTGTGGATCACATGGTTCTCGAACCAGCTCAGCGGGCGGGTGGTGGCCAGGCTGTTGACGTCGGTCGGACTTTCCCTCGGGTCGATCGGGCCGCCCATCAGGGTCAGGCTCAAGGGCGTAGTCTCGCCACGGGCGGCCATCAGCGAGGCCGCGGCCAGTACCGGCACTGTCGGCTGGCACACGGAAATCACGTGCAGCCGCTCGGCGCCCAGCATGCGGATGAAGTCCTCGATATAGGCAACGTAGTCATCCAGCCCGAAGCCGCCGACGTCGGCCGGGACCATCCGTGCATCGACCCAGTCGGTGATGTGGACATCGTGTTCCGGCAGCAGGGTACGCACCGTATCGCGCAGCAAGGTGGCATGGTGGCCGGACAGCGGGGCGACGACCAGCACCAACGGGTCCCGTTCCAGTTTGGCAAGCGTCTCGGACGAGGTCGCATAGCGGCGGAAGTGGCGCAGCTGACAGAACGGCCGGGCTTCGATGACATGCTCGTTGATGGCCAGTTCGGCCCCGTCACGCTCGACCCGGGCGATCCCGAACTCGGGTTTTTCGTAGTCCTTGCCCAGCCGGTACATCAATTCGCAGCCGGCCGCCACGCGCTGCGCGCCGGGCAGCTGCGAGAACAGGCTGTTCTGTTCGGTCAAGGCCTTGGCACTGGCCTGGGCCCAGTAGCTCATCGAGCCGAGCACGGAACGCTGCCATTCGTGGAGTTCGTAAAGCATGCTCTTGCCGCCTGAAGGCTTCTGGTGCGACATTTTAACCCATCACAGAGAGAGTTGTTTTCAATCGGGTCCGACCGGATTGCTCTGGACCAACCTCGGGTTGACGACATGCATGCGGGTCCCGGCCAGGCGATCCTGTATCGCACATCGATCAGGGTCGATCAGGCCACAAGCCCAGGCCAGTGTCCATAGCAAAGCGACCCCGGTCAGGGCGGTGTTCAGGCTGGCGGCGTGGGCGGCCTCCAGGGCCAGCCAGGGCAGACTGATGATCAGCAGCCGCCACCCTCGCTGCCAGCCGCTGGTCGGGCCGCCATCCGCCGAGACCAGACGCAACTTCCAGGCCCTCAATCCCAGCGTCTGCCCGCCGCGTGACCACGACAGCAGCAGATAAGCGGCGATCACGCCGGCCTGCAAGGGGCGGAACCAGGCATGGCGCAGGTGGCCGGCGGCATCGAACAAGCGGCCATGGGTGGCCAGCTGCGCCATCAGGCCCGAAGCGGCCAGCAGGGCGGTGCAGACCAGCAGGTCATAAGCGGCAGCGGCGATCTGGCGAAGCAGGCGCCGTCGGGGTGGGGGCGTTTTCATCGGGCGGGGCTTGTCTGCCTGTCGGGACCGGGCGAGGATGTCGCCTATGTCCGATCTCCACAAGTCTTCATCACCCGGGCCGGATCCCGGCAGTCCCGCCCAGGCCAGCGCCGCCGACCGGCAACGCATTGCCGGTTTCATCGAGCGGATCTGGTCCGAACATGGTCTGGCCGAACGCACGCTGGAGGCCTATCGCAGTGATCTGCTGGGACTGGGCGGCTGGCTGGCGGGGCGCCATCGCGAACTGGTTTCCGCCCGTCGCGAGGATCTGGCGGCCTACCAGGGCTCGGCGCCGCTGTCGGTGCGTTCGATGGCACGCCGGCAATCGGCGTTCAGGCGCTTCTATGCCGATCTGGCCCGCCGCCAGCCGGGCTTCGACGACCCGACCCTGCTGCTGGAACGGCCCAGATTGCCGCGCGGCGTGCCCAAGGCCTTGGGTGAAGGCCAGATCGAGGCCTTGCTGCAGGCGCCGGACGAGAGCACTTCGCTGGGGCTGCGCGACAAGGCGATGCTGGAGCTGATGTATGCCTCGGGCCTGCGCGTGTCCGAGCTGGTCGAGCTGCCGCTGGCCGGTCTGAACCGGCGGCAGGCGGTATTGCGCATCACCGGCAAGGGGGGCAAGGACCGACTGGTTCCGGTGGCCGAACTGTCGCAGCGCTGGGTCGAACGCTATCTGGATGAAGTGCGCCCGATGCTGGCCGGACCCCGCCAGCCCGAGGCCTTGTTTCTCAGTCGGCGTGGCGAGGGCATGACCCGGCAGATGTTCTGGACCTTGATCAAGCGTTACGCCGTGCAGGTCGGCATCGCCAGCGACAAGGTCTCGCCGCATGTGCTGCGACACTCATTCGCCACCCATCTGCTGAACCACGGCGCCGATCTGCGATCCCTGCAGATGCTGCTGGGCCACAGCGCGCTCAGCACCACCCAGATCTACACCCTGGTGGCCAAGGAAGGCCTGAAGCGGCTGCACGCCATGCATCATCCGCGCGGTTGAAACCGATGCGCTGAACCAGGGCGTCGTGCGCGAATCCCCATCGAAGCGACCCCGGCCGATGGCAGGATCTCGATGCCTTGTGGCCTCGCCGCCTGCCGCATGCAATCGACTTGGCTGGCTGCGGTTTTCACGCTGGATCCATTTGTCCGATGCAATCCTTGGACATGGTATGACGGCATTCTCCATGTTGCGGACAAACACATGGAGGTGATCGTTATGCGAGTCTTGGCTGAAAACGAGTTTGCAGATGTTTCCGGGGGAATGATGGCCTCGGCTGCTGGTGCGGGTCTGTCGTCAATTCTGACCGGGGCCGCCTGGACTGCCGTGGAACTGGGATTCGGAGCGATGACTGTACCGGTGGTGGGGACAGCTTTGGGCGGGTTCCTTGAGGCCGGGGCGGCTGTTACCGGCATGGCCGCGGGAGTGGCCGCTTTGGCCGGGTATTGATGCGTCCGGGACCGGGCCAGGCGTGCCCGATGTGTCGATATTCCGGCCATGCACTGATGACCGAGGCGGGGAGGGCATCGTGATCATTGCCGACAATGGCTGCGAACAAGCAGTGACGATTTTCTATCCCGGCTCAGTCGCTGGCGGGAGGACCTTTCATGCCCGCCAGTTGGCAGGGGTGAAACGGGTGTTGGGGTACAAGATCGGCTTCCAGCTGCTGATGCTCGCTGCCGGTTTCACCGAGGTTCCCTGGGTGATCTCGACCGGTTCTCCGCTGATTCTCGCTTACACGATCTGGAAAGTGTGGTCGACGCCCATGGTGGCGTTGAATGCGCGAACCCAGCACTTGCGCTGTTCGTTGGCGCCATTCGGAGTATGGCTGGATCATTACTCCTTTTGCGGGATGCTGCTGTGCTGGATGCTGTGGGCCAATCATTATCTGAGGCCGCCTTATGATGCTTCTGGGCTGATTTCTCTGCTGGGTAGCTCAATCTGCGCGGTCTTTGTGCTGGCACCGCTGTGGAGCTGGCATGTCTTGCGCCAACGGACCCGGATATCGTGATGCATGGACCGTGCCTGCCGAGGTGGCATCCGGAGCGGTGCCATCCAAAGGCCCGGGAGATGCGAAGATAGAGGGTGATTCCCCGTCCAGCGAGCGTGTCCGGTGCCGTTTCAAGCAAAAACAAGACGATGGTGGCTGAGTCTGGCCGCCTGCCTGCCCATGCTGGCATGGGCACAGCCGCAGGCGCCGACCTCCGGCCCGCAGGCCGTGGTGCGCCAGGCCTTGCAGGCGGCGGCGCCCGGTCTGAAGATCGACTCGATCACCGCGGCACCCTTGCCCGGTTTCCAGCAGGTGATTGCCGGCGGGCGGATGGTCTATGTCCGTGATGACGGGCGCTATATGTTCGATGGCCGGCTGGTGGGGCTGTCGGCCCCGGCCCGCGATCTGAGCCGGCCGGCCTGGAATGCTTATCGGCGTGCGCAGCTGGCGGCCATTCCCGCTGCCGACCGCATCATCTACGCGCCGGCGAAACCCCGTTACCGGGTGACGGTCTTCACCGACGTCACCTGCGGCTTTTGCCGTGAACTGCACCGGCATATGGCCGAGATCAATCAGCTCGGCATCGAGGTCGATTATCTGGCCTGGCCGCGCGAAGGACTGCTGACCACGGCGGGACGACCGACGCCGGTGGCCACCGAAATGGCCGATGTCTGGTGCGCCGACGATCGCAAGGCCGCTTTCGAGGCCGCCCTGATGCGGGCTACGCCGCCTCCGGCCCGATCCTGCGCCAATCCGGTACGGCGCGAATACGAGGCGGGCAGCCGGATGGGGGCCAATGGCACGCCGACCATCATCGCCGATGACGGGCGCGAGCTCGGCGGCTATCTGAGTCCTGAGTCCTTGCTGCAGGCGGTGCGCAAGGAGGCCGGTGAAACCGTCCCGGCCAAGGCATCGCCGGGGCATTGAAGGTGATTGGCGGCAGTGGCTTATGGTCAGGGCCGGCATAGGCTAGAATGAGGCTTCATCAGGCCATTGCCAGCTTACTTTCGCATGATCGTATTTGATGGGCAGCAAGCCCTCTCCTCGTTCCGTCTCGACCGCCTCAACGCCCGCCTGGACCAGCTCTATCGTGGCGCCAAGGTCACGGCCACCTGGCTGGTATACTTCGTCGAAGCGCCCGAAGCCTTGACGCCTGCCGCCCGTGGCGAGCTGCTGCAGATTCTGGAGGCCCGGGATGGTTCGCCGGAAACCGCCTCGTTGTGGGTGGTGCCGCGTCTGGGCACGATTTCTCCCTGGTCCAGCAAGGCCACCGACATTCTGCGGGGGGCCCATCTGCCGGTGCAGCGCGTCGAGCGTGGTCAGGCGTTCCGCACCAAGGGCTTGCCGGCGCCGGCCGAGGCCGCTTATGGCGCGGTAATGGCCGAGCTGTACGATGCCATGACCCAGTCGGTGCTGGGCTCGCTGGACGAGGCTGACGGCCTGTTTCTGCATGGTACGCCGGGCGATCTGGGTACGGTGCAGCTGGGCGATTCGGCACAGGCCGCACTGGCCGAGGCCAATCGCGAGCTTGGGCTGGCGCTGGCCGACGACGAGATCGATTACCTGGCCGAGGCCTATGCCCAGCTGGGTCGCAATCCGACGGACGCCGAACTGTTCATGTTCGCCCAGGCCAATTCCGAGCATTGCCGCCACAAGGTCTTCAATGCCAGCTGGACCATCGACGGCGAGGAACAGCCGCTGTCGCTGTTCGGCATGATCAAGAATACCCACCAAAATGCGCCGCAATACACCTTGTCCGCCTACAAGGACAATGCGGCCGTGATCGAGGGCAGCGAAGGTGCACGCTTCAGCGTCGGCGCCGGTGGTATCTGGGGCAGCCAGGTCGAAGCCATCGATTATGCGATCAAGGTCGAGACCCACAATCATCCCACCGCGATCGCGCCCTGGCCGGGTGCGGCCACCGGTGCCGGCGGCGAAATTCGCGACGAGGGCGCCACTGGCCGTGGCGGCAAGCCCAAGGCCGGCCTGACCGGTTTCTCGGTTTCCGATCTGCGGATTCCCGGTCATCCCCAGCCCTGGGAGAAGGATCGGCCGCTGCCGCCTAAGCTGGCGAGCGCCTTTGAAATCATGCGTGACGGCCCCCTGGGGGCCGCCGCCTTCAACAACGAATTCGGACGCTCCTGCCTGGGCGGCTATTTCCGCACCTACGAGCACGAGACCAGCGAAGCCGGTCTGCGTCGTGGCTATGACAAGCCCATCATGCTGGCCGGTGGCATTGCCAACCTGCGCCGCGGTGATGTGCAGAAGCGCAAACTGCAGCCCGGGCACGCGGTGATCGTGCTGGGTGGTCCGGCGATGCTGATCGGTCTGGGCGGAGGTGCCGCCTCCTCGGTGGCTTCGGGCAGTTCCAGCGAGGCGCTGGACTTCGCCTCGGTGCAGCGCGACAACGCCGAAATGGAGCGTCGCTGCCAGCAGGTCATCGATGCCTGTTGGTCGCGGGGCGATGCCAACCCCATTGTCAGCGTCCATGATGTCGGCGCGGGCGGTCTTTCCAATGCGATTCCCGAATTGCTGAACGATGCCGGCGTCGGTGGTGTCATCGACTTGTCGAAGATTCCCTGCGACGATCCGCAGCTCTCGCCGATGCAGATCTGGAGCAACGAGTCGCAGGAACGTTACGTGCTGGCGGTAGCCAAGGAATCGCTGGCCGAATTTCAGGCTTTCTGCGAGCGCGAGCGCTGTCCTTATGCTGTCGTCGGTGAAGCCACGGCCGAGCGGCAACTGCACGTGCACGATCCGCGCCGCCAGCTCGATGTGATCGATCTGCCGATGGACGTGCTGTTCGGCAAGCCCCCGCGCATGCATCGGGATGCCCAGCGGCTGAAGCCGCGGGTGGATCTGGTCGCCGATCTGGGCGGCATCGCCATGGAAGAGGCTCTGCTGCGCGTGCTGCGCCTGCCGACCATCGGCAGCAAGAGCTTTCTGATCACCATCGGTGATCGCACCGTCGGCGGCCTCAACAGCCGTGACCAGATGGTCGGTCCCTGGCAGGTGCCGGTGGCCGATTGCGCCGTGACCATGGTCGATTTCAAGGGCTATGCCGGCGAAGCCATGGCCATGGGCGAGCGTGCACCGGTGGCCCTGCTGTCGGCGGCCGATTCGGCGCGGCTGGCGCTGGGCGAGGCGATCACCAATATCGCGGCGGCCCCGATTGCCAGTCTGGGTGAAGTCCGGCTGTCGGCCAACTGGATGGCGGCCGTCGATCATCCCGGCGAAGACGCCGCCTTGTTCGATGCCGTCAAGGCCGTCGGCATGGCCTTGTGCCCGGCATTGGACATCTCGATTCCGGTCGGCAAGGACTCGCTGTCCATGCAGACCGTCTGGCAGTCCGAGGAAGGCCCGCAGCGTACCGTGTCGCCGGTATCGTTGGTGATCACCGCCTTTGCCCGGGTCAGTGATGTCCGCAAGTCGCTGACCCCGCAGTTGCGGCTGGACCAGGGCGAGTCCGAGCTGTGGCTGATCGATCTGGGCGCGGGCCGCGATCGGCTTGGCGGCTCGGCGCTGACCCAGGTATTCAGTCGCGGCGGCGGTGTGCCGCCGGATCTGGATGATCCCAAGCGTCTGCAGGGCTTGTTCGAGCTGGTGCAGGAAGCCTCGGCCCGGAATCTGGTGCTGGCCTACCATGACCGTTCCGACGGTGGCGTCATCGTCAGTCTGCTGGAGATGGCCTTTGCCGGTCATTGCGGCCTGGAAATCTCGCTGGACGGCTGGGGCGAAGCGGCGCTGCGGGCCTTGTTCAATGAAGAGCTCGGTGCCGTGCTGCAGATCCGCAAGTCTGATCGCGAAGCGTTCCAGGCCTTGCTGGCCAGGCACGGGCTGACCGAGATCAGCCATGCCATCGGCCGGCCCAAGGAAAAGCTGGGCATCAAACTGCAGATGGGCGGCGAAAGCCTGTTCAAGTGGAACTGGGTCGAGCTGTACAGTGCCTGGAATGAAACCACTCATGCCATGCAGCGACTGCGTGACAACCCGGAAACGGCTGATGCCGAACATGCGCTGCGGCTGGATGACGCCGATCCGGGCATCCATCCCAAGCTGAGCTTCGATATCGACGAAGATGTGGCCGCCCCGTACATCGCTACCGGCGTTCGTCCCAAGCTGGCGGTGCTGCGCGAGCAGGGCGTCAATGGCCAGACCGAAATGGCGGCGGCCTTCGACCGTGCCGGTTTCGAGGCCGTCGACGTGCATATGTCCGATCTGCTCAGCGGTCGGCTGACCCTGGCGCCGTTCGTCGGACTGGCTGCCTGCGGCGGCTTCTCCTACGGTGACGTGCTGGGTGCCGGACGCGGCTGGGCCTCCTCGATCCTCTACAACGACGAGCTGCGGGCCCAGTTCGGCGGCTTCTTTGCCGATGATTCCAAGTTCGCACTGGGCGTCTGCAATGGCTGCCAGATGATGAGCCAGCTCAAGGACATCATCCCCGGTGCTCAGCACTGGCCGAAATTTCTGCGCAATGCTTCCGAACAGTACGAAGCCCGTCTGGCTACCCTGGAAGTGCTGGATTCGCCCAGCCTGTTCTTCAAGGGCATGGCCGGTTCGCGGATTCCGGTGGCGGTGGCCCACGGCGAAGGCCGGGTCAGTTTCCCGCATGAGTGCAGCCCGTCCAAGTCGCATGGCGCCGTGCGTTTTGTCGACAACCGTGGCAAGCCCACCGAGCATTATCCGCTGAACCCCAACGGTTCGCCGGGCGGGCTGGCCGGCTTCACGGCCGCTGATGGCCGGGTCACGATCATGATGCCCCATCCCGAGCGGGTGTTCCGCAGCGCCCAGCTCAGCTGGCGTCCGGATGCCTGGCAGGAAGACTCCCCGTGGATGCGGATGTTCCGCAATGCCCGGGCATGGGTGGGCTGACAGCGACAGGCCCGCGCGTCATGGCCGAGGGCTTGCAGGTGCCCCGCTCGTGACGCGCGCCGTCCTGCTGCGGTTGCGGCTGGTCCAGCTGGCCGGGATCGTGGTCGTGACGGCACTGCTGGCGGTGCTGCCTTTGGGGCTGGGACTGCCGCTGTGGTCGGCGACGGTATTGGCGGGCTGGCTGTATCGGCGCCAGGGACAGGATCGAACGTCGGATCGGCTGATCTGGCTGAGTCAGGTCGGCATGCCGGGACTGGCCGTGGAAATCGCCGCGGTGGTCGGCCATGGTGCCGTGGGGGTGCTCTGCGGTCTGCTGTCCATTCTGCTGCAGGCCAGCGTGCTGGCGTTGTTGTTTCCCCCTGCGCGGTCGCCTTCTGCCGCCGAGCCGCCGGTCGAAGGCTGGAATCCGCTGGCTGATATCGGGCCGGAAGGCAGCAGTTATGTCTTGCGGCTGGACGCTGCGCCGGCGACCTCGGTGGCCGGACCACGCCTGATTCCCGGCCTTGAGATGGCGACGCAGGCCTGGTTGTGGCCGGATGGCTGGTTGCTGCCCGGCGGTACCGGTTCGCCCGAACAGGATGAGAGCAATCACTATGCTGTGCTGGCCGGGCCGGAAGCGGTGCTGTGGCTGCTCGATCTGCGTCGTGTGAAGGCTTATCGCCTGACGGGTTGCCAGCTGGCGGGCTGGCGTGACGGTCGTCCCTGGCTCGAGGCGGACGGCGGGGGCCGTCTGTTGTCAGTGGACGATTGCATGGCGGCCACGGTTCCGCTGCAGCCGGCTCCGCGTGGCGGGCTGAGGGACCTCGCCGGATTGCTGCCGCCCGAGCCCGAACCACCGGAGATTGCGGATCGGGCCGATATCATGCCTGCGATTGCACTGCAGGCCGAATGGCAGCTCGATCAACGCCAGGCGGCCGACCCTCTGGCGGTCTTCCGTCAGCCGTGTTGGCGGCTCCGTATCAATCAGCTGGATACCGGTCTGAAGATTGCGGCGAAGGATGGATCGCCCTTGCGATGGCAGTGCGTGAGCGGGCGGCTGTTGATCCGGGCCGTTGACGACATGGGGCAGGGACAGGATTGGCAATGGCAGGCGGATGGCGGACTGCAGAGACGGCAGGCCGATCCGCCGCCGCCAGGCGCGAGTCCCTTATGAGCGATGCCACCCTGGCCCCGGCTTCGATCCGGGCCGAGACGAGGCCTTCGGTTGCGGTCGTGATCGTCACCGCTGACAGTGGTGAGTCGCTGCGCGACTGTGTGCGTCAGGCCTTGGCCGAGTCCGAGGTGACCGAGCTGTGGATCGTCGACAATGCTTCGATTGATGACGTGCCGCGACAGGTCGCGGGCGAATGGACAGCCGATGGCCGGGTCCATCTGCTGCCGCAGACGCGAAATCTGGGTTTCGGGGCGGGCGTCAATCGCGGCGCCCGGCATACCGTGGCTGATTATCTGTTGATTCTCAATCCGGACTGCATGCTGAGTCCTGGCAGTATCGGCCGCCTGCTGAACAGTCTGGACCGCCTGCCACGCGCAGGTCTGATCGGTGCGGTGATCTGCGATACCGAGGGGCGACCCGATCCGGCCTCGCGACGGCGGGATCCTTTGCTGGCCCGCGCACTGGCGACGCTGACCGGACGCAAACAGGTCGAGGGCGTGACCGTGCAAGGTCCCTGGCTATCCGGGCCGATCGCCTGCGATGCGGTCTCAGGCGCCTTGATGCTGCTGCCGCGCGTCGCCTGGCAGGCCGTCGGCGGCTTCGACGAAGGCTATTTTCTGCATTGCGAGGACCTGGATCTGTGTCGGCGTCTGCGTGACCAGGGCTATGGGGTATGGCTGGATGGCGCCGTACGGGTCGAGCATGGCAAGGGCGGTTCCAGCCGGCACCGTCCGGTCTTTGTCAGCTGGCACAAGCATCGCGGCATGTGGCGCTGGTTCCGGCGCCATGATCCGGCGGCACGCAGGCTCTGGCTTGCCGCCATGGTCTGGAGCGGTATCTGGCTGCATTTCGCGGCCGGGTTGCCATCCCGCTGGCTGGCCGGCTGGCGTCATCGGCGCCGACCGTCCTCCGGCCTGGCCGGGGCTTGAGGGCACGGGCTGGGCGCGCGCCTGATTTCAGGTGAAAATGGTCTTTTGACATCATGCAGGCGCAACAGGCGCGGCATCGGGGATCGCATGCAGACAAGAAAGGGATCGGGCTTGCAGTCCCGCTGGGCGACGGCCGGGCTGATGGCAGTGACCGCGGTATGGGGTTCCACCTTCTTCATGATCAAGGACGTGCTGGCACGCATGTCCACTGCCGATCTGCTGGCCGTACGCTTCGTGATCGCCGCGCTGGTGATGGTGGTGGTCTTCCGGCGCGCGATTTCACGCTTGTCGGCACGCAGTTGGCAGCAGGCGGTCATGCTGGGGATGGTCTATGGTCTGGCCCAGTTGCTGCAGACCTGGGGCCTGGCGCGTATCGACTCCAGCGTCAGCGGCTTCGTGACCGGGACCTATGTGGTGTTCACTCCGATGCTGGCCACCTTGCTGCTGCGTCAGCGACTGCCGGGTGCGACCTGGCTGGCGGCAGTTCTGTCGTTGGCCGGCATCGCGGTGCTGGCCCTGCATGGCTGGACGGTCGACCTGGGCTTGTGGCTGACCCTGGCCTCGGCGGCACTTTATGCCTTGCACATTGTCGGTCTGGGACACTGGTCGCGAGCCGAGGATGCCATGGGCATGGCCAGCGTGCAGATCCTGGCCGTGGCGGTGGTCTGCACCCTGGCGACGCTGCCGGCCGGCCCGCAGCGACCGCCGGATGCGTCGGCCTGGGCGGCGGTGTTGTATATCGCCTTGCTGGCAGGTGCGGGCGCGATGCTGGTGCAGACCTGGGCCCAGACCCAGATGAGCTCCAGCCGGGCCGCGGTGGTGATGACCCTGGAGCCGGTATTCGCGGCCCTGTTCGCGGTCATGTTCGGCGGTGAACATGCCGGTTGGCGCATGTTGCTGGGCGGGGCCATGGTGCTGGCCGCGATGTATCTGGTCGAGCTGGCACCGCAGCGCCCGGTACCGGACCCCGAGCTGGGTCACCACCAGCTCTGAGAACGGACCGGCCGCATGGCGGCGCAGGCTTCAGTGATGCTTTTTGCCGGTACGGCGAGCGACTCCGATCAGATAGATCGCGATGGCTGCATTGACCAGCAGGGCCAGCAGTTTCAAGGCGCTGAAGCGATGGAACAGCTCGTAGATCTCGAAGGGGATCAGCGAGCCGGTCGCGATCACGCTGAACCATTCGGCCCAATGCTTGCGCATCCACAGGCCGGTGCCTTCGATGCCGAAGATCACGGCATAGCCGATGGCGACCAGCCCCAGGGCCTGAAACTTGCCCGGCCCCAGCTTGGTGACGCCATCGACCACCAGATGGCCCAGCAGATTGTCGGCCAGCGGCAGGTGCCGCAGCCAGTCGACGAAACGGTCGAAGGTATCCTGGTGATGCAGGCGGAACAGTCCGGCCGAAATCACGATCAGACTGATCGATTTGACCAGTTTGAAGATCGCGATCAGACGCAGAATGATCCGCTCGGAGCGGGTAAAAGTCTGGGTGTCGCTGGACACGGGCATCGGGTTACTCGATCGGAGCCAAGCCCTGCATAGTAACCAAGCGCTACGGAATATGCGCGGCGCGGGTTGACGCGATGTTCACGGTGGCAAACAGACTCTGCATCGACGATGGGCTAATCTGGCGCGTATATCGACAAGGAGCCTCACCGATGGCTTTCCAGGGTACCGAACGCTATGTCGCCAGTCCGGCCTTGATGCTGGCGGTCAATGCGGCCGTCACGCTGCAGCGGCCACTGCTGGTCAAGGGTGAGCCGGGCACGGGCAAGACCCTGCTGGCCGAAGAACTGGCGCGCTCGCTGGATACCGCGCTGATCGCGTGGCACGTCAAGTCCACGACCAAGGCCCAGCAGGGGCTGTACGAATATGATGCGGTCAGTCGTTTGCGCGATTCCCAGCTGGGCGTGGAAGGCGTCGATGACGTACGCAACTATCTGCGTCCGGGCAAATTGTGGGAGGCCTTTCAGGCCGAGCGCAGGGTGGTGCTGCTGATCGACGAGATCGACAAGGCCGATCTTGAATTCCCCAACGATCTGCTGCTGGAACTGGACCGGATGGAGTTTCATGTCTACGAGACCGGCGAAACCGTCCGTGCCCGACATCGCCCCGTCGTGATCATCACCTCCAACAACGAGAAAGAGTTGCCGGATGCCTTTTTGCGGCGCTGTTTTTTCCACTATATCGATTTCCCCGATCGTGAAGGACTGCAGCGGATTGTGGATGTGCATTTCCCGGGGCTGCAGGATCAGCTGGTTGACGAGGCGCTGACCTTGTTTTTCCAGCTTCGCGAGGTGCCGGGTCTGAAGAAGAAGCCGACCACGTCGGAGTTGCTGGATTGGCTGGCCTTGCTGCTGGCCGACCAGGTACCGATCTCGGCACTGCGCGAGAACGAGGCGGGCCGTCCGCTGCCGCCGCTGGCCGGCGCGCTGGTCAAGAACGAGCAGGATCTGGACCTGCTGCGGCGGCTGGTCTTCATGCAGCGGCGGCAGGGCCGCAAGGCTTAGGCTCCATGTTGCTGAGCCTGCTCGAGGCCTTGCGCCAGTCGGGAATCCGCGTCGGCACGCGCGAATTGCTGGACGCCCATGCCGCGCTGCAGGCGCGGCTGCCGGCAATGGAGCCGGCAGCCATGCACGGGCTGCTGCGGGCGATCTGGATCAAGGACGAGCGCCACTATGATCGTTTCGATCAGGTATTCGGCGCGTGGTGGCAGGGAGCGACCCAGGTCGAGGACCTGCTGGCGACCGACGTGCCCGAGGACTGGCTGAGGGCCGAGTGGATGCGACGGCTGAGTGCCGAGGAGCGGGCTCAGATCCAGTCGCTGGGCGGGCTGGAGGCCTTGCTGCAGGCTTTTCGCGAACGCCTGGCCGAGCAGCGCGAACGTCATGCCGGCGGCAACCGCTGGGTCGGCACCGGTGGCAGCAGTCCCTTCGGCCATGGTGGCTGGCATCCGGAAGGCCTTCGGGTCGGGGGCCGCGGCGGGGAGGGGCGGGCTGTCAAGGTCTGGGAGGCGCGCCGCTATCGGGCGCTGGCCAGTGATGCGCCGCTGAATGACCGCAATCTGCAACTCGCCCTGCGCCAGCTGCGCAAGTTCGCCCGCCAGGGGCGTGCCGATGAGCTGGATATCCAGGCCACCATCCAGGCCACGGCCCGTGAGGGCGGCCTGTTGCAATTGCAGCTGCGGCCGGAGCGGCACAATGCGGTCAAGATCCTGTTGCTGCTTGATGTCGGTGGTTCCATGGATGCCCATGTCGCCATTTGCGAGCAGTTGTTCACGGCGGTACGCAGCGAGTTCAAGCGGCTCAGCCACTGTTATTTCCATAATTGCATGTATGAAAAGCTGTGGACCGGCGATGGCCATCATGCCAGTGGCACCATCGACAGTCTGACCCTGCTGCGTACCCATCCTCCGGATACCCGGGTGATCATCGTCGGTGATGCGGCCATGGCGCCCTACGAACTGAGCGAGCCCGGCGGCAGCGTGGACTACGTCAACGCCGAAGCCGGCAAGGTCTGGCTTCAGCGTTGGGTGGACCGGTTTCCGCATCTGGTCTGGCTCAATCCGGTGGCCGAGGCGCAATGGGCTCATACCCAGTCCACCCGGATGATCCAGCAGCTGATCGGCCCGCGGATGTATCCGCTGACGACAGACGGGCTGGCGGCGGCGACGCGCGAGCTGCGCCGCTGAGGGCCTGCCACGGACCGGCATGGCACTTGATTTGGACTGATCCGCCGGCAATGCCACAATAGCCGCCCTACGTTCGATCGAGCGCAACCCATGCATGAGCCGGATCCGTCCGGTCATCGCCCACCCGAGACTTGCGAAACCCCATGAGCAATACGGCTGTATCCCTGATTGGCGTACCCACCGATATCGGCGCCGGCCATCGTGGCGCCTCGATGGCGCCCGAGGCGCTGCGTGTCGCCAACCTTGGCCAGCGCCTGCAGAAACTCGGCCTGGATGTCATCGACCGCGGCAATCTGCACGGTCCTCTCAATCCTTGGCTGCCTCCCAGTGCCGAGGGCTACCGCCATCTGCAGGAAGCCATCGACTGGAACCGGGAAGTCTGCGCGGCCGTTTACGACGAGTTGAGTCTTGGCCGGCTGCCGATCATGCTGGGCGGCGACCATTGTCTGGCGATGGGCTCGATCAGTGCGGTGGCACGCCATTGCCGGGAGCAGGGCAAGCAACTGCGGATCCTGTGGCTGGATGCCCATACCGACTTCAATACCGCCAGCCTGAGCCCCAGCGGCAATATCCATGGCATGCCGGTGGCCTGCCTCTGTGGTCATGGTCCGGCCGAGCTTGCCGGGTTGGCCGGCTTCACCCCGGCGGTGACTCCTGCCCAGTTCCGGCAGATCGGCATCCGTTCAGTCGACGCGGGTGAAAAGCACCTGGTTCGCGAGGCGGCCATTCCGATCTTCGACATGCGTCATATCGACGAGCACGGCATCAAGCGCACGGTCGAGGCGGCCCTGGAAGGTATGGGACCCGACACCCATCTGCATGTCAGCTTCGATGTGGATTTTCTGGATCCCTCGATTGCGCCCGGCGTCGGCACCCGCGTCCGCGGTGGCCCGACTTATCGCGAGGCCCAGCTGTGCATGGAGCTGATTGCCGATGCGGGTAAAATGGCGTCGCTGGATATCGTCGAACTGAATCCGGCGCTGGACAAGCGCAACCAGACCGCCCGGCTGGCGGTAGATCTGGTCGAGTCGCTGTTCGGCAAGTCCACCCTGATTCGCTGAATCATTCTTTCCCTTATTGGCAGAACCATGGCAAAGCGCGTACTGACAGGCATCACCACCTCCGGCATCCCCCACCTCGGCAATTATGTCGGGGCGATCCGGCCGGCCATCGCGGCCAGCCGCGAGGCCGGTGTGGACGCCTTCTATTTCATGGCCGACTACCATGCCCTAATCAAGGCCGGTGATCCGCGGCGCGTAGCCGAATCGCGGCAGGCATTGACCGCGACCTGGCTGGCGGCGGGCCTGGACCATGAAAAGGTGACCTTCTACCGTCAGTCCGACGTGCCGGAAATTCCCGAACTGAGCTGGATACTGACCTGTGTCACGGCCAAGGGCCTGTTGAACCGTGCCCATGCCTACAAGGCCTCGGTCGATCAGAACACGGCCATCGGCGAAGATCCTGATGCAGGCATCACCGCCGGCCTGTACATGTACCCGGTGCTGATGGCGGCCGATATCCTGGCCTTCGATGCCCAGCTGGTACCGGTGGGGCGTGACCAGATCCAGCATATCGAAATGGCCCGCGATATTGCCCAGCGCTTCAATCATCGCTACAACGGTGATTTCTTCGTCCAGCCCGAAGCCCTGATCGAAGAGACGTCGGCGATTCTTCCCGGGCTGGACGGGCGCAAGATGTCCAAGAGCTATGACAACACCATTCCGCTGTTCGAGGGTGGCAGCCGCAAGCTGAAGGATTCGATCTCGCGCATCGTCACCGACTCGCGCGGGCCGGGCGAAGCCAAGGATCCGGACAGCAGTTCGCTGACCACGATCTACCGCAGCTTTGCCAGTGACGCGCAATATGCCGCTTTCCGGCATGAGCTGGAACAGGGCCTGGGTTGGGGCGAGGCCAAGACCCAGCTGTTTGCCCGTATCGAGGCCGAAATCGGCCCGATGCGCGATGCCTATCAGGACCTGCTGGCCAACCCGGCACGGATGGAAGAGATTCTGCAGGAAGGTGCCCGCAAGGCCCGCGCGCTGGCCGTGCCCAAGCTGGCGCAGTTGCGCGAGGCCATCGGCCTGGGCAAAGTCGATGCCGCTGCCGCCAAGCCGGTGGCCAAGCCCAAGGGAGACAAGTCAGCGCGGCTGGCCAGTTTCCGCGACGACATGGGCCAGTTCCGGTTCCGCCTGTTTGCGGCCGATGGTCGCGAACTGATGCTGTCCATCCCGTTTGCCGATCCCAAACAGGCTGGCCAGGCCCAGGCCGCCTTGCGTGATCCCTCGGCGGCCGTCGAGCTGGTGAATGGTGGTGACCATGTGCAGTTGAAACTGGCGGGCGAGGAACTGGCCCGCAGCGCGCTGGTCAAGGATGTCGAGGCGCTGTCTGGAATCGAGTTCGGCATTCGCCAGGCTCTGCAGCAGCTGCAGGCGGGCTGACCGCCTGGTCGCGGTGCGCCGGCCTGCGGCTGGTTCACCGCGATGCCACACGCAGGGTTCCGTGCGCGGCAGCTGGCGGTGCGGAGAAACGCACCTCTTGCTGCAGACAGCGCATATCGGCCTGCCTGGCGACGGCGGCGATCGACAGACCGCGGAGGACGGCTGACGCCGCCACGGGTGACCGGCTATCCTGATCACCGATATGACCGAGCCGCCCTCCACCGATCAGCATCGAGTGCCTTCCGGAACGGCTTTGGACCTGCTGGCCGACAAGGCCCGTCGCTGCCGTCTCTGCGTCGAGCATCCGGATCATGGCCGGCCGCTGGATCATGCGCCGCGGCCGGTGTTCCAGGTTTCGGCCACGGCGCGGATCTGCATTGCCGGACAAGCTCCCGGCATCCGGGCTCATCACAGCGGTATCCCGTTTTCCGATCCATCCGGCCAGCGACTGCGTCAATGGATGGGCATCGATGAAATGGCCTTCTATGATGCCAGTCGCATGGCCATTCTGCCGATGGGATTCTGTTTCCCGGGGTTTGACGACCATGGCAGTGACAAGCCGCCACGCCCGGAATGCGCGCGCACCTGGCATGCGTCGATGCTGGCGGCGATGCCCGAAGTGAAATTGCTGCTGCTGGTCGGCGGATATGCCCAGCGCTGGCATCTGCGACGGCTGCAGGCTCCGAAGGCACTGACTCGTCCAGGTGTCAATGACACGGTCAGGCATTGGCGGGATATCCATGATGATGCCGATATCCGGCCGACCTGCATCCCCTTGCCGCATCCGTCCTGGCGCAACAGCGGCTGGCTGAAACGCAATCCGTGGTTCGAGGCCGAGCTGTTGCCGGTTCTGCGTATCACGATCACGGACCTGTTGCGCTGACGACAGATGGGGTTGGGGCCAGAGGGAAGGCCGCCGCGGCCGCGACTCTCACGGCTCTGGCGGTCGATGGGTATGATCGACGGGCAATGGCAGCATCACTGAGAGTGACTGTATTGCCTTGGTCGAGCACGTGATTATGGATAGTACGAGATGATCAGGCGGGGTGGAGTCAGGTCCGATGTAACATCGTAGGCGATCAAATAGTGTTGACCAGGTACGAAGACGGCATCAAACAGAGGCAGGCACAGACCTTGGTCCACATGGATGGGGCGCGCATCAAAAATTCGATGCAAGATTGTCTGTTGATCACTATATATTTGGACAGCCGTAATCTGCTCGCCGGGTTTCAGTGGAGATAGCACGCAAGGCTGCCCATCCTTGATGATCATGGGTGTCGACTCGCGTGAAATCATGCGGTCACCCGGCCCAGGACAGCCCATGCAGAGCAGTATAGCCACGGCAATGATGAAGAACTTGATGGCGGCCATGCTGAGAATTGTCGATGATGCGTTGGTAGAGGCCGAGGATTTTTTGTGAATCGTCATTTCCTCTGTATTTTCCAATGCGTCCAGCTTGCTGATGGTAACGCCAGGTATCGATGCCATAGACTTGGAGCAGCCAGAAGTCAGCCCATATGGAGGCCTGCTGTTCCAGTGAATAATCGGTCAAGCTCTTTTTATTTGGCTGATATGTGTATTCCGCAGCCCAACTGAATGCACCTCTCAAACGTACCCATTGACCATGCTGATGTTGCCACACATGCCCCATTTCATGAATGAAGACATGCCTGTCTTGAAGCAGTACATTCGCCGATGAAAAGTCATTCCCATACATGGCCTGCCTGAACCATAACCCGCCGTCAGGTGTCATCGCATAACTCTGCTTTTGCCATCCGAATGGCAAATGGATTCCATAGTGAATGCAGGCGCGGGTGTATGCGATGGAATGGCCGTAAATACGGTGAGCCATCCTTTCTTAATCGGATGTCATACGTCGGCGCTGGGCTTCCTGGGTTCGTTTGCTCATTCATCCATCTCTTGAAAGATGCAGCTGGCGGGTTGGCCGTCGGTTGGCTGGCGATGCATGCCTTGAAAGAAGTCGTCCCTGATATGCGTGGGCGCCAAGACGAGAGGGGCTGCTTGAGAAGTCGACACCTGATGAAATACAGCGTTCGACGGTGGTGGAATCTGCTTTGTCGAACAAGCTGGATGAGTCACGGGTGGCTCCTCGATACATTAGCGGTATCGACAGTGCAGGCGAAGTGATTTGCTCCTGAAGAATCAGGCAAAGCATCAGCAAGCGCAGCGTGCAGGGAGGCCCAGTGGATTCCTCACGTCCCGAGGCTTGGTGCCCAGCCGGATCGGGGTGTTGACGCCAAGTCACATCTCGAGAAACGGATGAGGCGTCATGATGGGGGGACTCAGTGCGGATGGACGGAGGGAAGCGTTTTTCGCCTATGGTCTGGCTGTTGCAGACCTGCCCCCGGACCGTAATCGGCCGGGGGCAGCAGGCTTCAGCTGGCGGGCAGCATATCCTTCAGCCGATACAAGGCTTCCAGGGCCTGGCGCGGCGTCAGCTGGTCGGGGTCGATATCGGCCAGTGCGACTTCGGCCGGCGAGGGTTCCGGCGGCAAGGGGGCCGGTGCCGGGGTCTGGGCGAACAGGCCCAGCTGCGGGCTGTCCTTGGCCGGCTTGCTGTGGCCGCGTTCCAGTTCGGTCAGGGTGCGGCGCGCATCGGCGATCACCGATCGCGGCAGGCCGGCCAGGGCGGCTACCTGCAGGCCGAAGCTGCGATTGGCCGGGCCGGGCTTGACCGCATGCATGAAGATCAGCTGGTCGCCATATTCCACCGCGTCCAGATGCACGTTCTCGATCGCCGGATAATGGGCCGCCAGTTCGGTCAGTTCGAAATAATGGGTGGCGAACAAGGTGTAGGCGCAGGAGTGCCGTCCCAGATGGACGGCCGCCGCCTTGGCCAGGGCCAGACCGTCATACGTACTGGTGCCACGACCGACTTCGTCCATCAGCACCAGACTGTGGGCCGTGGCATTGTGCAGGATATTGGCCGTCTCGCTCATCTCGACCATGAAGGTCGACTGGCCACGGGACAAGTCATCACCTGCGCCGATACGGGTGAAAATGCGATCCACCGGCCCGATCACCGCCTTGTCGGCCGGTACGTAGCTGCCGATATGAGCCAGCAGCGTGATCAAGGCATTCTGGCGCATATACGTCGATTTGCCGCCCATATTGGGACCGGTGATCACCAGCATGCGCGTTTCGCGATCCAGCATCAGGTCGTTCGGCTCGAAGGGCTCGTCACGGACTTTTTCCACGACCGGATGGCGCCCGCGCTCGATGCGGATGCCGGCCTCCTCGACGAGCTCGGGGGCTGCCCAGTTCAGCTGGTCAGCGCGCTCGGCCAGATCGGCCAGCACGTCCAGCTCGGCGATGGCCGAAGCCGCCGACTTCAGCGGCTCCAGTCCGGCCACCAGAGTTTCCAGCAGGGCTTCGTACAAGGCACGTTCGCGCATCAGCGAACGTTCCTTGGCCGACAGCACCTTGTCTTCGAAGCCTTTCAGCTCCTCGGTGATATAGCGCTCGGCATTCTTGGTGGTCTGCCGGCGGGTGTAGTGGGTCGG
>JGI2924J29684_1077807_pt1 | contig 22798 bp, 22 predicted proteins | sample BenlonsequencITS_FD_29684 | JGI IMG/M metagenome (IMG submission 29684)
GTCGGCGCCGACAAGGACGAGCTCGAGTTCCAACTCTTTCTCGAGCGGGCGTGAGCGGTTCCCTCACTCCTCGACGGGTTCGACGGCGAAGACGGGTTCGTTGACCGTCCAGCCGCCCGACTGGAGGTTTTGGGAGAACGTCACCCGGTGGCCGTCGGGGGCCTCCGCGACGACGGCGTAGTCGTCGGTCTCGACCACCTCGTAGATCAGGTCGCGGTTGTTCACCGTCACCGCGTCGCCGGGCTCGAGTTCGTCGAACCGCTCCGTGATCTCGGCGGGCGCAAGCGAGTTCTCGTCCGCCGAACCGTCGGGTTGAGAGGACGTCATCGGTAGACGCCACTGCCGCGACCCCCTTAGTGGTTCACGTCGTTCGCCGGGTGGGGAGAGGTGTGCTGTCCACGATAAGATATAACGTGACACGCAGGTAACTCCGGGCTATGCCACTCCGACCCGAGCCGCGCGAGCCGGCGGACGTCGACGACGACCGGACCCGAGAACTGCTCGAGGACGCCGAGACGGGCTGGTACGGCGACAGTGCGTTCTTCGGCGCGATGGCCCACTGCCCGGAGCTGTTCGACCACATCGTGGCGGCGTTCGAGTCGTTCGGGCAGGGAGCGAACGTCGACACCGAGCTGCTTGAGCTGATGCGGATCAAGGTCGCCGAAACCCACCAGTGTGCCTACTGTGCGACGGTTCGGACCCTCGAGGTACGCGACGCGGTCGCACCGAAGGAGGACGCCGTCTTCGGCGAGATCGATCCCGAGGGGCTCTCCCGCCGGGAGTATCTCGCGGTCTCGCTGGCCGAAGGACTCTCGACGGACCCCCACAGGCTCTCCGACGACTTTTTCGCGGAGCTGGGCGAGGAGTTCACCGAGCAGGAGGTCGTCGAACTCCTCCTGTTCGGGAGCCTCGAGATCGGGCTCGATCGATTCTGTATCGCTCTCGAACTCCAGCCAACCGACGAGAGCGCCTACCCCGACGACGTCGAGTATCCGCTGGAGAACCCCCGCCCGAAGACGTTCTGACGGCGGAGTGCGTCCTCGTCCCCGCGGATCGGACGGGAGCGGGTCGTCGATCTTATCACGGCGTCAGCGAAAGGCGACGGTATGCTCGAGACCGTCCGCGACCGCGCCCGCCCGTACTTCGAGGACGCGCCGCCAGCCCACGACTGGCACCACGTCCAGCGGGTCGCGGCGCTGGCCGAAACCCTCGTCGCGGAGGAGTCCGCTTCCGTCGACGAACGCAGCGTCCAGCTGGCCATCGCCCTCCACGACATCGGCCGCGAGCGCGAGGATCGCGGCGAGATCGAGGATCACGCCCGCTGGGGCGCACGAAAGGGAGAAGCGATTCTCGAGGACGTCGGTGCAAGCGAGGAGACGATCGACCGCACCAAACACTGCATCCGCGCTCACCGGTACTCGAACGACGTCGAGCCCGAGACGATCGAGGCAGAGATCGTCTCCGACGCGGACAACCTCGACGCCCTCGGTGCGGTCGGGATCGCCCGCGCGTTCGCTCACGGGTCGGTGATCGGAAGTCCGCTCTACGATCCTGCCGTCCCCCCCGCCGAGGACGAGACGACGGCCGGCCGGAGCCAGTACAACCACTTCCACAAGAAGATCCTCGAGCTTCCCGAGCGGATGTACACCGACGCGGGACGGGAGCTCGCCGCCGAGCGAGCAGCGTTCGTTCGCGAGTATCTCGAACGCTTCGAGGCCGAAACGGTCGGCGAGGCGTGACGGTACGAAACAACAAAAAACACACCAAGTGTTTTTAGAGTGGATTACGTACGGGAAGGTGCCGAGGTGAGAACGAATGCACGAGAGTACTATCGGCCGTCCCGGACGGGATCCGTTCGACGCCCTGGTCGACGTTCTCGCCGCGGCGAACCGGTACGATCTCGCGCTCGGTGGAATTCCGATCGCGTTCGTGATCGCGCTGGTCGCCGCGAACGTACTCGGCATTTCGGTGCCGTACGCGCTCGCGGCCGCGGCGATCGTCGGCGTCGGCGTCATCGTCGACGTCTGTTACCTGAACCCGCCGATCGACCAGGGGTCGACCGACGGTCCCGACGAACGGTCGCCGACGAACTGACCGAACGATCCGGATGTTCTCGCATCCGATCCGGTTTTCGACGTCCTCGAGTTCCGTAGCGGCAGCTCTCGACTCCCCGGAACCCTTTTACAACCCACAGCCGTACGCGTTTCCAACGATGGGACTGGGCTCCGATATGTACCGACAGCAGATCCTCGATCACTACAAGAACCCCCGCAACTACGGGGAGCTCGAGGATCCGACCTTCACGCACGTCGGCGAGAATCCGATGTGTGGCGACGAGATCCGGATGGACGTCAGGCTCAAGGACGACGAGGAGACGATCGAGTACGTCGCCTTCTCCGGGGACGGCTGTGCGATCAGCCAGGCCTCCGCGAGCATGCTCTCGAAGGAACTCCAGGGGAAGACCGTCGACGAGTTGCTGGAGATGGATCGGGACGACGTCATCGACATGCTCGGCGTCGACATCTCCCCGATGCGGGTCAAATGCGCCGTGCTGGCCGAGAAGGTCGCCCAGGACGGCGCGGAGATCTACCGGGGCGAGCTCGACAAGGAGAAGACCTCGACCGAGGACTGAAGCTCGCTTCTCGCCCGAGGGCCTCGCTCGGACCCGTCACCGATCCAGCACAGCCGAGGCGTAACAGCGCTTCCGGGTCCTCGTAACACCTGCCCTGTATCGCAACGCGACAACCTCCCGAACCGTCGTCAGAAGCAGCGTGCAAGAGGCAGTACGCAATCCGGTTACTGAGCGGTTTTGCGCCCGATACCGACCAGTTCGTATGAGTAGGGGAGGAATCTGTCGTTCGAAAAGCGGGGAACAACGGATCACACTTCCCGGCACCGACCGCCCGACAGAACCTCCGGAGCCACCTCAGGGAATTTCTGACCGCGTTCCTCGATAACTACCGAATCGTCCGACCGACTACTGAAATCGGTCGTTCGCTCCGGAGACAGGAGCTGCGTGATTCGGGGGAGCTGAAAGCTCCCTGTGCGCTCTACGGAACGTCGACGGAAGGATCGTTCGGAGTCGCTACTCGGGCTTCAGACCGCCGTCCTCGACGCGCATAACCGCCTCGCCGTCGGCGAGGTTCGGCGCGTCGACCAGGCGGACGATCCGCTTGTTGGCCTTGGATTTCCGGAGGTAGATCCGGAACGTCGACTTGTGGCCGAGGATGTTGCCACCGATTGGCTGGGTCGGGTCACCGAAGAACGAGTCGGGGTTCGAGGCGACCTGGTTGGTGACGATGACGGCCGTGTTGTAGAGGTTCCCGACCTTGTCGAGGTCGTGGAGGTGTTTGTTGAGCTTCTGCTGGCGCTCGGCGAGCTCACCACGGCCCACGTACTCCGCACGGAAGTGGGCGGTCAGCGAGTCCACACAGAGCAGGCGGACGGGGTAGTCGGCCTCCTCGTGTTCGGCCGCGAGCTCCTTTGCCTTCTCGGCCAGCAGCATCTGGTGATTGGAGTTGAACGCCTTCGCGACGTGGATCTTGTCGAGGATGTCGTTGACGAGTTCTTCCATCGCGTCCTCGTCGCTGGGCGTCCCTTCGATCTCGCGGTCGTCCATCGTCGCCTGGAGGACGTCGTCGGGCAGCCCCCGAACCATGTCGTCGATCCGCTCGGGACGGAACGTATCCTCGCTGTCGATAAACATCGCGCTCCCGTGGAGGCCGCCGACCTCCTTGGGAAGCTGGACGTTGACGGCCATCTGGTGGGTGACCTGGGACTTCCCGGAGCCGAACTCACCGTACACTTCGGTGATCGACTGAGTTTCGATCCCGCCGCCGAGCAGGTCGTCGACCTCGTCAATGTGCCAACTCAGCTTGCCGATCTCGTTGCGCCGCTCGAGGACGGCCGAACCGGTTTCGAAGCCGCCGATGTCGGCGGCGTCGCGGGCCGCGCGGACGATATCGGCCGAGGTCGACTCGCCGACGTCAGCCGTGTTCGAGAGCTCGGAGGGAGAGGCGACGGCCAGGCTCTGGAAGGAATCGAAGCCCGCTTCGTGGAGCTTGTCTGCGGTTGCCGGTCCGACACCAGGGAGGGACTCTAGGTCTGCGTCTGGCATTACTCACCCGTTGTGGCGGACGCCCCATAAAGCCTCGTTAACAGGGAAGTGAAAGTGAAAGTGCCGGCGGGCGCCGGGTCGACTGGACAGTCCGGGTGAAAGTTTAGAAGCGAAGGCAACAGGCTACGAGGACGGGACGACAGGACGCACGGAGTGTGTTAGCGCGACTCGTCGGTCGACCACTCGAGACAGAGCAGTCGATCGTCGGCGGGAACGTACAGCCGGTTCGGGGCCAGCGCGGGCGTCCTCGCGACCTGGTCCTCGACGTCGACGTACCACAGGAGGTCGTAGTCGGTCGCTGAGACGCCGTACACTGATCCCGTCGCGTCGGCGACGCAGACGGTGTCGCCCGCGACGACCGGGCTCGCGAGGACGTCGCCGTCGAGTTCGATCCCCTTCTTCGAGAACAGCCAGCCGCGAACCTTGCGCCGACCGAAGCGGGTGTCGGTGACGTGGAGGTAGCCGTCGTCGGCGCCGACGAAGGTGGTCCCTTCCTCGGGGAGGACTGTCGCCGAGGACGTAAACGTCGCGCGGATCTCGTAGCTGAACCAGGTCTGGCCGGTTTCGGTATCGAGCGCGAGCAGCGTCCCGTCGTCGTCGACGGTGTAGACGCGGCCGTCGGCGATCGTCGGGGGCGCCGCGACGACGCCGTCGGTCGGCGCGGTCCAGGCCTCTTCGGCCTCGCCACCCGCGTCCTCGAGACAGCACACCTGCCCGTCGTCGGTCCCGACGTACACCCGCCGCCGATCGGGGTCGATCGCCGGTGCAGCCGCGACCGAGTCGGTGTCGTGGGTCCAGGCGAGGGCACCCGTTTCGCCGTCGACGGCCGACAGTCCCGCGTCGTGGGCAACGTAGAGACGGCCGTCCGCGAACGCGAGGGCGGACTCGAGCGCGGCGGGGAGTTCGGTTCGCCAGATCGGGTCGCCGGTGCCGGGATCGAGCGCGTGAACGGTTCCGTCGTCGGTCGCAGCGTAGACGCCGCCGTAGGTGACGACCGGCGTCGCGTCGATACTGTCGGTCGCCTCGAAGACCCACCGTCGGCGTCCCGTCTCGCGGTCGAACGCGTACAGGTTACCGCGCTCGCTCCCGACGAAGACGGTGTCGGTGTCGAGGACGGGCGAGCCCGCCATCCCGGCGAGTTCGACCGTCCACGACGTCGTGACGCGGTCAGGACTCTCGAGGTCGCGTCGGACACCCGAGTGTTGTGGATCCCGTTTGAACTGGTTCCAGTCGCTCACGGATCGAGCGTATCGATTCCGGTCCTATAACTGGTTCGACACGGGAAAGGGGGGAACGGAAGCGGAAGAGGGGGAGTGCGACAGGACGTGTATGGCGCAGTGGAGACGACAACTGGTGTATGGCGCAGTTGGCGTGGCGTCCTGCCGTACTCACGGATACGGGAGAGAACGCAATACCGTTGACCCCAAACAAATTTGGGGAGCGGGCGCCACGGACTCACTCCCAGGGGTGGGTCCCGCCCTCGCTGGGCCAGAGCGGGTACCAGTACTCTTTCTCGCGTTCGATCTCGAGTTCACCGTCGAGGGTTGCCTCGAGTTTGAACTCCGCGTTCGAATCCCGCTCCCGACCGGGACGGGGTGCGAACGGGTAGAACCGACCCCGGCGGAACGAGTAGATCCAGTAGGCCGGGCCGTCCTCGTTTCGGTAGGCGAACACTGCCGCGAGCAGCCGCGAGCCGTAGCCGTGTTCGATGAACGTATCCGCGGCGAAGTGGAGGCTGGTGATCAGATCCTCCGGATCCGAGTCCTCGAGGACGACCCAGTGGTAGCCGTGGTCGTCCGCCGAGACGGAGAACTCGGTGCCGGTGTCCGCCTGGCCCGCCTCGAGGATGGCCTCGACCTCGTCGACGGCCTCGCGGAAGCTGGTCGAGTCGACGCCGGAGAAACAGAGCGCGCCGACGTCCGCGGAGTCGTAGCCCAGGTCGGCCTCCATCGTGAGGTAGGCGGTGCTCATCCCGAAGAGATCGTCGGGATCGGCGTCGCGTTTCGCGTCGGACTCGGCGCGCGTGCCCAGCAGCGAGCGGATCCCGTCCAGTAGTCCCATACCCGGAGTGAGGGGCGCGCCCTCTTAGAATCCCTCCATCTCGCGCTCGAGGTCACGGAGCTGCTCGACTCGGCGCTCCGTCGATGGGTGGGTGCTGAACAGCTGGCCGACGATCCCGGACTTGATCGGGATGATGAAGAAGGCGTTCATCTCGGCCTCCTCCCGGAGGTCCTTGTCGGGCACCTTGTCGACCTCGCCCGAAATTTTCATCAGTGCGGAGGCCAGCGCCGAGGGGTTGCCGGTAATCGCCGCGGCGCCCCGATCGGCCGCGAACTCGCGGTACCGCGACAGCGCCCGGATCAGGAGGTAGCTGATGATCCAGACGACCAGCGAGACGAGGATGGCGACCATGACCCCGCCCTGATTTTTGTTTCGTCCCCCGCCTCCGAAGAAGGCTCCCCAGCGGACGATCATGAACGCGATCGTCGAGAGGAAGGAGGCGATCGTCATCACCATCATGTCGCGGTTCTTGACGTGGGCCAGTTCGTGGGCGAGGACGCCGTCGAGCTCCTCCTGGTTCAGGCTGTTCAGCAGTCCCGACGTGACCGCGACGGCGGCGTTTTTCTGGTTCCGACCCGTCGCGAAGGCGTTCGGTACCTTCGAGTCGACGACCGCCACCTTCGGTTTCGGGAGATCGGCCTGTTGGGAGAGCCGTTCGACCGACGAGTGGAGCTGCGGGTACTCGTCGGCCGAGACCGTCTTCGCACCCATACTCTTCAAGGTGAGAGTGTCGCTGAAGTAGTACTGTACGAGCGAAAACCCGCCGAAGAAGAGGGCGAACAGCACGATTCCGCCCTGCATGTAGGCGGTGAGCACCCCGGCGAAGACGATGTACAGCGCGAACAGTAAGAACATCGTCACGAACATCCGCGCGCGGAGCCCCCAGTCCGGCTGCCAGTCCATACCCGATCCGAGGGCCTCCGGCGAAATAAGTATCACCGATGTCAGTAGTCGGCACGCGTCGACGATCCTCACGGGTCGCCGTCCCAACCCCTCCGTTTCGCGTGGAAACCACCAGGCGGCGTCGTGGTCGTTCCGACGAGCCGGGCTCGTCGCCGACGTCGCCGAGCGACGGTTCGGCGGCGTCAGACGCCCGCCGTCCCCGAACGATCGATCCGAGGACGGTGTCTTCCCGGAATCGATGCGATCGGGTTTATAGGGACGGAGCATCGATACTAACTGTCACGTATGACGGGGTATGGGAGACGACGGGTGCTGCAGGCGGGCGGGTTCGTCGCCGCCGGCGTCCTCGCGTCGGGATCGGCAACCGCCGACGACAGGACGAGGACGCACCGAGGCGAGTCGACGGATCGAGGCTGGACCGCTCGCCGCGGAACCCCCGGAAACACCGGGTACAGTGCCGGAACGAGCGGTCCGCAAGACCCCGCCGTCGTCGACTGGGAGCAGGCCGGTGCCGGCGGGTCGATCGCGGTGGCCGACGGCGTTATCTACCGGACGATCGACGGCGCTGTCCATGCGTTCAGCACCGAGGACGGCGACCCGATCGCGGAGAGCGACGACGTCGGTGCGGCCGGGGCGCCGGCGATCGCCGATGGGCGGATTTACGTCGGCGGCGAGAACCTCCTGGCCTTCGAAAGCGACGAGTTCGTCGACGGAGAGGGGGAGGTCGGAACCGTCTGGCAACAGGGGTTCGACGGCGACGTTTCGGAGCCGATCGTCGCGGACGGGCGGGCGTTCGTCGTCTCCGAGGGCGCGCTCCACGCAGTCGACACCGAGGGAGGGGCGCGGCTGTGGAGCCGCAGCCCCGACGAACGGAAGCTGGTGAGCCAATCGGTCGCTGTCGCCGACGGTGCCGTCTTCACGACCGACGGGCGGTCGCTGTACGCACTCGAGGCCAACGACGGTACCGACCGGTGGGCTACCGCCGACGGCGGGTTCCGCGACCAGGTCATCGTCGCGACCGACGACGCCGTCGCGGTCCAGGTCGGTGGTCTCGACGAGGTCGCGGTCTACGAGACCGAAACCGGCGACCTTCGCTGGATCGGCGACGGGTACGCCCCGGCGCTCGCGACCGACGACCGGATCTACACGCTGGCCGAGAACGCCGTCGTCGGCTACGATCGGGAAAGCGGCGACGAGCAGTGGCGCCCCGGGCTCGAGTCGGCGATCTACGGTCCCCCCGTCGCCGACGACGAGAAGCTGTATGTCGGCATCCGGAGTCCGGACGGGGACGCCGGGATCGTCGCGCTCGATCTCGAGGACGGGATCCTCGAGTGGTCTATCGAGACCGAGGCCCACCCGCACGATCTCGCGATCGCCGACGACACCCTCTATGCCGTCGCCGACGGGCTGCTCGCGATCCGGGCCGAGTCGGCGTTCGACGACGTCGACGCAAACGAGACCGACGGCGACAACGTCACCCAGCCCGAGAACGGCAACGACACGTTCGAAACCCGGGATCCCGAGGACGTGGGCGATGACGGCGGGAACGACACCGACGACGGAAACGGCAACGGCGAACCCGAGGACGTCGACGAGGTGCTCGGCGACGACGACGACGAGGAGATACCCGGTTTCACGACGGGCGCGGGGATCGCCGGCGGTGCCGTCGTCCTCGAGTGGCTGCGACGAACCGCCGTCGACGAGTCCGTCTCGGAGCGAGAGCAGGAGTAGCAGCGACCGTACGAAGAGCGGACCGCTTAACATCCTCACTCCCCAAGCGGGGACAATGAGTGAGTCGCGTGCGTTCTGTCCCCGCTGCGGGGATCCGGTTCCCGACCGATCGGCGAGCGACGCCGAGGCGGCGACCGATCCGCTCCGCCCCGGGGCCGACGTGGAGCTCTGCGATAGTTGTTACTTCGAGGACTTCGAGTTCATCGACGCACCCGACCGGATCGACGTGCAGGTCTGTGCCCGCTGTGGCGCCGTCCACCGGGGGAACCGCTGGGTCGACGTCGGCGCGAAGGATTACACCGACATCGCCATCGAGGAGGTCAGCGAGGCGCTGGCGGTCCACGTCGACGTCGAGGACGTCGCCTGGCAGGTCGACCCCGAGCAGGTCGGCGAGAACACGATTCGGATGCACGCCTACTTCACGGGGGTCGTCCGCGGGACCCCCGTCGAGGAGCAGGTGATGGTGCCGGTGAAGATCGCCCGCCAGACCTGCAAGCGCTGCGGTCGGATCGCCGGCGACTACTACGCCAGCATCGTCCAGCTGCGCGCCGAGGACCGGACTCCGACCGACGAGGAGATCGAGCGGGTCAAGGAGATCGCGAACGTGGTCGTCGCCGACATGGAGGCGACGGGCGACCGCAACGCCTTCGTCACCGAAATGAGCGAGACCGACGACGGGCTCGACATCAAGGTCTCGACCAACAAGATCGGCAAGAAGATCGCCAACAAGGCCGTCGAGGAGTTCGGGGGCACCGTCAACGACGCCGAGACGCTGGTCACCGAGGACGAGGACGGCAACGAGGTGTATCGGGTCACCTTCGCCATCCGACTCCCGCCGTACAGGCCGGGCGACATCATCGACCTCGCGAACGACGATGGCGGACCCGTCCTCGTCCGCAGCGCCCACGGGAACCTCAAGGGGATCCGCGTGACCACGGGCGAGCGCTACGAGGCCGACTACGAGGAGGGCGCCTCCCCGGAGGCCCGCAAGCTCGGCGAGCGCAGCGAGGCCGTCGAGACGACCGTCGTCACCGTCGAGGACGACAACGCCGTCCAGGTCCTCGATCCCGACACCTTCCAGGCCAAGACCGTCGCTCGGCCGGAGTACTTCGAGCCGGCGGCCGAGACCGTCCCCGTCCTGAAGAGCCGCGAGGGGGTTCACATCCTGCCCGATCCCGACCCCGACACGGGCGACGAGGACGACGACGGATACTACGATCCCTACGAGGACGATGCCTGAGGACCCGGACGCGACCGCGGCGGCGGAGTCGCTCGAGCGTGTCGACGCGCCACTGGCAGCCGTCGTCGAGAAAGAGCGGGCGGAGACGGCCATCGAGTCGCTGCGCGCGGAGGGGGTCTACGACGACTCCCGGCGCGTCCAGGAGGTCAGCGGCGTGGTCCGAGACCACGGTGAGCGCGTCGACGATGCGGCCGAGAGGGGTCGGACCGGGAGCGAGACGGCTTCCACTGCGGGCGAGACGGCCGACGACGACGTCCCCGAGCGGATCGCGCTCCCGATCACCGACCCACCGACCGACACCCGCGTCCTCGAGGTCGTCCGCCAGCTCGAGCCCGAGTTCCGGAGCCGGGACCTCGAGGACCTGCTGGCCGAGCGGGGCTGGAGCGACGCCGACCTCGAGGCCGCGCCCGGCTCCTGGGCTGTGATCGGCTCGGTCGTCCTCGTGACGATCCCGACCGAGTGCCCCGACGAGACCGACGTCGCGGAGGCCTTGCTCGAGCTTCACGGCGAGGCCGACAGCGTACTGGCCGACGAGGGGATCGCCAACGAGGGGACGGCGGGCACCTACCGCGAACCCCGGACTCGGTTGCTCGCGGGCGAGACGGACACCGAGACGGTACACACCGAGCACGGCACCCGCTACGGACTCGACCCCTCGAGGGTGATGTTCTCGCCGGGTAACCAGGCCGAACGAGTCCGGATGGGCGAGGTCGTGAGCGCGGATCGACGATCAGCGGACGAGTCGAACGGGTCACCCGACGAGCACGTGTTCGACATGTTCGCCGGCATCGGCTACTTCACGCTCCCGATGGCCCGCTCCGGCGCGCGGGTGACCGCGACCGAGCTGAACCCGACCGCTTTCCGTTACCTCCTCGAAAACGCCGTGTTGAACGACGTCGACGACCGGGTCGACGCCTACATGGCCGACTGCCGGGACGTCGCGAGCGAGATCGAGGCCGACAGGGTTGTGATGGGGTACTACGGACGCGCGGCTGACGACGCCGAGGCGGACGACGGTAACGGCGCCAGGGCCGACGAGGCCCACGAGTTCCTCCCCGACGCCCTCGAGGCGCTCGTACCCGGTGGGGTTGTCCACTACCACGAAGCGACCCCCGAATCGCGGCTGTGGGAGCGCCCGCTCGAGCGCCTGGAGGGGGCCGCCGAGGACGCAGGCCGGGAGCTCGAGGTGCTCGACACGCGACGCGTCAAGAGTCACAGCGCGGGCGTCGCCCACGTCGTCGTCGACGCGCGGTTCGGCGACGAGGCGTGAGTCAACGCGGTTCGGCGAGTGAGCCGGGCGTGACATTCTTACTGTCGGGCTGACTGCGCGTACGTATGGACCGAAACCAGATTATCGCGCTCCTGTTTGTCGTCCTCATGGTGACCTCGATGGTCGCCTGGGGCGCGACGGCGGCGTTCTGACGGCCGCGCGCGGCTGTCGGCGTGAACCCTTCCAGCGCGGATCGAACCCACGGAACGGTTCACGGCGAACCGCTCTCGGGACGGGAATGAAATTTCGCCGTTCAGCGATACCCATGAAACTCGCGGTCGGTGCGGGGAACAGGGGAGTACACTGATCCGTCCTGTACCGCTCGAAAGCTACCTCCCGAATACGGGATCCTTGTCGAACCGATCGTCTCGTTCCGGGCGATTGTGGCCCTTATACGAAATGCAGGAGAAGACCCACGGCGTTAGCCGTGGGATGAATCCGTCACTGCTGAACCAAACCACGCTACAGTGGCAGGCCGACTCCCCAATAGTGACGTTATTTCCAGTCACCATTGTCGGTAGCTCCACGCCAGCCACAAACGGAGGGCGTGGAGGGGTAGTGTCAGTCGCCCAGAACAGCGAGGACGGTACCACGGTGTGACGTGACGGGACGAAAGGAGGGACGTTCCGAACCTGTCCGCGAGACAGGGTACAACTGGTACTGAAGCCACCTCGTGTGGCGTGAGAACTCCCCTGCTCACTCCCCGCACCGCTCCACTGGGAGTCCCACGCTGAAGCCCGCGAGTTTACTCGTGGGTAGCTGACTTCGAAATCGGTTCAAACTCGGAGGCGCCACACTCACAGCCGCTCGGCAGACCGATGGGTTGGACCGTGTTATCGGAAAACATCCATGCCGAGTAGACGCTCCCGCACTCGCTACACCGTGCGGCTACTTTCGTCCGACTCTCGGTCCCGTCGGCGTCGGTTTCCTGCGTTTGCCGGGGAGTAGTCACACGAGTATAGAGATATCTCTGACGGAAAGCATCGCAGGTTGTATTGACCACGTCGTTCTCGAATCGCAGAACGGACTACTGATCGTCCGGATGGGTGAAGGTCAACGTACTCGTGATGAGGTTCTTGTGCGCAGCGTGAAAGCGCTTCGAGAGGGCCTGCTGAGAGACGCCCATATCGTCCGCCAGTTCGCGCATCGAGATCTCTTGTGGAACCTCGTAGTAGCCTTCCTCGAGTGCGGTTACCAGGGTTTCGCGCTGTTTCGTCGTGAGATCGTACTGTGCGCTCGCCATCGGCTGTTCTTGCTCTTGCAGCTGGTTCAGTTCGAACGAGATGTCGTTCTCCTCGCAGTAGTCTTCGAACTGCGAGAGACCCTCTCGGTCGTCGAACCGCATCCGTATCTCCCAGTTTCTGTCCCTCGCGACCGCTTGCAGGATCGACGCTCCGAGCTCGACGTACGCGTACACGATCGTTTCGACGTTTTCCGTCCATTCGGCGCGATACAGGATGGCGTCGTCCGCTCGATCGATACGGGCGATATCGGTCACCGAATCGTCGTTTTGGAACGCGTCCTCGAACTCCGCGTGGTCGCCGCCGCTCACCCAGAAGTACGGCATCACTCTGTCTTCCATCGTCGCCACGACTTGCTCGATTTCGACGATCATCTGCGGGGCTTCCGTGAGGGAATGACACAGCGCGAAGTCGTCGGATTTTATCGAAAACTCGGCGACGATGCTCATGCTGATACTTGCCCTGACCTGCCAACAAACACGTGCCGGGAAGCTAATGCAGCGGCGAGCTAGCGATCAGCCAAACGCCGCTCTCCGCTCCCGCTCCGTGATCCGGTTCCAACCCAACTACCGTTACCCGTCCGTCTCCCAGACGTCCGCCAGCGGGCTCGATCCCGACGCTCGTCGGGATCGCGACCGTGAACTGCCGCGGTTGCCGTTCGAACGGGCGCTCGAGCCATCGCCGGATCGAGTCCTCGAGGAGTGACCGCCCGAGCCCGTGCCGTCGACGGCCGCGTTCGGGTCGAACGCCGGCAGCACCGGGCGCTCCATCCGATCGACCTGGGCCGCGAACCAATCAGGCATGTCGGTTCGGGCGCGGTCGAACACATCGAGGAGGCTCGCGTCCGCCAGATAGGTCGCGCCGTGGTCGTCGGGCGCGCGGACGACCCGACCGCAGGCCTGGATGATCGTCCGCAGGGCGGTCCGGTAGTACCACGCCCACTGGCCGTCCTCGAGGCGGTGGGCGACCCGCGAGTCGCCGGTGTTGAGGAACGGCGCCTTACACAGCACTTGCCAGCGACACAGCTCGCCTTTCAGATCCAGCGCCTCCTCCATCTTCACCGAGAGGAAGAGCTCCGGGTCGTCGCTCGCTTTCCACTCCTCCAAGATGGCGTCGCGGTCGTCCCGGTCGTGGACGCGGATCCGCTCGCCGACGCCGAAATCCCGGAGCAGGTCGACCAGCCGCTCCTGGATAGCGTACGAGTGGGCGTGGACTAATCCCTTCTCGTCGGGGTGTTTCTGCATGAGCCGGACGATCGTCCGGGCGAGCTTCGGCGTCGTCTCCGATCGGTGTTCGTAGGTCATCTTTCCCTGCGTGACGTCGTACAGCGGGCGGTTCTCGACGGGGAAGGTGTGAGGGACGTCGACCAGCGCGACATCGGCGGGATCGAGGCCGACTTGCCGACAGAACGCCGCCTTGTTCAGGATGGTCGCCGACAGCAGGGCGAACTTGTTCCCGCGGTCCCAGACCGTGTGGCGGAGGTACCGCTCGGGGTTCATCGGTTTGATCGTCAGGGGGCCGCCGAGCTTCTTGCCGGAATCGTCGCCGTTGCGTCCGTTTGTGTCGGAACGCGGCTCCGACTGGTCGACCAGCCACGTCGTCGGACTCTCGGGATCCCGGTAGTCCGAGACGAACCAGTCCAGTTCGCCGATCAGCTCCTGGAGTCGGTCGCGCTGACGGACTTCCCGCGGGGTGAGCGACTCCTCGGCGAGCAGCTCGTCCTTTCGTCGGGTGCAGATCTGGGCGACGTTCTCGGCGTACCTGGCGGCGCGGTCGAGCCCGTCGATCTCCGGGACGCGCAGCTCGTCCCAGAACGGCACCGTCCGTGGCCCCAGCTGGATCGTCGCGTACATCTCGGCCCACTCGGCGAGCCCGTGGGCCTCGTCGACCACGACGACGTCGCGTTGCCGGAAGACCTCGCTGCCGGCGGTCTGCATGAAATAGGCGAGCGTCATCGCCGCAATCTTCCGGTTCGAGGCGATCGCCCGGTCGGAGAAGTACGGACACCGGTGTTTGACCGAGCAGTCGTACCCCCGCTCGCGGACGCAGGGGGCCTGGTTGACCGGCGTGTCGCGCTCCTCAGGGAGGATACAGGTGTAGTTGGACTTCCCGCGGATGACGTTCAGGTCCGCGAGCAGGTCGTCGGCCGCGACGTCGTCGAGCTGGGAGACCTGCGGGGTCGTGTAGTACGCGCCCGCGGCCTCGCTGGGCTCGGCCTCGTCGACGGTCCGCGCGCAGCCGGCGACCGCGCGGGCAAGCAGGGACTTGCCGCTGCCCGTCGGCGCCCGCACCAGCACGACGTCGTTGTCGGCCGCGAACGCGTCCCGGATGTCGCGAAGCGCCTGCTCCTGGGCACCGCGGTAGCTCGGGGCGGGGAAAGCCTCGAAGATCCGCTCGGGGTTCACCGTTCGTCCCACGGGTCGGTCGCGTCCTAAAGGCTACGAACCGTCTCGCATGCCGCAGCCGCCGTCGGTTTCGCGATCCACAACCCGAGAAGGCGCCGCCTATCGGGGCGTAGGCAGGCGATACGGAACCAGTAGTGGGTCGGTTACGAATACGGATCCGCCCGTCGACCTCGAGTGCGGAAGGGTCGCTCAGCGGTAGAGCACCGCGGCGCCGCCAGGCCCGCGGCGGCCATCGTGCCTCGTGGCGTTCAATTCCCACCCCTTCCGCTCGCGGCGCCGGCACGAACGATCGCGGTCGTGGTGGTGTGTCACACGCTCGCTTCCCCTCGTCCTCCGGCGCCGCCTCAACTCAACTCGACTCGAGTCGCGACGTTTCCTCGTCGACCTGTTCCAGCCGCGCGACGTCCGCGTCGGTCGGCTCGTCGGGCAACGCCGCGATACACGGGTAACACAACAGATGGTCCGAGCCGTTCTCGAACTCCAGGGTCATCGCAGTCCCCTCGCTGCCGTCGTCCTCGCCGAACGTCCAGAGGTTGGCGATGCCGCCGGCGACCGTCACCGTTCGGCCGCAGCCGTCGCAGGTATCCCGCGCCATACGTGACGATCGGTCCCGCGCGGTGAAAGTCGTTCCCCTCGGCACAGCCGTTATTGGCGCGCCGACGGTACCGGGGCTATGGAGGTGCACTGCGAGGACTGTGCCAGCTGCTGTCTCGACTGGCGATCGCTGCTCGACGAGAACGTCGGGAGCGATCCGGACCACGGACGCCAAGCGGCCAGGTCGGGTCCCGACGCGGGGTCCGCCGTCGACCCCAGCCCGATCGACGACGGCTACAACTTCGCCGCGCTCACCCGCGACGAGGTCCGAACCTTCCTCGAGCGTGGCGCAGCTGCGGCGCTGACGCCGCGGTTCTGGACGGTCGGCGAGGACGAGGGCGTCGCGGTCGGGGACCACCGGGTCGCCGCGGTCGCTGGTCGACCCGCCTTCTTCGTCGGGCTCCGGAAGCCGCCCAAACCCGTCGCGCCCTTCGGTCGCGAGGACGCGACCTGGCTGCCGACCTGCGTCTTCCTCGATCCGACGACGCTGCAGTGTCGGATCCACGGTACCGACCGGTACCCCGACGAGTGCGGCGTCTACCCCGAGCGTAACCTCGCGCTCGGGGCGGAAACGGAGTGTGAGCGCGTCGAGTCGGCGTTCGACGGCGAGCGTCTGCTCGATCGGGCCCACCGCGACGCCGACAAGCTCCTGTTTGGCCCCCAGGCGGTCGGCGCGAAGCTGTTCTGTCACCCGCGCCCGGAGGAGCTCGCGGACGTCCTCGATCGGCTCGCCACGGGCGAGCTGCGGGCGACAGACCGCGCGGAGTGTCTGGCCGTCGCCGCTGCCTCCAGTCCGGGCACCCTCGCGACGTCGGACCACCACTACGAGTGGGGGTACGAACGAGCCCTCGAGTCCCTCTCCGGCGAAAGCGACGGTGAAAGCGCGGATGACGGCGGCGAGGACGCCTGGGTCGGCCCCGCGATCGAGGCCTGGGAACGTCGGCGAGCGAACGCCGACGGCTCGGTGCCGTCGCCGTCGATCGCTCACGGAATCGAAGAGCAGCGGGGCGCCCCCGGGACGCCGGGCTGGGATGGCCTCGAGTGAGTCCCCTCCCGCACGCCGACGGGCCTGCAACGCGATCGGTTAAGAAGCGATCGATCGTAGAACCAGTATGAACGTCCTCGTAACGGGCGCGACCGGCTTCGTCGGCAGTCGGCTCGTCGCCGCGTTGCGTACGCTGACCGACCACGACGTGACGGTACTCGTTCGGGACGCCGCGGAGTACGATCCGCCCGACGACGGGATCACCGTCGCAGAGGGCGACGTCCTCGAGAAGGGGAGTTTCGAGGACGCCCTCGAGGGGATCGACGCCGCCTACTACCTGATCCACACGATGGGGAGCGGCGACGATGATCTCATCGGGCAGGACCGCCGCGCCGCACGGAACTTCGAACGGGCGGCGACCAACGCCGCCCTCGATCGGATCGTCTACCTCAGCGGGCTGGGCGACGAGGACGAGGCGCTCTCGGAACACCTGGCCTCCCGGCGACTCGTCGAGTCCGAGCTCGAGTCCGGCAGCGCCGACGTGACCGTGCTCCGGGCGGCGATCATCATCGGTGCCGAGAGCGCGAGCTTCCGAATCGTCCGCCAGCTCGCAAAGCGGCTCCCGGTGATGGTGACCCCGCGGTGGGTCCACGTCGACTGCCAGCCGATCGCCATCGACGACGTGATCGCGTACCTGCTCGCCGTCCTCGAGCGTCCCGAGACCGCGGGCGAGACCTACGAGATCGGCGGCCCGGACGTCCTCACCTACGGGGAGATGCTCCGGACGACCGCGAGGATCACGAGGGGCTGGGAGCCGGTGATCGTCCCGGTCCCGGTACTGACGCCGACGCTGTCGGCGTACTGGGTCGACCTCGTGACGGACGTCGACCCGAAGGTCGCCCACCGGCTGATCGAGGGGATGGTCAACCCGGTGGTCGTCGAGGACGACCGGCTGCGGGAGCTCGTCGGCGTCGATCCGACGCCGTTCGAAGACGCCGTCCGCAGCGCGCTCGCCGAGGAGGGAACCCTCGACGGGGACACTCTCAAGAGCGGGCTGCCCGACGAGGGGCGCCCGCTCGAGGAATGAGCCGGACTCCGGAGTACGGGGAGACGTGGGTCTACGAGAGCATCGTCGGTGCGCTGCCGGGCGTCGAGCTCTCGGACCGGCTCGCGATCGGGATTCAGTTTACCGTCTTCGAGGGCGCCCTGCTGGCCGTCGCGGCCGTCTATGGGCTGTGGGACGCGGTCGTTCCGGGGACCGTCGCCGTCCTCGTCGCGGCGGTCGGCAGCTGGCTCATGCTCCGGTACAGCCGCTCGGTTCGGGCGCTTCGCTCGCCCGACGGCTACCGGCGCGTGCTGTTCGGCTCGAACATTGAGGTCGTCCTCGGGGTGGTATCGTTCGTGCTCCTGGTTACGTACCTGTTCGTCACCGACCCCCGGACCAGCGACCAGCCGTTGCTGACGGAGATCCTCGGTCCCGAGCCGCCGTCGCTGGCGGTCGCCCTGTTACTGCTGATCCTGTGGGACGTCGTCTACCGGATCGGTACCTGCTGGTGGGCGACGGTCGCCGGACTCTGGCGGGCGGTCGTCTACGAGTTCGGCCCCGAAACGACTCGGGAGTACGCCCGCATCGACGGACTCAATGTGGCGTTCGCGGGCGTCCAGCTCCTGTTCGTCCCGTTCGTGCTCGACCACCCGATCCTGGTCGCCGCGCTGGTCGGCCACGTGATCGCCGTCGTCGCGGTGGCGACGCTGTCGGTACTGCTCCAGCGACGGTCCAGGAAGGAGAGCGACCGGTCGATCCGCTAATCCGACTTGATCTCCTCGAACTTGTTCAGCAGCTCCTCGGCGGATTCGCCGGCGTCGTACTCGACTTTTCCGTGGTAGATCGTCCGCTCGTCGTCGAAATCCGCGTCCACCCGCGAGGCCTGCTCCTCGCGCCGCTCGTGTTCGTCCTCATCATAGGCACCCATTGACATGGTAAGTATACACATTGTAGGCAGCTGACGCTTATCAATGTAACGGTGACCCACACCCCGGTCGTCCCGTCAGCGAACAGTATATACCCACCCGGCCACAACCTATCGACGTGGCACGGCCGCTTCGCTTTCGTTACTCGCCCGCCCGCTGGAGCGAGCAACGAGTTCGACAGGAGATACTGGGGCCGCTTCGCTCGAACATCGGTGCTCGGGCGGTCGCCCCGCGATTCGACATCGGTGCGGACTGGGAGACACACCGCTTCGAGATGCAAAACGGCGACCTCGCACTGTTTGCTCGCAACGGCGAGGAAGCCTACTGGATGGGCAACACTGAGACTCCCTCGGCGCTGTGGAAGACAGACAAGTTCGGCTGGCAGGAAATTCCCTACCACGTCGCCCGGTGGAGCCAGCGGGAGCTGCTCGCAACCTTACACGAGACCGACCCCTGGCTCGAGGACTACCCGTACCTCTCGTGGTTCTTCCTGCCCGTTTTCATGTCCAAGGACGGCCGCGAGTCGACGCGGGCCTTTTTCCGCGAACACGGCGCCGGTTTCCCCGACGCCGGCCGTCGCGAGACGACGCGATTCTTCGAGGAGTTTCTCAAGACCGGCGTGTTAGACGAGTATCGGTCCGTCATGGCGGGGAAGCTCGGTACCAGCGACCACGTCGACCGCGTTCGGATGAGCGCCGCGATGGGTGAGTTCATCGCCGCGAAGATCCTCACCGACGCGGGCTACGAGGTCACTCCGGAGATCGAGGTGACGACCGGACACTCGCTCGATTACCGGGCCGAAGACGAGGAGACGAACCGCCTCGTCGAGGTGACCCGTCCCCAGCCGCCGGCCAACCGGGTCGCGGCCGGTCCCGTCGCCGCCGTCCGCGACACCGCCGAGACGAAGACCGACGGCCAGCTCGCCGAACACGGCGGCGGTGCCGTCCTGTTCGTCGACTGTTCGAGCTTCCGGGACGACGCCTGGGCCGCCGTGCGAGGCGAACGGCCCGACCTCCGTCACCGTCCCGCAGTCGTCTACCGCGCCCGTCCCGACGGTTACGTCGAGGGCTACCGGAAGGGGTCGGTCCCGCTCGAGTTCGGCGACGCGATCGAGTTCGTCGACTAACCGTTCGTTTTCGACCCAGTTCTCGGTTCCGTCCTCGAGGCCGATCTTCGTCCGCCGAGCGACGGCTACGGTTCGGCCAGCTCCGGGAACAGCGCCTCCGCGATGACGATCGTCAGGTACGCCTCGACGAACGCCGCCAGCGCGAGCAACAGCCAGCCGAACGCGACCAGCAGCGTCGTCCGGTAGACGTACGCCTTCGTGAACAGCGACTCGCGCGAGCCGACGAGCCGCTGGCCGGCCCGGTGGAGAAACCGGAAGCCGACGCCGGCGGCGATAAACAGCGCGGGCAGCTCGAAGATCCCGTGGGGGGCAAGCAGGGCAACGATGGGGCCGAACCCGACCTCGAGCCCGGTGACGACCGCGATGTTGCCGACGATGATCCCGTTAAACACCATGATGATCGTCGTCACCAGCCCGAGCGTGAGCGCGCCGAAGATCGCCGCCAGAAACGGCGGCGTGTTCTGGACGAGGAAGAACGTCGCCGAGAGCTCGATCCCGCCGCCCTCGGCGAGCTCGTCGTCGACGAACTCTTCCTCGCCGAACTCCTCGGTCAGGAGCTCGAGGAACAGCTCCGAGAGGTCGATCCCCGCGGCGACGAGGGCGGCCCCGAGGAGGGCACCCCCGCCGAACAGCGCCGTCGCGAACCAGACGTAGAGCCGGTGTTCGGCCCACCCCTCCGACAGCCCCGCGGCCACGCCGCTGCCGTCGGTCAGCGCAACCGCCCCCAGTGCGGCGAACGCGATCCCGAGGACGGCGGCGCCGGTCGCGGCGACGGTCAGCTCGTGGATCGCGGCCGTCGCTCCCGCCGTCACCAGCGAGACCAGCGCCAGCGCGAACGCGAGGGTCGCCCACCCCCGACCCGGATCGGCGCTCGGTCCTGGCCCCGACCCTGACGGCTGGGGGTCGCGATCCGGCGGCTGGCTCGAGGGGACGTCCTCGGCCTCGGACTCGCGTGGAGCGCGTCGCTCGGTGGCCGACTCCTCGGTCCGCGCCGACCGCTCGGTGTCGGTCGACTCGACCGTTTGGTCGTCGGTCCGTCGATCGTTCATACCTCTCCCTTCGGGCAAATTACGGATAAATCCGCCGACAGAGCTACCCTTCGAGCAGCCGCCGCCACTGGCGTCGCAGCTGTCGTCGCCCCCGGGCGTCGCGAGCGATTCGCCCGTAGTTCGCCGCCGACTGGGCGAGCCAGAGCAGCTTGTAGGTTCGGAGTCGACGCGTCGCGTCCGGTTCGAGGCGAGCCTCGCGAGCGTATCCGGTCCGGAACGCAGTCCGGAGTCGCGCGCGTTCGTCGCGATCGAGAGCTCGGGCGTGCACGTCGACAAACCGGGCCTCGGCGCGGGCCAGCGCGTACTCGGCGTGGGTGACGTGGGCGTTCCCCCAGTCGAGGACGCCGACGATCGATCCGTCGTCCTCGACCAGCAGGTTCGAGGGCTGGTAGTCGCCGTGGGTCAACACCGGGCGACAGTCCGGATCCCCGGCGAGTGGAACCGGGAGCCCGTCGAGCACCGGTCCCGGATCCATCGCGTGCCAACCTGTGGGCTCGCGCGGTCGAAGCCGCCCGTCCTCGCGGGCGAGCCCGCAGACGCGGTCGAACGCGAGCGAGGACGTCGCGTGGAGTCGGCCGAGCAGCTCGCCGGCCTCCCGGACGAGGCGTCGGCGAACGGCGGGCTCGAGGGTCGCGTACTCGAGTCCCGGATTCCGTCCCGGCAGGAACTCGTAGAGGGCCCACCGGTTCGTCGGCTCGTCGGGGCCGCCCGCGAGCGTCCCCGACGCGAGGACGTCGGGGACCGGGAGCGGGGTCTCGCGACCGACACGAGCGACGACGGACGGCTCGATCACGTCACCCGTCCAGACGCTGGCGCCGCCGCGCTTGCAGACCGCGCGCCCGGGCTCGTCGGCGAGTTCGAGAACGACCGTCTCGGCGACCGACCCCTGGTCGGGACGGCTGCTCGCGCGCAGTTCGGCACCGAGGGCGTCCTCGACGATGCGGGCGACCGCGTCGGATGCCATACGGGGGGCTACGACGGGCCCGTCCGTAGCCGTTCGGATCCTGCCGCGCCATCGGTGGATTCGACACGGAGAACGAAAACGGGTTTACCCGCCGCACTGTGGCGATACGTATGATCGTCAGCGGATCCACCTCACAGGCGCTCGCCGGCGTCCTCGCTCGCGAACTCGAGGAACCGCTCGCTACCGTCGAGTACGACCGGTTTCCCGACGGCGAACTGCTCGCGGCCGCTCCCGACGTCGCCGACCGCGACATCGACCGGGCGATCGTCGTCGCCTCGACGACCTCGAGCGACGCCCATCTCGAGGTGCTCCAGCTCCAGGACGCCGTCCAGGAGGCCGGCGCCGACGAGGTCGTAACCGTCCTGCCGTACATGGGCTACGGCCGCCAGGACGAGGCGTTCGAACCCGGCCACCCGGTCTCCGCGCGGGCGGTCGCCCGCGCCGTCTCGACCGGAGCGGATCGCGTGCTCACCGTCAACCCACATGAGGACGCGATCTGTGACTTTTTCGAGCCCGCTGCGACCGCCGTCGACGCCGCCGATCGGCTGGCCGAACCCCTTCCCGAGGATCTTACGGATCCCGTCTTCCTCTCGCCCGACGCCGGCGCGATCGAGCTCGCCGAGACGGTCCGGGACGCCTACGGAACCGGCGAGGTGGACTACTTCGAGAAGAACCGCCTCTCGGGCACCGAGGTCGAGATTTCGCCCAGCGACGTCACCGTCGCCGACCGGGACGTCGTCGTCGCCGACGACATCATCGCGACGGGGTCGACGATGAGCGAGGCGGTCGGCGTGCTGGGCGACCGGGGGGTCGGCCGGGTGTTCGTCACCTGCGTCCACCCGCTGCTCGCTCGCAACGCCGTCACGAAGCTCTCCCGGGCCGGCGTCGAGTCGATCTACGGCACCGACACGATCGAGCGCCAGTACAGCGCCGTCTCGGTCGCGCCCTCGATTGCGGCCGAGCTGTAGGGTTTCTCGAACGGCTTCGACGACGAACGCGGACGGAAAAAACGCGGTGTAGCTATCCTCTCACACCGGTCTCCGACGGCGATCAGCCCGAGGCTTCCGCCGCCGCAACCGGTTCGACGGCGATCTCCATCGTCACGCCCTCGACCTCCCACTCCTTGCGGTGGCCGTCCTCG